>POVV01000271.1_pt1 | contig 38770 bp, 32 predicted proteins | sample 1560271 | NCBI WGS metagenome assembly POVV01 (sample SAMN08337232, study PRJNA429181) | Bioreactor metagenome, whole genome shotgun sequencing project. | biome: cows' rumen and soil; feature: anaerobic; isolation source: anaerobic chemostat enrichment culture, galacturonate as sole carbon... | reverse complement strand
TTACAATGTTTTTTAAAAAGAAGAATAAAATGGAGAGAATACATCCAGCAATTACAGCATCAGCCACCAGTATTGTCTCTGAAACACTGAGCAGGGGCTTGATACTTATGTATAGTACCAGGGCTGCTATCAGAGCAATGAGTATATGGATGAATAGTGGATGCCGGTTTTCAATTACCATCATCTAGTTTCTTATTTCGCCACTACCGAACATAGCGCTTCCTTTGATTATCAATTTGGATGTGCTGTCTATGATCTCCATATTCTGACGGCGTTTGTCATCGAAAGACCCTAAAAACGTGCTGGTTCGCGTTTCTACATGCCATTCCGAAGGTAGATATATAACTACGCTGCCAAACATCGCATTTAATTGAAGAATATACTCTCCTTCGGCGAGTTTTGCTCTTCGCATATCTACTATCAGTTCGCCAAACATAACATTAGCTTCACCACCTTGAAAATTGGTGGATAGAACTATTTGTTCAGAGCTGCCAAACATGACATTTTTATCAATGTAATCGGTAAATTGTTCGTAGCCGCCTTTTGTGTCTCTCTCCCACTTATGTTTTTTATATTCAGACTTCTTGTGTGGAAATAGCCACCCGATAACTAACGTAACTCCTATAATTATCAAAATGACAGGCCAGAATGTCCTTATATCTATGTCGAAGCGTACAAAATATTCGGGGAATACGGAGCATAAAGTAGGGTAAAGAAAAAATGTACCGATGGCTATCAAGATTACTCCGCCTGTATATTCTCTTTTAACGATTAAAGTCCATAAACCTATAACGATGAGGAGAGTTTTCCACGATATAAGCAATGGTCTGTACATTTCAGGTATTATTCCTAGGTTGAGAAATAAGAATATACCACCCAGCAGGATAAGGAATAATGCGAATCCGACACCTTTGCCTCCTCTGTTTCTTCCTCTTTTGAATAAATAATCTTTTTCGGTTTCCATAATTAATGTCCGTTGTTATAATTTCTATTGCAAAGTTATGCAGCCCGTAATAATAGGCAAGAACAAATCGGTGAATGCTTGATTTTTCCCGACGAATTAGTTTTAATGGGTTTTAAAGTTCGTTAAAAAAATAATATAAAACTCTTTCGTATGTGGATTTGTTAATCTAATATGCATCTAAATGAAAAAGACTAACCAAGTAAATTATATAAAAATGAAAAAACTAATGAAAGTAACAACAGTCCTATTTCTCGTGAGCATGCTATTTGCTCCTTTTATGAATGCACAAGTGAAACAAAACTTAGAACCATTTCCGGCAGCATCGGAAGGTATGATAAGACATGTGATAGAGCTACCTAAAAAATCGGATGAATCGAAATTCAAGGTGGAAATCATACCCGGTAAGATGATGTTGGTCGATTGTAACCATCATACTCTATTAGGTAAGCTTGTAGAGAAAGATTTACAAGGATGGGGATATACTTATTATGAGTTTACATCGGACGGAAAAACTATATCAACCTTAATGGCCTGCAATGTGCCCGATGTGAACAAATTTATCTCTGCTGAAGGTTTAATTGTGAGGTACAATAGCAAATTACCCATTGTAATATACGCTCCTGTGGGTTATGATATAAAATATAGAATATGGAAAGCTGACAAAGAAAAAGTTTCTGTGGTCAAGTAAAGAAATAATAAGCAAAGAGATGTCCGGTATATATTGCATATATCGGACATTTTTTCAGAGTTGTTCTTAAAATATTTATAACTTTGCAGCTTAAATAATAAAAACCGATTATGTTGACGCTGAAAACCATTAGTGAAAATCCGGAGCTGGTGATAGAAAAACTGGCTAAGAAGCATTTCGACGGAAAAGAGATAATAGAGAAAGTTCTGGAAATAGACCAGACCAGAAAAAAGACACAAACAGTTCTTGATGCTGCTCTTTCCGAATCGAATACTTTATCGAAGCATATCGGTCAACTGATGAAAGAAGGAAAGAAGGATGAGGCGGAAACTGCAAAAAATCGTGTAGCCGAAATCAAGAGCGAAAACAAAGCTCTGGAAGATACATTGCGCCAAGCCGAGCAGGATTTGCAGGATTTATTAGTTCTTATACCTAATCTCCCTTCGGATGAAGTGCCAGAGGGTAGGGTAGCCGAAGATAATGTTGTAGAGAGATCCGGCGGTGTTATTCCCGATTTAGGAAAAAACGCTCTTCCTCATTGGGATTTAGCAAAAAAATATGATTTAATAGACTTCGAACTAGGAGTGAAAATTACAGGCGCCGGATTCCCTGTTTATAAGGGAAAAGGTGCTCGCTTGCAACGTTCATTGATCAATTTCTTTTTAGATAAAGCTCGCGATGCCGGATACTTGGAAGTACAACCTCCTTATGTGGTAAATGCTGCTTCCGGTTACGGAACAGGGCAATTGCCAGACAAGGAAGGTCAGATGTATCATGCAACAGTGGATGATTTATACCTGATACCTACCGCCGAAGTACCCGTAACGAATATATACAGGGATGTGATTCTCGAAGAGAAAGACCTTCCAATAAAAAATACTGCTTATTCGGTTTGTTTTCGTCGGGAAGCAGGATCATACGGTAAGGATGTACGCGGATTGAATCGTTTGCATCAGTTTGATAAAGTTGAAATTGTCCGTATCGATAAGCCTGAACATTCTTACGAATCGTTGAAAGAGATGGTAGCCTATGTGCAAACGCTGGTTGAAGAACTTGAATTGCCTTGGCGTATACTTCGTTTGTGTGGTGGCGATATGAGTTTTACATCGGCACTTACTTTCGATTTTGAAGTGTTTTCTACCGCTCAACAACGTTGGTTGGAGGTAAGCTCTGTATCTAACTTTGAAAGCTATCAGGCTAATAGACTGAAATGTCGTTATCGCGATGCCGATAAGAAAATACAATTGGTACATACGCTCAATGGTAGTGCTTTGGCTTTGCCTCGTATTGTCGCTGCATTGTTGGAAAACAATCAGACTGAGGACGGTATTCGGATTCCAAAAGCATTAGTACCATATACTGGTTTCGAATTTATTAATTAAATTAAAAAACAAACTATTTTGGTAAAAAAAACGTTAGAATAAATAGTTTATCATTATTTTTGTGTTAATGTTAAAACAGAAAACTATATAATATTAAAGGATATGAACAGAAAATTAGTTGGAATCGGATTAGCTTTAGCCTGTGTTATCGCATTCGGATCATGTAAACCAAAACAAAGTGCGTATAAATCTGTATATGAGTCTGCAAAGGAAAGAGAAGTAGAAGAAAATACAGCATCGAATTCTGTGTCCAGACCAGCTACTACAACTCCTTCTTATAGTACAGAGTCTGTAAGAAAAGAAAAAGTTACTCCTGTATATGAAAGCGATGCTTCTGGCTTGAAAGCTTATAGTGTAGTTATTGCTGCTATGGCTATGAAACCGGGTGCTGAATCGTTGAAACAAAGAATGGAAAACGAAGGTTACAACATTATTCTTGCTCGTAACGATCAAGGTATGTTTCGTGTAATTATAGCTAGCTACGATTCGAAAGAACAAGCTGTTGCTAAGAAAAACGAAATCTTGCAAAAGTTCCACTCAATGGGTGATGCAACTACATTGAAAAATAAATATGGTATTCCATTCAATGACTGGTGGATCTTACAAAGAGAATATTAATTCTTGATAAAAATATTAGAAAAAGGAGGGCTGAATAGTTCTCCTTTTTTATTTTACAGATGCAAGTATTGTATATTGTCTGTATTTTATATCTTTTAGCCGATTGAAGAATAGTAGGTTTATGAACGATGTTAAGCAATAGGGACCTACTCCGTTTATACCCTCCATCCGCTCTATCTTGTATCCACAGCCTTCTATCATACGCTTCATACTTTTCTCTGTATAGAATCGTAGATGAGTTTTGTCCTGAATTCCTGAATCTTTATATAACCAATCTTTCTTAAAGATCAGTTCTCGCAGAACTTCTATATACCTCATGTTGGGAATCGATGCCAGAATATGTCCGCCGTCGGCTATATTTTCTTTTGCTTTAATAAGGCAATCTTCGGGATAAGCCATATGCTCCAATACATCATTAAAAAAAATACAATCGAAATAGTTTTTCGGTAAAGATTCATAAACCTCGTCGAATGTGCCGGAGAGAACGTTATCTAACTTCAATTTAGCTTTGTTAGCGATGTTTTCAACCATTTCTATACCCCATGCTTCTACATCCTTTTCTGCTTTCAATTGAGATGAAAAAATACCGGAGGCGCATCCTACATCCAAAGTGCGCTTAATGTTTTTAGGTACGAAAGGGAGAATGTCTTTGCGCTCGAAAGCATAATAGTCGTTTTGCATAGATGGTTATATATTAGATAATTAAAGTTCTTTTGTTTGTAACGAAGCTAAGTTTGCAGAATGTATTTCACTTCTTTAAATGCAAATCGCCTTTCTATTCCTTCTTTTGTTTCCAGAACCAGTAGCCCTGAGGATTCGATATCCTTTATTCTTGCTTCAAAATCAGATCCTCCATCATTATATAGATGATAACCTTCGTTGCGAAACAAAAGATCTTTATATCGTTTTTGGATAGAATTTGTATTTCCCAATTGTAGTTGTAGATTGTAGTTGAGAATATTATTTCTGGTTTTGTTTAGTATTTCGAAAAGATTGTGTCGTTCTTCTGTTATTTGTTTTAACGATATAGGGTTTGGTGCGTCGCTGATGAATTTGTTCTGGTTAATATTGATACCGATACCGACTATGGACTGTTCAATATTGTCCTCATTCAATCTGTTCTCCACCAGAATACCGCAAATCTTTTTCTCTTTCCAATATATATCGTTCGGCCATTTGATTGTAATATCTTCCGTATAGCTTAAAAGACATTCGGCCACCGCTAATGATACTATTTGCGAAATGATAAATTGCTCGTTTGCTTTTACTTCCGGATAAAGGAGTATACTAAATAGCAGATTTCTTCCTTTTTCTGATTCCCATTTGTTTCCTCGCTGCCCTTTTCCTTCTGATTGGAAATCGGACCAAAAAATAGTTCCTTCTTCTTGCTTTTTTGCTTTATTTGTTTCCGCAAGAGCATTGTTTGTAGAGTCACACTCTTTTACGTGTATCACGTTATAATATTCGTCTTGCTTTTTTTGTGGCAATTTTTTGATTACTTCGTCTGCTGAATGTTGTATCAGTTCTTTGATCAGCTCGTCCGGAACATCGCTTTCGATATAAACGGCATTCCATAGATTGGATGTAGTGTGGTCGCCGTGGGTAATTCCGTTATAGTGTTCTCTCAGTTCGATGCTTCTCTCTGGATTGCACTTCATACTGATTCGGAATTGACCATCTTTGGGATTCAACGATACATAGGCAAACATCTTTTCCATCACCTTGAAGACAAGGATATGTTCATCGAAAGGAAAACTCTCTGAAGCTCCCTTTACCGATAGACAAAATTTCCTCGCTTCTTCTATATTCATGGCTCGTTCTTTAAGGCGTTGTATTCGGCTTGTTTTATTTTAGGTAGTTTCTTTATCACTTCATCTAGCGAATGCTGTACTAATTCTCTGATGAGGTCGTCTTTTACGTCTTCTATCACAACCGAGTTCCAATATTTTTTATTGGAATGATATCCCGGACGTATCCCTGAATGATGTTCTCTCAGTTCGATAGCGTATTCAGGATCGCATTTCAGGTTTAGCCAATGTTCTCCATCACGACTTTCCAACCCCATATAAGCGAACATCTTATCCATTACCTTAAAGACCAAAGTGTCTTCACCGAAAGGAAAGGATTCAGTAGCTCCTTTTATCGATATGCAGGCTTCCCTTGCTTCTTCTATATTCATAGTTCTTCTAATTCACAGGTGCTAAGAATGCATCGTCAATGTGATCGATTTCAAATTTCTGACCATCCCAGATTACAGCCACAACATCGAATCGGGCAGGGCGGTCGATATCATTTACATTCAAATAAAAATCCGCAGCTTCAACAATCCGCTTTATCTTTCCTTTCGAAACAGCCTCTTCGGGATTGCCCCACTGATTGGAACTTCGGGTTTTTACTTCTGCAAACACAATGAATTCTTCATCTTGAGCGATAATATCTATTTCATACCTCTCATAAACCCAGTTTCGCTCCAATATTTCATAACCCTTATGCCGGAGATAACGTACTGCGGCATCTTCGCCTTTTTTCCCAAGTTCGTTGTGTCCGGCCATATTTTAAGCGATGGTTATTTTTTTCGTGTTTTTGTCATATATAGGAACAAGCGGTACAGTGTCATTTGTCAGGCAGTACTCAACTGAGTCTTGCAGATTGTTAGCCACCAATCGTTTGATGTGCTCTGTGTGATTGATGTAATCTCGCAAGTCAGGTGCAGCATCTCTCCACATCGAAAGAGCTATTTCCACAGCATCCGATGCATAAGTATATTCTTTATCCACCAACCTTTTGGCTACAGCTCCGGCATACAATGTGTCTTCTATATTGAAGCGATTGTTCCAGCCGGCACACAGTACAAGAACATCTTTCTGCGCCGCAACGCAAAAGTCAACAATAGCGCTGATATTAGAAAAAGCACCAATGACAAGTGCATGTGCATCATTTGCAGCTTCAATGGCTTGAGTACCGTTTGTAGTGGTAAAAACGATATCCTTTTCTGCTACTTTTTCGGTCGTATAATCAAACGGAGAGTTCCCGAAATCGGCAAAATCACAACGCTTAACATTCCGTTCTGCACCTACCAGATAACCTTTTTCTTTGTAAGCTTGCGCTTCTTCGATGGAAGCCACTGGTATAATGCTCTTTGCTCCGTTTTTCAGGGCGGCACACATAGTCGTTGTCGCTCTGAATATATCTACGACAATAACTATACGTTCTGTATTGTTATCAGCATAATAAGGATACAGAGCCGGAGAGAAGCAAATATCTATTTTCATTCTTTCAATGCTGCTTTTATTCGTGTAAGCTTTATCATCAATCCTTCCAATTGGTCGAGAGGAAGCATATTTGCTCCGTCCGATTTTGCATTGGCACAGTCGAAATGAGTTTCTATAAATAGACCGTCTACTCCTGTTGCTATACCGGCTTTACACATAGTTTCTATCAGTTGAGGTTGTCCACCTGTCACACCTGATGCCTGATTCGGTTTTTGAAGACAGTGAGTAGCATCTAGTACTACAGGGAAACCAAATTCTTTCATTTCGGGTATTCCTCGGAAATCGACAACGAGGTCGGAATATCCAAAAGTTGTTCCTCTATCGGTAATTATTACATTGTTATTTCCAGAATCTACTACTTTCTGAACAGCAAACTGCATTCCACTTGGAGCAAGAAATTGACCTTTCTTTATATTTACTATTTTTCCTGTTTGGGCAGCAGCTATTAGTAAATCTGTCTGGCGGCAAAGGAATGCCGGAATTTGTAGGACATCAACATACTCGGCGGCCATAGCTGCTTCGTGTGTTTCGTGAATGTCGGTAACAGTAGGCATGCCAAAAGTCTCACCCACTTTACGGAGTATCTTTAAAGCCTTTTCGTCACCTATTCCAGTGAAAGAGTCAACCCGCGAACGGTTTGCTTTTTTATATGAACCCTTAAATACATAAGGTATATTTAGTTTGTCTGTGATTGTTTTCACTTTCTCCGCTATACGCAGAGCCATTTCTTCTCCTTCGATAACGCATGGCCCGGCCAGAAGGAAGAAATTGTCATTTTTCAGATTGTTTATAGTCATATTATTTGATAAATTACGAATAATGCGAATTACAAGATGCTCTTTTATTTATGCAAATATACTTATTCGCTTTCAAATCGTAGAACTCATTATTAGTAATTATACCTAAATTCTTAGTTCGTAATGTTGTACGTCTGATAGAATGTTACTCGCAAAGTTCTCTACAATAAAATAGTCAAAATGGTATCACTAACCATTATTGATTTCTTTTGATAAATATTTTCTATTAAGGTAAAGACATATGTAGTTAAATCTTCCTAGATGTTAGTTTTGTGTTTAAGTATTTGATGTTTAGTGTATTGTTTTTGCTGGTGTTCGTCCTTTAAATTTGTAACAAAAAAGAAATACTGTTTTTGTTAATACTATTGAATCAAAAAGGCTATATTTATTGTTATATGATAAAACTCAGATATTATGGCTAGAGGAAAGAAGAAAAACTTTGTGTTAGATACTAATGTAATACTACACGACTTTAGATGTTTAGATAATTTTGAAGAAAATGACATATATATTCCTATTGTAGTGCTCGAAGAACTCGATAAATTCAAAAAGGGGAATGAGCAAATAAATTACAATGCCCGGGAATTTTTACGTCAATTGGATGCAATAACCGATGACAGCCTTTTTACGAAAGGGATAGCGCTTGGTAGTGGTATGGGCAACCTTTTTATAGAAGCCAATACTAAATTGCAGAACAAAATTATTGATACATTTCCTGAGAGAACTCCAGATCATCGTATTTTATCAGCTGTTTTTGATATTTCGGAACGAAGTCCGAAAGAGAAAACCATTCTGGTAACAAAAGATATAAATCTGAGGATGAAAGCCCGGGCTATTGGACTTGTGGCAGAAGATTATATCAATGATAAAGTTCCGGATGTCTTCTTGTTTGAAAAACATCATAAAACGTTTTCTGATATAAGTTCATCGTTGATAGATGAGTTGTATGCAAATCCGGAAGGTGTAAATATAGACGCTTTTGATCTTGAGGCATCGGTCAACCCGAATGAATGCTTTGTGATGAAGAACGGTAAGAAAAGCGTGTTGACACGGTACAACCCTTTTACTCGAAAAATAAAAAAAATAGACAAGCAAGTATGTTACGGTATACAACCTCGGAATGCTGAGCAGACTTTTGCTCTTGAGGTGTTGATGGATCCTGAGATCAAGCTTGTGGCATTAACTGGCAAAGCCGGAACCGGTAAAACTTTATTGGCTTTGGCTTCAGCCTTGAAGCAAAGTGAAAATTTTGATCAGATATTACTTGCTCGTCCGATTGTAGCTTTAAGTAATAAAGAACTGGGATTCTTGCCCGGAGACGAAAGGCAAAAGATAGCTCCTTATATGCAGCCGTTGTTCGATAATTTACTTGTTATAAAAAACCATATTCCATTCGGCGGGCCAGAGGCACGAAATATTGAAGAAATGAAGGCCAGTAAGAAATTGGAGATAGAAGCATTGGCATATATCCGGGGGCGGAGCCTATCGGAAATGATCTGTATTATCGATGAAGCTCAAAACCTGACACCGCACGAAATAAAAACAATTATAACGCGGGCAGGAGAGGGAACTAAAATGATATTTTCAGGAGACTTGCAGCAAATAGATTCTCCTTATCTCGATGCACAGTCGAACGGATTGGCATATATGATTGATAAAATGACAGGACAGGATTTGTTTGCACACGTAAATTTGGTAAAAGGAGAGCGAAGTAAATTGTCGGAGATAGCCAGCACATTGCTGTAAAAATTAGGACAAATAGAAAAGTAATTATTTCATTTTCTGGATTGCTTCACTCTGTTCGCAATGACGTTCTTTTCTAATTGCTCTTCTCGTCATTGCGAGGGCTTATCCCGAAGCAATCTAGTAAGAATTTTTATATAATCGGAGTCTTTGATCACGAAAGACTCCGTTCTTTTTTTCTAAAACTTATCCAATTAGTTGCGACAGATAATACAATTAATATCTCGAAAGGAAAACTAAACCGGGAATTTGTTCCATAAGTAATCAATGCCTGCAAAATAGATGCCGTAAAAACAATGATTGATATGATAAAAGGAGGTGATAGTTTTTTCTCTCTAACGGTTCTTATTATGTTGTAAGGAATAAGTAATACAAACAGAATTTTTATCAATTGCAGAACGATTCTTTCTACGTAGCAAACATACAGTATTACGTCATTAGCATGTGTAATGGCTATACTATCATACTCCCAATACAGAGATGTTTTCCAGAAATCGCACCACGATATAAATACCTGCCTTAGATAATCTGTTGGGTTTTCTTTTATGGTTGCTATACTGTAATCATACAATTTTGCAGATAAGTCGGGAAAGGATAATCCAGTCTTTTCTCTCAATTCCGGTTCGGCTAACCAAATGGTCATGGCTGTTTCTTTATCTGAATCTATTTCGTCTCTGTACTTAGCATAAATATGTCCTATTTCAGCATACTCAGGCGTAGTTTTTTCTGCAAAATTGACGCAATTCTGGGCGAGGTTGAATCCATAGAAAGTAGTCGATGTGAAATAGCCTGTACTTACCTTATTTACATACGACCAGCCTAAGAATAATATTATCGGAATAATAGCAATATATATATGTTTAAAAAGAACTTCTCTTTTCGGAATACGATTGAAGATAAGGAATATAAACAATAAAATGGGCAAGAAAATGTAAAATGGTTTTATCAATATCAAAATGCCACAAGCTATAATAAGTAATAAATTATAAGAACTTTTACTTTTTCCTGAGCAAATAAAGAAGAAAAGATAAAATATAACTGTAACAATGAACAGAGTCAATGTTTCTGATAGGATAGCAAACTCAAAAAATACCATTGGTATATAACAAGATAAACCCAGTGTGGCGAATAACGATGTTTTTTGGTTTATACCCACTATCAGAGCCGTTTTATAGGTGAGAACCAGACTGGCAATTCCTAATGCTGATTGTAAAACAACGGTAAACAGATACGATATGTTAGTGGTTGCAAGTAACAAGGGATAGCCGGGCGAGCGTTCGCCACCATATCCTGCAAAATCCAGCTTCAAGATCCGTTCGGCGAGATTGGTGTAGTCTGTACTATCGGGGTACATGGTTACATGCTGATAAAGTATAGCTATCAGTATACGGATAAAAATACCTGTCAGAATAATTGTTTTCACAGGATTATCCTCTATCCACGATTGTATGTTTTGTCTCGTATTCAATATTTTTTCTAAAGATAAGCTTTCTCGAAATTATTTTGAACTTTTTCTATCTTTATCGATGTATTGCCGATGGAATTATCTTCGATGGTTTCCGCACAAAGCATAGATAAAAAGATCTATACAACAAATAAATTTTATATATTCACGAACAAATTACTCTCTTTTTCTATTATTTATAGTAGAATGAAATAACTAAAATATACTCAAATGTTTGATAACGAAAAAAGAGCTTTTGTAGCCATATCCGGAGAAGCGGAAGTATGTCTGTTTTCTAAAATGGCAAACCGGCACGGGTTAATTACTGGAGCTACGGGTACAGGAAAAACAGTAACATTACAAACTCTTGCTGAGACGTTTAGCCAAATGGGTGTTCCTGTGTTTGCTGCCGACGTAAAAGGTGATCTATCTGGTGTTGCTGCCACCGGTGGCAATAAAGAGAGTGTCACCCAACGCGTCGAATCGTATAAACTGGGAGACAAAGGGTTTAAGTTTCAGGCTTTCCCTGTGCAGTTCTGGGATGTTTTCGGGGAGCAGGGCACTCCTATCAGAGCTACGGTAGCCGATATGGGGCCATTGCTCTTGAGCCGTTTATTATCTCTGAATGATACGCAATCGGCGGTACTTACTATCATTTTCAAAATAGCAAAGGATGAATCGCTTGAAATTATCGATTTGAAAGACTTGCAAAAGCTGTTAGAATATGTAGGTAATAATGCAAACCGATTTACAACAAGCTATGGAAATATATCTACTGCCAGTATCGGAGCTATTCAGCGGGGATTGATTGCTTTGGAACATGACGGTGCCGATCATTTCTTTGGCGAACCGAATCTGAATATCGACGACCTGATACAAACAGTAGGTGAGAAGGGGGTTATAAATATTCTGGCTTCTGACAAATTGATGAACTCGCCACGGGTTTATACAACATTTCTCATGTGGCTGATGACTAAATTATTTGACGTGATGCCCGAGGTAGGAGATCCGGATAAGCCCAAATTGGTATTCTTTTTCGATGAGGCGCATTTACTGTTCTCTGATGCTCCGAAGGCATTGTTAGAAAAGATAGAGCAGGTTGTTCGCCTGATCCGCTCGAAAGGTATCGGTATCTATTTCATTTCGCAAACTCCAGCCGATATACCCGATTCGGTACTTGGTCAGTTAGGTAACCGGGTGCAACATGCACTTCGGGCTTATACACCGAAAGATCAGAAAGCTGTAAGGGTTGCGGCACAAACGTTTCGAGCCAATCCTGCTTTCGATACCGAACAAGCGATTTCTGAATTGGGTACAGGTGAAGCTCTTGTTTCATTTCTTGATGAAAAGGGACGTCCTAATCAAGTAGAACGTGCATATATACTTCCTCCACAAGGCCAGATAGGTCCATTGGATGCCGCAGAACGAAAGAAAATGACGGAGACTTCTCTTTTGTACAGACACTATGCAGAGACTTTAGACAGAGAGTCGGCGTATGAAGTACTTACAGAACGTCTGAAGGGTACTCTGACAGAAAAAGAACAAGCTGTTCAGGCAAAGGAGCAGGCAAAAATTCAGAAAGAGCAAGAGCGTGTGCAGCGCGAACAAGAAAAGCTGGAACAGAAGAAGTCGGCTGAGAACAAGCGATTTTGGAGTAAGATGATGACATCGGTTGTGGTGCCCGTTGGTAAACAACTATTGAACGCTTTCCTTAAAGGGAGTTCAAAGAAAAGATAAATGAAAAGAGCGGCTTATCAGAGAAGCCGCTCTTTTTTGTGTTATAGAAATATCTAATGCAGATAACCTATTTTTATAAATCAGTAATCGGTTTATATTTAGGAACCAATATCTTCATTACAATCCATCCTATCAGATAAGCAACTGCACAAACTGAGAATATAATCATATATCCTGAACTGATACCATTTACTACTGTATCTCCTGCAGCTTCTAGAGTCTTTAAGAGCTCTTCGATACTTCCTACATTATGCTCTCTCAATAGAGTATTAGCTGTTTCTGGATTCTGTAACTGAGGATATTTTTCAAGCAGAGCCTCGCCATTGACTGTACTCCAATTCGTTTGGGTGAAGTCAAACAGTAAACCAGAACCTTTATTGATAAAATAAGAGCCAATACCTCCGGCCATACCACCAATACCAGTAATGGTTGCAATAGCTTTTTTAGGGAACATATCTCCGATTGTAGAGAAAATGTTTGCAGACCATGCTTGGTGAGCAGCACCCGCGATACCGATAATAATAACCGGAATCCAGTATGAATAATCTCCAAATGGGCGTGCGCTACCTAATGGTTGAGCTAATAGGGCTAATAATGGGAAGAAAGCAAAAATCAACATCGCTTTCATACGTCCTGCATAAGGATTCATTCCTTTTTTATCGACGAAGTAGGATGGAAGCCATCCTCCGATAATCGAAAGAAGTGTGATTGCATACAGCACAAATATAGCTAATTGTCCTGCTGTATCGGAAGATTTAATTCCATATACCGAACTAAGGTATGCAGGAGCCCAGAACAGGAAGAACCACCAAACGCCATCGGTCATAAACTTACCAAAGGCGAAAGCCCATGTCTGACGATAGTGGAAAGCTTGCTTAAAAGAGATTTTTTTCTCTTTTATTGCTGTATCTACAACTACTTCTGCTGTTTCATCTTTATCTGATTGAATATAGTCTAACTCTGCTTTATTTACCTTTGGATGTGCTTCTGGTTTATTATAAACAAATACCCAAAATCCCATCCAAACAAAACCTAGAGCACCTATTATGATAAATGCCATTTCCCAACCCCATATTTTTGCGATAACAGGAATAGTGACAGGTGCAGCTAAAGCACCTACAGTAGCACCCGCATTAAAAATACTGGTGGCTAAAGCTCTATCTTTCTTTGGAAAATATTCAGCCGTAGTTTTTATAGCCGCAGGGAAGTTTCCTGCTTCTCCTATTGCTAATATTAGTCGCGCAAAAATGAATAAGACGACGCTTACACTAGCCACTCTACCTACATTTTCGACTGTGGCAATTACTTCACGTGCACCTTCAAATCCTACAATCCATTCTCCGGCTGTTATTCCCGATGTTGCTATACCGCAGAAAGCATGTATTACCGCACCAAACGACCATATACCAATAGCCCATAGAAATCCTTTTTTAGTATCTAGCCAGTCTACAAACTTCCCGGCAAATAGCATACTTATTGCATAAAAAAGAGAGAACAGAGAGGTTATGTTACCATAATCATCATTTGTCCAGTGAAATTCTGGTTGGATGAAATCTTTCCATGTCAACGACAAAACCTGCCTATCAAGGTAGTTGATTGTCGTTGCAAAGAAAAGCATTGCACAGATGACCCATCTGTAGTTGGTCATTTGACTTTTTCCGGTATTATTCATAGGTTTTTATTTAAGTTTTAAGTTTTAGCTCTCTCTATTATGGCTAGTGCATCTTTACACATTTGAGTTATCTTACTCCAATCTTTTGCTGCAAGAACATCTTTAGGGAAAAGATTAGATCCCATACCAACACAGGTAACACCTGCATCGAACCATTTAGTAAGATTTTCTTCAGTTGGTTCTACTCCCCCTGTAACCATAATATTAGTCCAAGGCATCGGTGCTTTTACATTTTTAACGAAAGATGGACCGCCTACATTTCCAGCAGGGAATACTTTAACCACCTCTGCTCCAAGTTCTTGGGCATAGCCAATTTCAGACACAGAGCCACAACCCGGAATATATGCTACCTGACGACGGTTACATACTTTGAAGATATCAGGGTTGAGTAGAGGACCTACAACAAAACTTGCACCTAATTGTAGAAACAGCGATGCAGTACCAGGATCAACGATAGAGCCAATACCCAAAACCATTTCGGGACATTCTTTTGCTGCCCATTTGTTTAATTCACCGAAGATTTCGTGAGCGAAATCACCTCTGTTTGTAAATTCAAAGGCTCTTACTCCTCCTTCATAACAGGCTTTTACTACCTGTTTTGCTACTTCTAGGTCAGCGTGATAGAAAACCGGAACCATTCCGGTCTCTGCCATTACTTGGCAGGCTTTAATTCTTGAAAATCGTGCCATATTTTTTTAAGTGAAAAATTAAAAACGAAAAACGAAAAATATAAAATTAAAAGTGAAAAATCAAGGATGAATAATTGCGAATTACTTTTTGCTAAGCTTTGCTTTAACTGTTTTTATTGACGATATCAGAATGTAGATCAATTCAGAACAGTCTTTTATTAAACTTGTATTTTCTGAATCTGAAATATATCCGGTATCTTTCAATAAAGAAATCCAATAATCGGTTTCATTCGCTTCTTTTAGGGCAATACTCAACTTATGAATAAAATCAGGTTTACTTTGTGCAAATTCAGCTTCTCTGATTAACGCTCCTATTGATGTTCCACTACGCAAAATTTGCTTAGATAAAACAAACTCAGACTTCTCTATTTGTAGATATTGAGCCAATTTCACAATCCGTACAGCAAAAGAATAACTTTTTACAATAAGAATAGATTTTTCTTTTACTACATCATTCATACATATAGTGCTTATTTATCACTTTTCACTTTTCGTTTTTCACTTTTATTAAACAGACAAGTAGATATGTGTATTCAAAAAAGATCAATAAAAACAATGGTTATGAGCCATACCTACTTGCCGTTCAATAATATTGTTATTTAATTATGGTTGTTTACCGATATAAGCCAGAATACCTCCGTCTACGTAAAGAACGTGTCCGTTTACAAAGTCAGAAGCGTTAGATGCTAGGAATACAGCAGGACCAGAAAGGTCTTCCGGATTTCCCCAGCGTGCAGCAGGAGTTTTGGCGATGATGAATGAATCGAACGGATGGCGAGAACCATCTGCTTGAGGTTCGCGAAGCGGTGCTGTTTGTGGAGTCGCAATATAGCCTGGTCCGATACCATTACATTGGATATTATATTCTCCATACTCAGAAGCGATATTGCGTGTAAGCATTTTCAGACCACCTTTAGCTGCTGCGTATGCTGAAACTGTTTCGCGACCTAGTTCGCTCATCATCGAACAGATATTAATGATCTTTCCTGCTCTTTTCTTCATCATGCTAGGAAGTACAGCCTTAGACACAATGAAAGGAGCATTTAGGTCTACATCTATTACCTGACGGAATTCTGAAGCTGGCATTTCATGCATAGGAACACGTTTGATAATACCGGCATTGTTTACCAGAATATCAATCACACCTACTTCTTTTTCTATCTGAGCTACCATTGCATTTACCTGATCCTCATTTGTTACGTCACAAACATAACCGTTTGCAGCAATACCTGCTTCTTTGTAAGCAGCAAGTCCTTTATCTACAAACTCTTGTTTCAGATCATTAAATACAATTGTAGCACCAGCTTCAGCCAATGCCGAAGCAATAGCGAAACCTATACCGTAAGAAGCACCTGTAACCAATGCTACTTTACCGTTTAATGAAAATTGATTTTGCATAATATTTTATTTTATTTAGTTCTTATTTTATCTTGACACACGACCCGAACCATCACCTTTCATCAGGTTTTCTACTTCGGATACTGTAACCAGATTGTAGTCACCATATACAGTGTGTTTCAAACATGATGCTGCAACTGCAAATTCCAAAGCCTTTTGATCGTCAGACGGATAAGATATCAAACCGTAGATAAGTCCACCCATAAAAGAGTCTCCTCCACCTACACGGTCTACAATGTGTGTAATATCATATCTTTTAGATTGATATAGCTTATCTGAATACAAGCATCCGCCCCATGTGTTGTGGTTGGCATTGATAGAACCACGAAGAGTTACTATTACTTTCTTGGCACGAGGGAAACGCTTCATCATTTGCGTGCAAACAGATTCAAATTCAGCTGCATCTACTTCTCCTCCTGTGTGAGCTACATCGAAGCCTTCAGGTTTGATACCGAATACTTTTTCTGCATCTTCTTCATTTCCTAAGATAACGTCGCAACCTTCTACCAATGCAGGCATAACCTCTGAGGCTGTTTTACCATACTTCCATAGATTCTTACGATAGTTAAGGTCTGTAGAAACTGTTACACCCATTTCATTTGCTACTTTGATAGCTTCCAAACATGCATCTGCCGCACCCTGAGAAAGTGCCGGAGTAATACCTGTCCAATGAAACCACTGAGCATCTTTGAAGATTTCTTTCCAGTCTACCATTCCCGGTTTTATCTGAGCGATAGCAGATTCGGCTCTGTCGTACACTACTTTAGATGCACGAGCTACGGCTCCTGTTTCTAAGAAATAGATACCAACACGGTCACCGCCTCTTAGAATATTATTTACCCCTACATTGTATTTACGTAGATCAGAGATGCACCATTCGGCGATATCGTTTTTCGGTAAACGAGTAACAAAATCAGTCGGGATGCCATAGTTTGAAAGCGATACGGCTACGTTAGCTTCTCCTCCGCCAAATGTTGCATTAAGGTTTGTGGATTGAATAAATCTTTGATATCCGGGGGTTGCCAAGCGCAACATAATCTCACCGAACGTTACAACTTTTTTCATTGTTTAGTGTCTATATTTAATATTAATTTAGTTCGATAGGGGTAGTCCGTTCACTGAATAATCTGCAAACGGACTGATTTTTTATTATTTGTATTTTATAACCAATGGTTGTTTCAAACCTTCAGCGAAATTTTGAATATATGTTTCGAAATCGCCAATTGTAGGGAATCCAAACTTAGCCCATCCGTAACCTGTGTAGTATGTTACAGGCTTTTTAGGTTGTTGCGTAGTAACAGCGAGTACGTGAGAATATTTGCTTTTGCCAACCTCATATGAATCAACTACACTCTCGCTAATTCCTTCAGGGAAAAGCAAGGATAGATAAACACCTTCTACTTTCTCTGATTTTGGCTCTGCATATATAATGTAGCCTTTATCTACCGCTGCAATGATAGAGTCTCCGCTTTCACGTTTTACGATTCCGGCAGCAACCTGCATCGGCTCATTTACACCGTAAGCTTGTACAACTTTTGTCAGTTGCGATCCTGCATCAATAGAGAAAGTACGGCTTTCGTTGTATTTCTTACCGTCTACATCGATATCGTTATAAGAAAGTTTAAACGTTGTACGCAACGGTCCGTTGTCTAAAACCTCATCTGCAGTGAAATTGTCGTTCAACCACAATTTGCCGTTTACATAAGGTGCCATAGCTCCTGCGCCCAACGAACGTCCTACTTTATAGTCGTCAAGACCTTCTCCGTTATCGTTGTGATAAGATTGCTTTCCTGCCAAATCGGCTTCATACCATTTGTTGATAACAAGATCATTAGTGCGTTTGTACCAAATGTCCAAACCATTGCTAGGGCCATCTGTTGCTATCAATGTCTGTGCATAGATACGGAAAGCAACACGGTCGTTTTCCCACGCAAAGTCATCTTTACGTTCAGATACCAAGCGTCCGAATGTTTTAGCAGGGTAAATTTGTGCTGTGTCAGTAGTGATAACGAATGTTTTAGACTCGTTAGCTTTTACTTCCGGTTGGAAAATCAGTTTTCTATCGTATGTCACCTGAGAAGGAATTACTTCTCCGGCACTGTTTTTTACCACGTAAACAGAACTGTCTTTTAATACCACTTTGTCTTTGATGCTATCAATTGGAATTTCAATCACTTCTGTCAAACGATCAAAGCTGCTTGGGTTCTCTATTGTTATTTGCATCTCTTTGTTTGACGAGCATGAAGCTAGAAAAACAACAGAGAAAAGTACTAATATAAGATTCTTCATTTTTTTGATTTAATTTTATAGTTTTCGAATGCTTAACGTAATTTATCAGCAGTGAAAGTGTCCATATCATCATAATCAAGATTTTCGCCACACATCGCCCAGATGAATGTATAGTTGCTTGTTCCGGCAGCCGAGTGGATAGACCATGAAGGAGAGATAACAGCTTGCTCGTTACCCATAAAGATGTGACGGGTTTCTTGCGGTTGTCCCATAAAATGACATACAGCTTGATTTTGTGGAACTTTGAAATAGAAATAAGCTTCCATACGGCGCGAATGCGTGTGAGGAGGCATTGTATTCCAAACGCTACCTTCTTTCAGTTCTGTCATACCCATCTGCAATTGGCAGCAAGGAACTATTTCGCTTAGGATAAGTTGGTTCAAAAGACGTTCGTTTGATGTAGCCGGAGCTCCCAAATCTCTTGTGCGGCGCATTTCTGATGTGATTTGCGCTGTCGGATATTCTTTATGAGCTGGAGAAGATGCGAAATAATATTTTGCAGGTTTAGAAGCATCTTTACTTTTGAAAATAACTTCTTTCGATCCACGACCTACATATACGGCATCTTTAAATCCCATATTATAGTCTTTGCCATCTACTGAGATAACTCCTTCGCCTTCGATACAGATAACTCCAAGTTCGCGTCTTTCGCAGAAGTATTCTGAGCGAACAAGATCTACTGTTTCCAGTTTAAGATTTTCTTTTACGGGTAGTGCACCACCAATTATCAGACGGTCGTTATGAGTGTAAGTCATCAGAACACTATCCGCCTCGAAAAGTTTTTCCACAAGGAATTCTTTTCTCAATTGAGTGGTGTCGTACTTCTTTACATCATCGGGATGTGTACCCCAACGTTCTTCAATAATTGTTTTCATTGTTTTATTATTTAAAAATTGATCTTTAAAATTTAAAAAAGTTTTTCGCATTATAATACGATACATTTTCCACTAGCTTACCTAAGAAGGGTAGTTCGGATGAAGGCAATAAGCCTTGTTCAACATCTGCCCCTATCAGGTTACAAAGGATGCGACGGAAATATTCGTGGCGTGGATATGACAAGAAGCTGCGCGAGTCTGTCAACATACCAACAAAACGACTTAATAGTCCCAGATTAGACAACGAGTTCATTTGAGCTTCCATTCCTGTTTTCTGATCCAAGAACCACCAGCCCGAACCGAACTGAATTTTTCCAGCAACGGAACCATCCTGGAAGTTTCCGATCATGGTCGCAATCATATCGTTATCGCGAGGATTAAGGTTGTAAATGATTGTTTTAGCCAACTTATTATCTGTATCTAAACGGTCAAAGAACTTAGACATAGCTTTTGCTACGGTAAAGTCTCCAATGGAATCGAATCCTGTGTCAGGTCCCAGTTGTCTGAATAGACGAGTATTATTGTTGCGGATTGCTCCATAGTGGAACTGTTGTGTCCATCCTTTCTCCCAGTCCATGATAGCACCTTCAACCAGCATAGCCGATTTGAATTTGATTATCTCTGCATGAGATAATTCCTGTCCACCATAAACTTTGTTGAATATAGCATCAATCTCAGTCTGAGTATAATCTTCTGCATAAAATTCTTCGATACCATGATCCGACAATTTACAGCCTACGCTGGCAAAAAAGTCGTGACGGTTGCGAAGAGCAGCAATAAGATCCGCAAATTTGTTAATAGCTACACCTGATACTTCGGAGAGTCTTTCTACATAAGCACGGAAAGCAGTAGGCACTTCCACGGCCATCGCTTTGTCGGGACGCCATGTTGGCAATACTTTCACTGAGAAGCCCTCTTTCTTTAGAACCAAATGATATTCCAACGAATCAACAGGATCGTCTGTTGTACAAACAACCTCAACATTATAATGCTTCATCAAACCACGAGCCGAGAACTCCGGAGTACGCAATTTAGCAGTACATTCGTCAAATATCTCTTTCGCAGTTTCAGGTTTTAGTATTTTTGATACGCCAAAAGCGGTTTTCAACTCAAGATGTGTCCAGTGATACAATGGATTACGCATTGTATATGGAACTGTCTCAGCCCATTTTTCAAACTTTTCCCAATCGCTGGTATCTTTACCTGTACAAAAACGCTCATCCACGCCGTTAGTACGCATAGCACGCCATTTATAGTGATCGCCTCCAAGCCAAATTTCGCCCAGATTGTCAAATTTATAATCCTCAGCAATCAATTTCGGATCAAGGTGACAGTGATAGTCTATAATAGGCAATGCCTTAGCATGTTCATGATACAGCTCCTGTGCTGTTTCGTTCTGTAATACGAAGTTTTCGTCCAAAAAATGTTTCATCGTTTTAAGCTTTTGGCCTTAGCTTCCAGCTTTTAGCCTCAGTCAGAGTTCGATCTGCTAATGGCTAACAGCTAATAGCTGACAGCTTGTTATTATTTATATAATGTTTTTGCTATTCCTAGTTCAAGACCTCTTAGTTCAGCTAAACCTCTCAATCGTCCGATACAAGAGTATCCCGGGTTCGTTTTCTTGTGTAAATCGTCTATCATTTGATGTCCATGATCGGGACGGAAAGGGATAGACACATTGCGTTTTTGTTGCACTTCGAGGAAGCCTTTCATCACACCGTACATATCCACGTCGCCTTCCAAGTGATTTGCTTCGTAGAAGTTACCTTCAGCATCGCGTTGAGTAGAGCGTAAGTGTACAAAATTTACTCTATCGCCTAGACGTTTTATCATATTCGGAAGATCGTTATCTGCTCTTACTCCGAATGATCCTGTACAGAAACAAAGTCCGTTAGACTTGTTAGGCACAGCTTCAACTAATTTATTAAAATCTGCTTCCGTACTTAAAATACGTGGTAATCCAAGAATCGGATAAGGAGGATCGTCAGGATGTATAGCAAGCACTACTCCAACCTCGTCGGCTACAGGAGCTATTTCACTAACAAACTCGATCAGATTTTTTCTCAATCTTTCGGCATCGATACCGTTGTATCTGTCTAGTTGAGCTTGGAATTCTTCGAGTGTAAAGCTCTCTTCAGCTCCCGGTAGTCCGGCAATCATATTGCGTACGAGCAGGTCTTTGTCAGCCTGTGTCATTTCTTCGAAACGAGCTTTAGCTTTAGCTATATCTTCGGCAGAATATTCTTTTTCTGCTCCCGGACGTTTTAGAATGAATAATTCGAAAGCCATGAAAGCTGCACGTTCGAAGCGAAGAGCTTTCGATCCGTCAGGCATTGTGAAAGCAAGATCGGTGCGTGTCCAGTCCAAAACAGGCATAAAGTTGTAAGTAACGATCATTACTCCACATTTAGCCAAATTGCGGATACTTTCCTTATAGTTCTCAATATATTGTTTATAGTTGCCTTCTTGTGTTTTGATATGCTCATGCACAGGGATACTTTCCACAACAGACCATGTAAGACCGGCTTCTTTGATCATATCCACGCGCTTTTGAACTTCTTCCTCAGTCCACACTTCTCCGTTTTTGATATGATGAAGAGCTGTAACAATACCTGTTGCGCCTGCTTGTGCTATATCTGAAAGCGCTACCGGATCATTTGGCCCGTACCAACGCCATGTTTGTTCACTTAATATCATAATATTTGTTTTTTGCCGTTTAAGTTTAATAGTAAAAGAATTAAATAGAGAAAGAATCGAATCCGCCGTCTATAACTAATATTGTACCCGATACAAATTTGGATGCGTCACTAATCAAGTAGTGTAGCGAACCGAGTAATTCATCAGCTTCACCGAAACGTCCGTAAGGCGTGTGTGCTAAAATTGTTCTTGCTCTGTCAGTATATGATCCATCAGGATTTGTAAGTAACGCTCTGTTTTGGTCAGTGATAAAGAATCCCGGAGCCAATGCGTTCACTCTGAAGTTTTCACCGAATTTAAGGGCAAGTTCGCCTGCCATATATTTAGTGAAATTGGCTACTGCTGCTTTTGCCGCACCATAACCTGCTACGCGAGTTAATGGACGAAGAGCCGACTCAGATGCTATGTTGATTATATTTCCTGCGCCATTGTCTACCATTGCTTTTGCAAATACCATAGTAGGAAGTACTGTTCCGAATAGGTTCAAGTCAACTACTTTTTTGAATGCATCGATTTCCAGATCAAAAATTGTTTTGTCAGGAGCAATAGTTGCACCCGCCATGTTACCTCCGGCAGCATTTACCAGTACATCTATTTTTCCGTATGCTTTGATAATCTCATTTCTGTTGTCTTCCAACGTTTCTTTATTCAAAACGTCTGTAACCAAGAATAAAGCATCGCCACCTTCCGATTTGATTTTAGCAGCTAACTCGTCACCTTTGTCTTTCACTCTGTCCAGAATAACGACTTTCGCTCCTTGTTTTGCCAGATATTGCGACATGTCGGAACCCAGAATTCCACAGCCGCCGGTCAAGACAACGACTTTTCCTTCAATACAAAATAGATTAGTTTTCATTTACTTATATGTTTTTTGGTTAGATTTTCTTACAATTTGTAATTGTTATAATAATCAATATTCTCTTTTATCAGAATATCGATAGGCATATGGTTCACCTTATCCGGTTTTTGCTTAAACAGCAGGTAGTTACCCAATGCCTTGATTGCATCATAACCCTGTAATTCGGGGCGCTGCGATAATATATAAGATATCTGTTCGTTTTTCAAAGCGTCCACATTACGTTCTATGGCGTCGTGACCTATCAGTTTTACTTTTTTTCGTAACGGTTCTTCCAGTTTTTCCATTAAGGATATTAACTCATAGATACGCGAATTCAGTACAATTCCACCCACTAAGCCCGGACTTTTACCGACAATGTCTTTGAGCTGGTTCAGACTAGAATGATAGTCATCTGGATTAACTTCTATATGATGGATGTTGCCCGAATAGCCAACCCTGTTTAAACAGTCCATGAAACCTTGCTCGCGGGTTTTCATCTGAACGGATATTTCATTGTACTTGAATCGAATGTGAGCGAAAAAGATATCAGCATTTAAACCAACTTCTTTTAATAAGAGCTTAGCTGCAATATTTCCGCTACTAAAAGAATCGCCTCCAAAGTAAGCAAGATCGTTTTCGCCGGATATACCCGAATCTATGTAGATGTACGGAATTTCTTTTTTGTCTAGTTCTCGGGACAGACTAACGATGTGCTCCCCGAAAAGAGTCGCTATCAATACGCCGTCAAATTCCTTTTGTCTGAATTCTTCAACAGCTTTGAAGAAAGAATTTCTGTCATATTGATTGAAACGGAAATATTCGATGGTTATATTAAATTTTTTCAGTTCGCTAGTCGCTCTGTCTATACCATCACAGACTAAAGCCCAATAGTCGCCGGATGAAAAGGTCGGTGTAATGGCTGCAAATCTGTAGTTTTTTTTCGAAGCAAGAAAACGAGCAACCATATTGGGCTCGTAATTGATCTCCTTCAATATTTTCTCAACTTTCTCTCTCTTTTCCTGAGAAACCCGTCCTCTGTTATGGAGTACTCTATCCACCGTTCCCGGGGATACGCCAGCCATTTGAGCAATATCGACAATTCGGATATTAGAATTTTTATTCATATCAGGTTAAGAGGTCTTTTATTTATGTGTGCGAACACACTTACAAAAGTAATTCTTTCTTTTGATTTCGCAATGTGTGCGCACACATTTTATGATAAAAATGGTATAAATATTTTATTTTCAGAATATTGCGTATGTAAAATAATCTTAAATATGCTGTAGAACATATTTAATGCAAAATAGGGAAATTAATTAGGAATAGTCAGATTGATCGGTCTATTATAATTCGGTTTATTGCTTATTTCCATTTTGGAACAGTCTATAAATGCCGAGTCAGATAGTGGAGCTAAGCCAATACTTATTCTGAGACTGTCAGATTTGGCTCTATCTTGCAGACAAACTCCGTTTGCAGTAGTCCAAGCTTTATAAGGTGTGTCAAAATAGGAGCGACCCTCAGCCGATACATAATATCTGTCGAGCGGATAACTGAACATCATCGGGCTTAAGTTGCCTTTGTCTACTTCGATCTTGAATAAGTTATAGTACTTTTTTATCACCCTCTTTGGGTTGTGTACCAAATATGTAAAGCCGGCCATCATTATGCAAGGTTGGCTCCAATTCTCTTCACCCACCAGTTTTACATTCGGAAATCCATTTTTCTTAACGAAGTCAATAAATTTATTGAAATTCAAACTGTCTATTTTTGACCAGTTTTCTTTTAATATGTTAGAATATTCAGGTTCTCTGATAGTTTGATCTATTGCAGATAGTTGGCAGAGTTCAAACGCAAGAGCCTTTTGAATTTTGGTTTCCTGAGCGAAAATATTCACTAATGAATGTAGAAGTACTAATAGTAGAATAAGATGTTTCATGACAAAAAAGATTGCATCTGTAGGTTTTAAGATCAGAAGATAAGCATCAAAACCAGGATCAGTAACACGATCAGAGCACAACCAGATACCGCGCTTATCAAGGCTGCGTATTCTAAATTCTTAAATCGGTTAATTTTCTTTTTCATACTCCTAATATACAAAATAAAAAGTAAAAAGGCGAAAGATTATGTCTATTTCTTTCGCCTTTTATATGTTAACTATTTGTTTTCTCCGAATATACTTCCATAGCGATGATATTCGTTTGCTACGCTTTGCTCTTTTAAGTAGTGAAGTAATTCGAGTCGTCCTTCTACTAATGGCTTATCAGACGCTATATGCTTACCTAGCTTCGCTGCTTTTTTGTAAATAGCGTCAGGCAGATCAGTAGAGCAAGCTCTTATGCGTTCATAACGGTTATCCATGTCCTCGATGAATTTATCCTCATCTTGTATTCGAATGTACTCACCCAATGTAGATATCGCTTTCTCCACAGCATGCAGTTTGCTGTCTGTCGGGGAGATGCTGACTGTTATCGGCGCTTTTGCTGTCTTGGATGCACTTAAAACTAATAATACATCGTCAAGGCTATCCTGCGGTTGTACACGGAATCCTATGCACGAAAGGGGCAAGTAACGGAAATGGTTAGATTCCCCATACAGGTTGTTAATGTCTTTTTCTTGAGAAAATACTGATGCCCATGCTTTTGAATAACTCTCTTGGGCATAACTCAATCTGTTTTTCTGTTTTTCGTCAGACAAAAACATGCTTAGCGGAGATTTAGTGCTAACGGCAGGAATTTCTTTTTCGGTAAATTCTACAAAACAAGAAACATAATTAGGCCCTCCGGCTTTGATGCCTCCACCGAAAGCAGAACGTTTCATTCCGCCAAATGGCTGACGATTTACAATAGCTCCGGTTATTCCCCTGTTGATATATAAGTTGCCTGCTTCGATACGGTTTTTCCATATATCCTGTTCTTCTTCATCTAAACTTTGAAGTCCGGCAGTAAGTCCATATTCTGAAGAATTGGCAAATTTGATTCCTTGCTCTAAGTCCTCTATGCATACAACTGATAGCAATGGAGCGAACAGCTCATTGGTAAATGTAAAGCTGCCTGGTTTTACTCCCCATTTTACTGTTGGGCGGAGTACATATTTTTTCTCATCGACAAATTCAGGAGCTACAAGCCACGATTCGCCTGGTTCCAGATTCTCGATAGCATGCTTCAGTTTGTCGTTGTCATTGCTTATCATTGGGCCAACCATATTCATCGTATCCCATACACTGCCTGTTCGCATACTGATTACAGCATCTTTCAGTTTCAACTTGAATGCCTCGTCATTATATGTTTTCTTATCAAGCAGCAAAAGTGAACATGCGGAGCATTTTTGTCCGGCGTTACCAAACGCAGACGCAACAATATTTAGAATCGCATGATCCTGATCGCCGTTTGCAGTAAGTATAATAGCATTCTTGCCCCCTGTTTCGGCCGATAATGGAGTCCGAGGACTGTTTTCCAATAACCGGAAAGCAGTATCGGTGCCCCCTGTCAATATTACGTGCTTAATGGATGGATGGGCAGTCAGATAGCTTAGAGATGAACGATCGGCACTACACACCACTTGCAGGGCATCTTTTGGTACACCTGCATCCCAGAAGCATTTTGCAAATTCCCATGCAATCGGTAATGCTACGGTAGCCGGTTTCAATATTACGGTGTTTCCTCCTGCTAAAGCCGAAGCAACTCCACCAACAGGTATTGCGAGAGGGAAATTCCAAGGTGGAATAACCAGAATAATTCCTTTAGGGGCGTACGAAACAGTTTCTAACTCTTCGAAACGCTTCATTGTAATAGGGTAGAAGCGGCAGAAGTCGATAGCCTCCGATACTTCTACATCGCCTTCTGTAAAGGTTTTGCCTGTAATGGCAGCCATACATCCAATCAGGTCGCCACGCTTGGCACTGATATTGTCAGCCACCTGATGAAGTATTTCGTTTCGCTTATTTATATCCGTTTTTCTCCATTCCGATTTATCTTCTTCGGCAATGGAAACAATTGCTTTTATCTGATCTAATGTCGACAAGTTTGCTTCGCAGAAACATACTTCGTCGTTACGGCTACGATCGTAATATTTTTTCTTATGCTCTGTTGTGACTTCTTTGTCCCCGATTTGTACAGGAATTATAAAGTTTTTATCATTGACCAAAGTTCCCCATTTGCGTAATGATTCTAGCGCCCATTGACGATTTTGATCTAAGTCGAGATCTGTATCCGGTTCATTTTGGAATATATTTATATCCTTGACAGGGACAGGTGGTTTAGTTCTGTCTTGTGTCCTGTGTGGAGCCGACTTCATCGAGTCTTTCAACTTATAGGCTTCTTCAAACTGATTAGCGAGGAAGTTCCACTGAGGGCTATCTAGCTTCAAGTTGAATGAATAGCTGAGGAAGTTTTCTTTTCCTGTATTTTCATCTAGGCGGCGAACCAGATAGGAAACAGCATTCAGGAAATTTTCTTTTCGTACTACCGGAGTATACAGTATAATTTGTTTGTTCAGTTTCCGAATTACGCGAGGGAGGTTATTGGCCATACCTTCAAGCATTTCGAATGTTACATGATCAGATACTCCATTTTTTTCGCACAACAAGTATGCATAACCAATACTGAAGAAGTTATGTGATGCCACTCCCACATGTAGGGCTTCGGCATTTTCGGGTTGCAAGGCTACATCGAGTATATGAAGGTAATTGGCATCTACTTCTACCTTGCTGGCTAATACGGGATTGGCCCATCCTTTGAGAGAAGATATAATACTTTCCATTTGCAGATTGGCTCCTTTTACCAAGCGCATCTTCAATGGCGCTCCACCGTCAGCATAGCGCTCTTTCGCGAACTTGAGTAAACGCGCTTGCAGATATCCTGCGTCAGGGAGATAAGCCTGCACTACTATTCCGGCTGTGTAGTTTTTAAATTCCGGCATACTCAGAACCGAGATAAAGACATCGAGAGTTAACTCCATATCTTTGTACTCCTCCATATCGAGATTTACAAATTTATGTTTTTCATTCCCGTCCTGATCTGCATAGGTATATTTCATTGCCTGTCTATACACCGCAGCTACCAGTTCGCAAAGATCTTTTTTGTTTTGCTCGTAGCTCAACGAATGTATTTGTGCATAGATACCAGATAGTTTGATTGATATGTAATTAATATCCGGTTCTTTCAATGCTTCCAGATAGTGTACATATCTATTATTGGCTTCTCCGTCGCCTAGTACAACCTCACCCAAAAGGTTTACATTCTGTCCTATGCGGGAATTCCATCTGCCGGATAAATGACCGGTAAGAGCCGGGCGTTCTTCCGATATTATTATTTTATCAGTCTCTTTACGCAGCCTTGCCTTAAACAAGGGAATGGATATTTTGTCGAACATATATCCAAATGACGTGAATAGTTTTAGCTGAAATTGATCGAACGAGTTGAAAAAATCGGGGACTCCATATTCTTTTATAAGGAGCTTCATTCGTTTTGCCAGTTTTCTGCTGTCTCTTACCTGCGATGATTCGTCGAGCATTTTAGATAATAATATCTTATTTGCCGGTGTTTGAATCAACGAGGCAAATTTCTTTTGCTCTTTTACTTCCTCGGGAGTTAACTCCTGGTCGGCTTTAGCTAAGAATTCTTTAGCCCACTCCAGAACTTCCCTGTTTGTGATTTTCTCCATATGTGGTTATTTAGATAGGTTGATTAAAAACTGCTCTAAGTTATATAAAAGGGCGATATAAAAAATATTTCTATCTAAAAAATTAAATTCATAAACGAACAGCTCCCGATAAAGAACCGAGAGCTGAGCGAAAGAACTGATCTGTTTTATTATTTTGTTTTACTCCAGAATCTATATCCGATTCTGAATACAGGCGAAATATCGGTAGTCGGAATTGTATATTTCACATCATCAAAATCCAAGCTCTTACTTTTTCTAAGATAAACATGTATTGCTGGCTGTATATAAAAATGGTTGCCTATAAAGAACTGGTAGCCGACCCCACCTCCAAAATCCAGGCTATGCATGTTTTTTTGCAAACCTGTCGATTTCTGCTCGATTTCGAAGTGATGAGCTTCCAGAAAGGAATAGATTTCGAGATTTTTCCATACGTTGTATCCCAGAAATATACCGGGCGATGTTTTATAATACCTCTTAAAGTCTTTCGCCGAATTATTTATTCCTGCTGTTTCGGCATTGTAATTTCCTCCGTTAATTATACTTGCCCGCACCCGAAACTGCTTATAGCGGTAGCCTACGCCTATGTGATAGCCTCCTGTAAGAAACATGGGTACAAGACTTTCTACTTCTAACGATTGCTGCACGTCATAACTGTGCTTTTTCTCTTGAGCAAAGGCGCTCATTGTTAAAGTAAACGCGATGATCAAGAAAAATGTAGTTTTCATATTCTTATATTTTTAATAATTACTTATCGCAAATATCAGAATAGTCTTTTATCTGTTTGATCCGCATTTGTTACCAAATTACTCTTCTTTGAATATCGAATTGCGGATACGGCTTAATGATTTGGGTGCAATGCCCAAATAGTTGGCAATATGGTATAACGGTATTCGCTGAAATATTTCAGGATTGTTGTTTAAGAGCTTCAGATAACGCTCTTTCGCTGACAGAATTTGCAAATCGATACTTAATTGGGTGATTTTTACGAATGCTTTTTCCATCAGTACTCTGCCGAATTTTTCCAGCTTCGGTATTTTGTCGTAAAGAACAGATAAGTCTTTTTGTGGTATGACCAATATTTGGGAATCAGCCAATGCTTTTATATTCAATAATGACGGAGAATTATTTAACCGGCTGTAATTGTCGGTAACCCAGTCTCCTTCTATCCCAAAATCAGTTGTTATTTCGTCTGCATTATTCAGCTCCTTAGAATAAATAAGAATGCCTTGGCAAACGAGAGCTATAGAGTTACAAACCTCTCCTGCTTTGAGAAAATAATCGTTCTTTTTAAGTTCCTTACAACTAATATAATTGTCCAAAAGCTTCCACTCTTCTTCGGATAAAGAGATAATCGGTTCTATGCTATTCCTTATGAGATGCGGATTATTCATAATAAACTACTGTTGTGAATAGTAAAGGTATAGTATCCATGGATGCATATATTTCTTTCCGGTTAAAATTTTATAACTAAATAACATATTTTTTTTTGTTGTTTCATCAGAACATTTCACTAATTTTGAAAACATCGCCTCTAAAAAGAGGCACTTTGGTAAAAAGGTACATAATATTAACCATGTAAAAACAGTTTAAGCCATGAGAACCTACCAAACACAAGAAATCAAGAATATAGCTATTCTTGGTAGTTCGGGAGCAGGCAAAACCACTCTCGCTGAGGCCATGCTCTATGAAGCTGGCGTCACAAAACGCAGAGGAAGTGTTAAAGACGGAAATACAGTCTCGGACTATTTCCCCGTGGAAAAAGAATATGGATATTCAGTATTTTCCAGCATTTTCTCTGTGGAATGGATGAACCGTAAGTTGAATTTTATCGATTGTCCGGGGTCGGATGACTTTGTAGGAAATATCGTTACATCGCTTAATGTAACCGATACAGCCCTGATGGTACTCAATGCCCAATACGGGATAGAGGTAGGTACCATAAATCAATTAAGGTATACTCAGAAGCTACAGAAACCTGTTATTTTCATCGTTAATCAGCTCGATCATCCGAAAGCCGATTTCGATAACGTTGTATCGCAACTGAAAGCCGATTATGGCGACAAAGCTGTGCTGGTACAATATCCTGTCAATTGCGGAGAAGGTTTTAATGCTGTAATTGATGTGTTAAAATATAAAATGCTCAGATGGAAGCCGGAAGGTGGAGTACCTGAGGTCCTCGATATACCCGATGAAGAAAGGGAAAAAGCGAGAGAATTAAAGCAGAAATTAGTAGAAGCTGCCGCAGAAAATGAAGAGTCGCTAATGGAAAAATTCTTCGATCAGGGAACTTTGACTGAAGATGAAATGCGTATGGGAATCCGTTGGGGATTGGTCAACAGAGATCTTTATCCTGTTTTCTGTGTGTCGGCCGAAAAAGATATGTGCGTAAGGCGTACCATGGAGTTTTTAGGTAATGTTGTACCTTACGTACGCGACCTACAACCTCCGGTAAATACAGACGGTCAGGAAATAAAACCTGATTCGGATGCTCCAACAAGCTTGTTCTTCTTCAAAACAATGGTTGAACCTCATGTCGGAGAAGTCTCTTATTTCAAAGTAATGAGTGGCACAGTACACGAGGGCGATGACCTGTTGAATTCAAATAGGGGTTCTAAAGAACGTATGGGACAAATATTTGCTCCAGCTGGACAGCAACGGTCTAAAGTGGAAGAACTCAAAGCCGGAGATATAGGCGCGACTGTCAAACTTAAAGATGTCCGTACAGGAAATACATTGAATGCGAAAGGTATAGACTATAAGTTTGATTTTATTAAATATCCTGATCCTAAATATCGTCGTGCAATTAAAGCTGAAAATGAGAAGGATACAGAAAAGATGAGTGAGATTCTACAACGTATGCATGAGGAAGATCCTACCTGGATTATAGAAAATTCGAAAGAGCTAAAACAACTTATTGTGTGGGGGCAAGGAGAATTTCATCTTAAGACGCTGAAATGGAGAATAGAAAACAATGATAAAATTTCAATAGTATATTCCGAACCAAAGATACCTTATCGTGAAACTATTACGAAAGCTGCCCGTGCAGACTACCGTCATAAAAAACAATCGGGAGGTGCCGGACAGTTTGGGGAAGTACATTTAGTAGTAGAACCTTACATAGAAGGTGTGCCTGTACCTGAAACATATAAGTTCGGTGCTCAGGAATTTAAAGTGCAGGCGCGTGATGTTCAGACATACAATCTCGATTGGGGTGGAAAACTGGTATTTGTAAACAGTATTGTAGGTGGTGCTATCGATGCACGTTTCCTGCCTGCAATTCTGAAAGGGATTATGTCTCGCCTAGAACAAGGGCCTCTTACTGGTTCATATGCGCGTGACGTGCGTGTCGTTGTTTATGACGGCAAGATGCACCCGGTAGACTCTAATGAAATTTCATTTATGCTTGCCGGACGTAACGCATTTAGCGAAGCTTTCCGAAATGCAGGACCTAAGATTCTGGAGCCTGTGTATGATGTCGCTGTATCGGTTCCTTCCGACAAGATGGGGGATGTGATGAGTGACCTGCAAGGCCGCCGTGCTATGATCATGGGAATGGAAAGTGACAAGGGAATTGAGATACTAAATGCTAAAGTACCTTTGAAGGAAATGTCTAATTATTCTATTTCGCTGAGTTCCTTAACTGGAGGACGGGCTTCGTTTACAATGAAGTTTGCTAGCTATGAACTTGTTCCTAGCGATGTTCAGGACAAGCTTTTGAAAGAATATGCCGACAGTCAGAAAGACGAAGATTAATGAATCTCATACTGATCATAAAAAAGGAGTGGAAATATTTCCACTCCTTTTGCTTTAATTGATAAATAATCATTTGAGTCCTGTCATGTTTGCCGGATCTAAAATCCGATCTAACTCGTCTTTCGACAGTACATTCTTCTTTAGAACCAGATCGTAAACGCTACCACCTGTTTCTAAGGCTTCTTTTGCTATTGTAGTACTGTTTTCGTAACCTATATGAGGATTCAACGCTGTAACGATACCAATACTATTCATAACTCGGTCTCTACAATGCTCCTCATTTGCAGTAATGCCGTCTATGCAATTTTCTTTCAGGCAGGTCATGGCATTGTTAAGCAGATTCTGCGATTCCAGTATAGTATATGTCATCACCGGCTCCATTACATTCAACTGTAATTGTCCGGCTTCAGAAGCCATTGTCACTGCAAAGTCGTTTGCTAAAACTCTGAAGCATGTCTGAGAAACAACTTCAGGAATAACAGGGTTCACCTTTCCCGGCATAATGGATGATCCGGCCTGCATCGGGGGAAGATTTATCTCATATACTCCACAGCGTGGGCCTGATGCTAATATTCTAAGGTCGTTGCATATTTTAGATAGTTTTGTGGCTAGTTTTTTTAAAGCTGAAGAATAAGCTACAAAGCTTCCGGTATTGGATGTTGCTTCTACCAGATTTTTAGCCGGAGCAAAATTAAACTTTGTCAGACAAGTCAGATTTTTTGCACATAATGCATCATAGCCCGGAATCGCATTTAGACCCGTTCCCACAGCGGTGGCTCCCATGTTTATTTCGAGACATAGGTTTGCGCTTAGCCTCAATGAATGTAGCTCTTTCTCTAAGGTGACAGCATATGCGTCAAATGTTTGCCCTAATGTCATCGGTATAGCATCTTGCAGATGTGTTCGTCCCATTGTTATTACATCTTTCAGTTGCTGTCCCTTATTTTTTAGAGACTCTATAAGACTCGTTAACGAATCTTCCAACATTCCGTTATAGAAAAGGATACCTAGTTTTACTCCTGTTGGGTAAGCGTCGTTAGTTGATTGAGAAAGATTTACATGGTCATAAGGAGAACAATATTGATATTCACCTTTCTTATGCCCCATTATTTCCAAAGCTATATTTGCTACTACTTCATTGATATTCATATTGGTGGAGGTTCCTGCTCCGCCTTGTAGCATATCACTCGGAAACTGGTCATCGTATTTCCCGCTAATTATTCTTTTGCATGCCTCTACAATAGCATCACAAATATTTTTATCCAAAGCTCCCAGTTCGTAATTAGCCGTAGCTGCTGCCCATTTCACATAAGCCAGTGCTTTGATAAACTCCGGATAATGAGATAATTTTATTCCCGAAATACGGAAATTGTTAATTGCTCTCTGTGTATGTATCCCGTAATAAGCCTCGTTGGGAACAGGCAGACTGCTGATAAGGTCATTTTCTAGTCTATTCATGATATATCATTTTGAAAGTTCTATGGTGAAATGCTTCTCTAATAACTCTGCTAATTTATGTATTTATTTCGATATAAAATATTTTTCGTATTAAAATGTCATTTATCTGAGTCTGATATATATGGATCGATTGCTTTGTAAAAGAAAATCTTATTATTCTTTGTTAAAGTTTTGTATATTTGCAATATGAAGCATCTGAGGTTGACAGCATTTGTGCTTATACTTATGGCTAACATTTTTATGTTGGCGCACGCTGTTGTTCCTCATTCGCATCACGACGGTATCATTTGTTTTTCTCTAGAAGAATTGGCGCATCGGAAACAAGCATCTGCGAAGCATAACGAGCTGTCTGATTGTTGTGCACATGATACAAGGTCGCACCATCATCCGAAGACTGTGGATAGTTGTGATTTGAAAGATGTCCTTATCCGTCAAAATGATGATAGTCACCATGAGATCGTTCCATGTGCCGATTGTCTGTCTTTACTTTTCACGTTTTATACTCTCAATGAGTTTTGTTTGGAAAAACCTCTTCTCGAAGAAGTACTCCCTCCAAAACCATACATTGAAAACTATACTTCACCTCTCGTAGGCCTTATCTCAGGTCTGCGCGCACCTCCGGTATCTTATTTTTTAGGTTAAGCTCTTTCTTTTTTAAGGGCTATTCTGTCTAATACTTTTTAGACGGATTTATTTGTATTTTAAAATCTATAAAATAAGAAAATGAAAAAATATATTATATATATTGCCTGTCTGTTGGCTGTACTATGGGGATGCAACTCGAAACAAAAAGCAGACGATCATGCCGGGCACAATCACGAAGAACATGCCGGTCATAGTGATTCAAAGGACAGCCATGATCATGATCACGGAGAAGCCGGACATAGTCATGCCGAAGGTGAAGAGTGCGACGGTCATGACCATGATCATTCGAATAAAGATAAAGCTGAATCACATGCTGACGAGATTCTTTTTGCACCCGAGCAGGCAAAAGCAGTAGGGTTGGAGGTGAAGACCATACAGCCTTCTACATTTCACCAAGTGATCAAAACCAGTGGGCAAATACTATCGGCTCAGGGTGATGAGGTTACCGTTTCGGCTACATCAAGTGGTATTGTCTCTTTCAATAAACCGTCACTCAACGAAGGTGTTGCAGTCAGAGGAGGGGAATCTCTGGTTAGTATCTCATCTAAGAATATAATAGATGGCGACCCTGCTACACGAGCAAAGGCGACATATGATATTTCTTCTCGTGAATATGAGCGTGCTAACAATTTAATCAAAGATAAGCTGATCTCTGAGAAGGAGTACAACGATATCAAACTGAACTATGAGAATGCGAAGATCGCTTATCAGGCTATTGGACAACGGACAACAGCCAAAGGTGTAAGTGTGTCTACTCCGATAGCTGGTTATATAAAAACAAAATTGGTTAGTGAAGGCCAATATGTGGAAGTCGGACAACCATTGATGACCGTTACTCAGAATCGGAAACTACAACTGCGAGCCGATATTTCGGAGCGGTATTACAGAAATCTGGGAAATATTGTATCAGCTAACTTCAAAACACCTTATGACAAGACTTTGCATCGTCTTTCTGACTTGAGTGGACGATTGGTGTCGTATGGAAAATCGGCAAACAGCCAAGAATATTATATTCCTGTCAACTTTGAATTTAATAATGTGGGGCAGATTATATCCGGCTCCTATGTCGAAGTTTATTTATTGGGGCAACCTCGTGAAAATGTTATATACATACCTGTTTCTTCCCTGATAGAAGAACAAGGTTTCTATTTTGTTTACCTCCAGATACATGACGATGCTTACAAAAAGCAAGAGGTAACTCTAGGTAACAGTGATGGCGAAAATATAGAAATTATTTCCGGCGTAAAACGAGGAGACAAGGTTGTCAGTAAAGGAGCTTATCATGTTAAACTGGCTTCGGCATCGGCTGCTATACCTCATGGTCACGAACATTAAACAGGAGGTATATTATGTTGAATAAAATAATACAATTTTCGCTCAACAATCGACTTGTTGTGCTTATTGGGGCGGTACTCCTGCTTATAGGCGGGTTTTATACTGCCAAGAATATGGAGATTGACGTTTTTCCTGATCTGAATGCACCTACTGTGGTGATAATGACGGAAGCAAACGGAATGGCTCCCGAAGAAGTGGAACGCCTGGTTTCATTCCCCATAGAAACAGCAGTAAACGGAGCAACAGATGTTCGCCGTGTGCGCTCGTCGTCTACTACCGGATTTTCTGTCGTATGGGTCGAATTTGATTGGGGGACAGATATATACAAAGCTCGTCAGATAGTAACCGAGAAATTGGCAACTTTGGGGGAATCTTTACCTGAAAATATCGGACAACCGACTTTAGGGCCTCAATCGTCTATTCTCGGCGAAATTATGATTATAGGATTGACATCCGACTCTACATCTCTTCTCGATCTTCGTACTATTGCCGACTGGACAATACGTCCGCGTCTACTTTCTACCGGAGGTGTAGCTCAAGCAACTGTGATAGGTGGAGATATCAAAGAATATCAGATATTACTCAATCCCGGACGAATGAAGCATTACGGTATCAGCCTCGACGAAGTCTTGCAAGTAACCCGCAATATGAATCAAAATTCATCGGGAGGGATATTATACGAGTATGGCAACGAATATATCGTTCGTGGTGTGATGCAGAGTGCTGATGTAGACGAAATAGGAAAGGCTGTTATAAAAAAGACAGGAGAGAATCCTATTCTCATCAGTGACGTAGCAGAAATAAAGATCGGCGGAAAGACTCCTAAATTGGGAGTGGCATCTGAGAGAACAAAACCTGCGGTGTTGATGACTGTGACTAAGCAGCCGAATACCAATACGATAGAATTGACAGACAAATTGGATGCATCGTTAGCCGAACTGCAAAAGAATCTGCCATCTGATATAAAAATTACAACTGATATTTTCCGTCAGGAGCAGTTTATAAATAATTCTATTGGCAACGTTGAGAAGGCTTTGTATGAAGGCTCTATATTTGTTGTTATCGTACTTTTCCTTTTCTTAATGAATGGACGGGCAACATTTATTTCACTTCTCACTCTTCCTTTGTCATTACTGGCATCTATCCTTGCCCTTAAACTTATGGGGCTTACGATTAATACGATGAGCCTCGGAGGTATGGCTATTGCCATCGGGTCGTTGGTGGACGATGCTATTATCGACGTAGAAAATGTATTCAGGCACTTGCGGGAAAACAGGCAGAAACCGAAAGAAGAGCAATTAAGCATTCTGACAGTCGTTTTCGAAGCATCTAAAGAGGTCCGTATGCCAATACTTAACTCTACGCTGATTATCGTTACCAGTTTCATTCCGTTATTTTTCCTTAGCGGTATGGAAGGACGTATGCTTGTTCCCCTAGGTATCGCTTTTATTGTCGCGCTGTTTGCATCTACCATAGTAGCTCTTACCGTTACACCTGTATTGTGTAGCTTCTTGTTGGGCAAAGGAAAGAAAAACAAGGAAGAAAAAGAGTCTCTTCTTGTTGTGAAACTGAAAGCTGTTTACGAGAAAAGCCTGCACTGGGCATTAGATCACCAAAACATAGTGTTAGGTGTAACAGGAGCACTTCTGCTTTCGGCAGTGATTATATTCTTTACATTCGGACGGAATTTCTTGCCGGCTTTTAATGAAGGATCACTAACCATTACGTTGAATACTTTGCCGGGTATATCACTGGAGGAATCGGATAAAATAGGACGTGTGGCCGAAGAAAAACTTCTGTCTATTCCCGAAGTTCAAACTGTCGGCCGTAAAACAGGACGGGCCGAACTAGACGAACACTCATTTGGAGTGAACTCATCGGAAATAGAGACACCTTTTATCTTGAAAGACCGTTCCAAAGATGAAATGTTGGATGAGGTGCGAGAGAAATTAAGCAGCATTCCAGGCGTAAGTATAGAGATCGGGCAACCGATATCGCATCGTATCGACCATATGCTTTCGGGGACGAAGGCGAATATTGCAATCAAGCTATTTGGTACAGATCTCAACAAACTCTATACAATTGGTAATGAGATAAAATCGTCGATAGAAGGAATAGAGGGTATTGCCGACCTGAATGTAGAGCAGCAAGTGGAACGCCCTCAGTTAAAGATTATTCCGAAACGCGAACTGCTTGCTAAATATGGAATCTCATTACCCGAATTTTCCGAATTCATTAGTGTAATGCTTTCGGGAGAAGTTGTTTCACAGGTTTATGATAACGGAAAAAGCTTTGATCTAACTCTAAAAGTAGAGGATGAATACAAAGATCAGGCTGATAAGATTCGCAATTTGATGATAGATGCCGATGGAAAGAAAGTTCCGTTCGAGTATGTAGCTGACATCGTTTCTACAACAGGGCCGAATACCGTTAACCGGGAAAATGCACAGCGTAAGATCGTTGTCTCGGCAAATGTAAGCGAACGTGACCTTCGTAGTGTAGTGAACGATATCCGCGAAAAGGTAGATAATTCGATCACTCTTCCCGAAGGCTATCATATAGAATATGGCGGTCAGTTTGAAAGCGAACAGGCTGCATCGCAGACATTGCTTATCGCTTCTGTTTTTGCCATCATGATTATATTCTTGTTGCTTTTCAACCAGTTTAGAAGTATAACCCAATCCGCTGTCATTCTCTTGAATCTGCCATTGGCTCTGATAGGAGGGGTTTATGCTATTTTGCTGACTTCCGGCGAGGTTAGTATTCCTGCCATAATCGGATTCATATCCTTATTTGGTATTGCTACCCGCAACGG
>POVV01000270.1_pt1 | contig 38865 bp, 28 predicted proteins | sample 1560271 | NCBI WGS metagenome assembly POVV01 (sample SAMN08337232, study PRJNA429181) | Bioreactor metagenome, whole genome shotgun sequencing project. | biome: cows' rumen and soil; feature: anaerobic; isolation source: anaerobic chemostat enrichment culture, galacturonate as sole carbon... | reverse complement strand
GAGCTTGTTGGTATTCAGGTTTACATTGTATGCTACCAACGGCATGCGTGCCCCTATAACAACACCTCCGGCTGTTGGGTGTGGCTGATCGGGTCCAAAATCGGGCTTCCATTCGGGTAGAGTCATCTTTTCTTTCAGTCCTTCAAACTCTCCTTTCCGGATTGTAGCCAGATTTTCGCGATGAGGAGCAGATGCTGCTTTTTCGTAAAGGAATACCGGCAATCCATAGCGTTCTGCGACTTCCTGTCCTACTTCTTTCGAGAGATTGACGGCTTCTTCCATACTTACATTGCGGATAGGAATGAAAGGAACTACATCAACAGCGCCCATACGGGGATGTTGTCCTTTGTGGTGGTTAAGGTCTATTACTTGTACTGCTATGCCTATAGCTTCTATCACTGCTTTTTTTAGAGCATCGGGTTCGCCCACAACGGTTACTACCATACGGTTGTGGTCTTTGTCTGTGCTATAGTCTAACAGCTTAACTCCTTCCTTGGCACGGAAAGCATTTACAATCTTTTCTACTTTCTCAAGATCGCGTCCTTCGCTAAAATTTGGTACGCATTCAACGATTTTGTTTGAACTCATGATATTATTTTATTAAGACTTGTTACTACCTTTTTTATAGCGTGCAGATATTTTTGGAGAACCTTCGTAACTCAGGATGATAGACAAATTTTAATTTTACTTATTATCCTGCTTATTTCGTTTTATCATAATCTGCTCTTGTCTCCAAGGTAAGTGTTTCGGTATCACAATCCCAGATACTTACATAATTGTCGGAAAGTACGATATGTGTGTCCCATCCGGCATACTGTGCATAAAGCATCAACGTACAAATATCAGTAGGCGTAATAAAGTCACCTGTCTCAGGAGCATGAGAGTGAACAGAGACTACGGCATCTTTTCCTCCGTCAAAGTCGATAGGAATTAGATTTCTGTGAATTTCTTTTTTCTCTTTCACATTGTTTTGTTCGTCAAACGTTAGCAGATAATCGTTTCCGAAGAGCATTACTCCTGTAACCTTTGGTTCGGTTAATACATATACTCTCTTTTCTCCGTTGCGGATATAGGGGATAAGATTGAAGCTTGTATTGCTATATGTCTTGAATAAGACGCTGTCTTCCTGTATTTCGGCTAAAGCTTTTTGCCGTATAGTAAACAGCTGCTTTTCATCTTCCCTGAAGTCTCGTTCCTTGAAGTCTATAGTTGCTGTTTCTACTATTTTGATATCTCCGAACGAAACGACTCCAATTACTTTTGGGTTTGCGCTTCTTGAAAAGAACAAACACTTTGCAGTTCCATTATCAATATAGGAGAAATATCCACCGATGCGCTCTTTCTCTTTGAAGCTTTTTGTAAAAATATCTGTCCCATGCCATGCTGTAATTTCGAGACGGTAAAGGTATTTTCCTTCTTCGGTAATTTGATCGGCTATCTTTTTTAGGTCTATATTCTGACTAAAAACATTAGCTGATAAAAGCAGAAGTATAATTGTGATAAGTTTCTTCATTAATTATTTTCTATAATATTCTTTACTAATTCATCATCTGCAATATAGGGTATAGTGATGTGATAACCATCGTTGTGAGTCTCATTAAAAGACTCGCAAGTTTCGATTGCATGTTCGTTTCGTGCCCACGAACGGCGTGCTACTCCTCCCATCACGTCCCATAACATAGATGAACGTATAATTTCGTCAATTCGTTCACTACCATCGCAAACTAATCCAAATCCTCCGTTAATAGCTTTGCTAATGCCAACGCCTCCTCCATTGTGAAGCGCAACGAGGCTCATTCCCCTTGCCGCATTTCCGGCAAAACATTGTACAGCCATGTCTGCCATTACATTGCTGCCATCTTTTATGTTTGCTGTTTCCCGAAAAGGAGAATCTGTACCGCTTACATCATGATGATCGCGCCCCAACATTATCGGGCCGACTTCTCCATCCCTAACCAGTTTATTGAAACGTAAGGCAATATTCATTCTTCCCAGCGCATCTTGATATAAGATACGTGCCTGTGTACCAACCACAAGTTGATTTTTTTCAGCTTCGCGGATCCATTCGTAATTGTCTTTATCTTGTCCCCTCCGTGTAGGGTCGATGCATTCCATTGCCGCATGGTCTGTTTTGATGAGGTCTTCATGTTTTCCGCTGAGGCAAACCCAACGGAAAGGTCCATATCCATAATCGAACAATTCGGGTCCCATAATGTCTTCCACATACGAAGGCCAGATAAAGCCATCTTTTTCGTCGACGCCATTTTTAGATATTTCTTTTATACCTGAATCGTATATTGCTTTCATGAAAGAATTACCATAATCGAAGAAATATATGCCTTTAGCAACTAGCTTGCGGATAACTTCAAAATGACGTCTAAGAGAATCGTTTACTAGCTTGTGAAATGTTTGCCTATCTTCTTTTAATAATCTTGTCCTCTCTTCAAATGATATCCCAACAGGGCAATAGCCGCCTTCGTATACTGCATGGCAGGAGGTCTGATCTGAAAGTAGGTCTATGTGAATTTGATTTATTTCTGCATACTCCAGCAGATCAATAATATTGCCATGATAAGCTATGGAACAAGGCTTTTTATCTTTTTGGGCCTGTTTAGCCATATCAAAAGCCTCTTTTGCTTCGGATATGATATGATGTACCCATCCTTGTCTGAAACGTGTTTCGATGCGAGAGTGATCTACTTCCGCTACAATAGAAACAGCACCCGCTATATCGGCAGCCTTGGGTTGTGCTCCACTCATGCCTCCCAGGCCTGACGAAACAAACAGATAGCCTGCTAAGTTTTTATCTTGAGGAATGCCTAGTTTTTTCCGTCCGGCATTTAATAGAGTATTGAATGTACCATGTACTATACCTTGTGGTCCTATATACATCCATCCTCCGGCTGTCATTTGCCCATAATTGGCAACACCCATCTGCGCAGCAATTTCCCAATCAGCCTGATTGTCGAACATGCCCACCATCATAGAATTTGTGATAATGACTCGCGGAGCATCAGGCTTCGATTTGAACAGACCAAGAGGATGTCCGGACTCAATAACTAAGGTCTGATCCCTCGTAAGTACTTCAAGGTACTTTTTTATCAATTGATATTGCATCCAGTTTTGACAAACTTGCCCTGTCTCGCCATACGTAACCAACTCGTACGGATATAATGCGATATCGAAGCAAAGGTTATTATCTATCATTACTTGAAAGGCTTTTCCTTCGATACAGTTTCCTTTATATTGGTCGATAGACTTTGGGAAGATGTCTCCCTGTGGACGAAAACGGTATCCATAGATGCGCCCCCGGGTTTTAAGCTCTTTGAGAAGCTCAGGAGCTAAGGTTTCATGTAATTCGACGGGGATATATCGCAAAGCATTTTTAAGTGCAGTTATTGTCTGAGCAGCACTGAGCCTAAAGCCTCTATCGGGTGCACGGCGTATCCCTTCAACAAAAGACGGATATTCGGGTAATCTATTATCAAGTCTGATGTCCATGATGTTTGATTCTTGGTTACATCTCTCGAAGATAAGATTTATATTTTTATCCTAAAATATATTGAGTATATTTCTCAATATGTTTTACGACAAAATATCAATATCTGTAAGTTAAATAGTGAAAATCGAATAGGTTTGAATATTCTCAGCGTCTGTTAGTCTACCTGTTGTTATCAAAATGTCAGACGTATTGCTTCAAACTTTGCAGGAAGTCTGATAAATTTACATCTCTATCCAGATCCATTTTCTTTCGTAATCTGTATCTGTTTACTTCTACACCCCGTATCGATATGTTGAGCAATGGTGCTATTTCCTTCGAGGAAAGGTTCATATTGAGGTATGCACACAGTATTTTATCATTGCGTGTCAAATTAGGGAACCGTTCGTCAAGTAGCTTGAAGAAATCCTGATGTATCAGGTCAAAGTTTGATTGGAATATTTCGAAGTCAGTGTCATGCTCAATATTGGTATTGATCTGACTGATTAGGCTCATCACCTTTTGTTTGATTGTGCTTATTTGTTTTTCTTCATCAATGGCTTTGGATATATTTAATGCGTTTCTCTTCACATTTTCGAGCATCTCGTTTTTACGGATCACATTCAGCATATAACCATTCAGCTCTTGCGTCTTATATTTCAATTCATTTTTCAGATTCTCGTTTTGTAGCTCATATATCGCTTCATCTTTCAGCTTTGTTTCTTCTTCATAGCGTCTGGTTTGAGCAATTAGCTCCTCACCCTTCTGATGTATAATTTTCTTTTGCTTACTGATTGTTTTTTTATAGATGATAAGTATTAAAATCACTATAGCTAATGAATAAAGCAAATAAGCTAGTACCGACCTGTACCAAGGGGGGTGGACTGTAAAACTAAATGACGTAATGCTCGAAGAATCGGGGTTGCCATCAATAAATGCTTTTACCTCGAAAACATATTTACCCTCGTGGAGACCTGTGTATTCTTTAACAGTATTGGTCGAGGGGATGCTCCAATCGTCATCTATTCCTTTCAGCCTGAAGCTATATAATATATCTGAGGAATGATCGTAGAAGGTTGCTGCAAAATTTATTTTTATAGAATTTAATGAGTATGGCAATGAAAGTCTTTTTTCGCTGCTGCCATAGCTTAAGATACTGTCGTTTTTACTACAAGTTATTTCTCGGATGTAAGTATTTATAGTTGAGAATTTACCATTTTTTCTTGACATGTCTATTCTTGCAAAGGCATTATCGACGGCTACAATAGCCGTTTCGGGATCGATCATGTTTATGTTTTCATAGCTGTCTATCAGTTCGTTCGAAAGCCCCCAGTTGTGTATATATTCTTGGTATTTACCTTCGCTATATGGTAAAACTTTTAGATTGCGATCGGCAACAAACCAAATGTTTTTGTATTTATCTACATAGAGAAACTCATAATACTTTGGTCCTTCCAGCATCAACTCGAGTTGTGTATAATGATCGAACGAGTCAGTTATCCGGCTATATTGGAGTATTCCGTTGCGGGTACATATAACCAGATTGTTCTCTATCTTCCTGATAATAATATTGGAATCGAAAGCATTATTATTTAGCGTATAGGTCTTGTATCGGATTATTTTCTCAAAATTTTTATCGAAGGTTAGTCGGCGCATAGTACCATTCGCATTTGCCACCCAAAAATTATAGGGCTCGTCATCTTCTATAAATCCTCGGAATGAGTCTCTAAATTCGGGGATTTTATGTGAAAACATCCAACGTCCATTTTCCCTCTTCAGAATACAGAATCCCGAATAGGTAGCAACCATAAGCTTATTCTTGTCTTCGCTTAGGGCATGAGTTTCCCAAGCTCCTAGAAGGTCTATTTTGTACGTCTCTGTGGGGGTTATTACCATTATACCATTATCCCCCGAACTAAAGAGTGTATTATCTATTATGTTGGTAGACCAGATTTGCCCTTCCGAGCCTTTTATTAATTGATACCGATTATCTTTATCCAGCTTATAAAGAGCCTGATTAGTCCCAAAATATAGTTCATTATTGTACATGGCGCTACTGTATCCTGTGCCGATCGGTGATACTGTTGCAAATAATGGCCTGATCGGAGAATTGAGGCTTATATAGCTTATCCCTTTATCAAGTCCGAGCCATAAGTTTTGATTACTATCAAAAAAACACCCTAAAACTGTATTATTTTTTAAGCCATTATTAATATTAAACTCTTCTTTGTAGAACGGATCTTTTAGGTCGAATATGATGACGCCGTTTTGGACTGATCCAATAGCGATTTTTGATCCTGATATGGCTGTGCTAAATAATTGATTCTTCTGTATGAAGCTATCAGCTATGGAGTTAATTTGTTGTATGTTGTTTTTATTTAACAGATATAAACCTTTCTTCGCCGATGTTACTAATATATCTTTATTGTATGATAATAGGCTTACGATTTTATGCCCACTCAATGGTTCGGATGCTTCCAGTAATGTTAGTTTGTTATTCGAGTTTAGATAAAAGATTCCATTAGGTGTTGCCAGATACAACGTTCCTTCATGTAAAAGAGAACAGTCTATTTTTGTATCGGAATCTATCATGCTGACATTTCCTGCCTTTTTATGGTATATATGGATATAACGTTCACTTATAAAGTAGATCACATCTCCCCCATCCTCTATATTCCAAACTTCTCCTCCCCAATTTTTTGTTTTGTCTGATAGCGAGCGGTATGTTAGCTGACCGATTGCATTTGGTTTAAAAAGGCCAAATTCGGAACTCCCGCCAATATATATATTGTTATCAATAATTTTAATAATCCGTATCACATTATTTCTTATTGGATATGATGTCCAGTTTACTCCATCGAACTCTAACAAGCCATTTGAGTTTGCCGAATATATCCATCCTTTGTCTGATTGTGTTATCATCCAGTTCTGAAATCCGGCTTTGTACTGGCTTCGTTCATAATTCGTGATTTTACGCTGCCAGATAGACGTGGAATGTGCAGGAACAACTAGTGATATTCCAATTATTACTGAAAATATAAAAGATATTATGTGTTTATTCATCTTCCCAACGATGTGTTTATCATATGATCAATCGAGTTGCGCTACTACTAGATAAATCCTCTTATATATTTGAATTTAATTTTGATTGTTATATTTTTTTATAAAATATGGTTAACTATCGAAATTTCAAATGGGCAGTTGATATCATATGAAGTTAATGTTTTCTTCTGGATCTCTACATTTATATTCCTATTGGTATCAAATATACAAATATAATTATAAAAAATGGATGTAAAGTTTGTTTTTGTTTTAATAGTTTGATATACAGATGCTATATATATTATTTGTAGTAGTGAAAGTGCTATGTATTTAGCTTAAATCGATTAGAAAAAATAACCAATATATTTCTAATACTACTACTATTTTAGATTTTTAAAATTGGGCAAGGAGTTATTATTTATATTATTTTCGGACGACTTGGATATACTTTTTTGATCTATGTGGAAATTATACAAATCTTATTAAATTTTATATATATCTTATATATAGATAATTATATTTTATGTGTAGTACTGATGTAGTGTTTAATTTAGTTCTTTTTTGAGTTTTTGTTGTAGTGAAAATATGTAAAAACAAAAACATCAACCCTATTTTTGTGTTAACGAATAAAAACAAGAGTTACCTATTTCTCTTACATGTTAACTTAATCCTAAATCTGATCATGGTAGAATAATTTAAGAATATCTATGTGGTAAAAGGAGAGAAGAAGATTATCCTTTATACCGTTTTCCAATTAATCTAATTACCTTATTTATAAATACCAATTCCCAGAATACATATTTTTATATATAAAACTTTATAGAGACCTAGCAAATATGAAGAATGTTTTTTTCTGAATTGTTCTCAAACAGTTTAAAATTTTCATAATCAAATGATACAGAATCGTAAATATTTAAGCCTTTTGGTTTTCAAGGGAAAAGAAGCCGCCCTTTTACTGAAAGAATAAAGAGGTTATGATTTTTATATATTTAACTCATTGTAACTAAACAAAAAACCTTATAGACATGGCTAACGAAAATCTAGTATGAAAAACATTAACCGATTGCATAAGAGTGAGAAAAATAAACAAACTTATTTCATTATATCATAAGATAAATACAATTTACCTCATTTTACTAGAGAACTTATTTACCGATAGCATAAGTCTATATACAAGACTCTAGAAAAATACGAATCATCTCACTTCAGTCAAAGAATTTATAAACAAAACAGAATTTAGTAGCATTAATCAGCAAATTGAATTCAGCAAAATTAATTAAGCATGAGAAAAATTTTGTTATTATTATTAACATTATCCTGTTACATTCAATTGTTTTCACAAGAGATTACAGGAGTAGTTTCTGACAATACAGGAGAACCGATCATCGGAGCCACTGTTGCCCTTAAGGGTAAAGCGGTTGGGTCATTGACCGATATTGACGGAAAATATTCAATCAAAGTTGACAATAGCAACGATGTGCTTGTATTTTCCTATGTAGGGTATATCCGTCAGGAAATAAAAGTAGGAAATCAGAAACAAATAAATGTTGTTCTGATCGAATCAGCAAAAGAACTTGATGAAGTTGTTGTTGTTGGATATGGTGTACAGAAGAAAGCTCTGTTAACGGGAGCAAATACAAACATAAAAGGAGATAAAATAGCTGAAGTCAAACCGACTACAGCGATGGAGGCTCTTCAAGGGGTTGCTCCAGGGCTTAGTATTACACGTAATAATGGAGCTCCTGGATCGGGTACAAAAGTTACTATTCGTGGTATGGGCACCATTGGTAAATCCGATCCTCTTTACATTGTCGATGGGGTAGCTGTTGGAAATATCGATTATCTTAGTCCATCTGATATTCAGTCTATAGATGTCTTAAAGGATGGAGCTTCTACAGCTATTTATGGTTCACGTGCGGCCAATGGTGTTATTCTGGTAACCACGAAGAGAGGAGAGAAAAATGCTTCTCCAACAATAAGTTATGATGGGTATTTTGGAGTTCAAAATATATATAAAAAATTACCGGCCCTTAATGCTCAGGAATATATGTATATTATTGATGAAGCACGTTCCAATGAAGGGCTTCCTCTTTTCGATTGGAAGAATAAGATGATAAATGATAATACATATTTGGACAATACTAATGTTTTTGCTGGGAATGTTGGTCAGCAATATGGTCAATATATTTGGGACAGACTGCAATCGGGATGGAAAGGGACAGACTGGGTGGATCAAATCACTCAAAAAGATGCACCGGTTCAGAGCCACACTATCAATATTACAGGATCAGGTACAGATGTTGTTTATGCTCTTGGATTTTCATATTATGATCAGAAAAGTATTGTTGGAGGGAATGTGACAGATGCCGGATATAGGCGTATTACCGGAAGGATGAATACCGAATTTACTTTATTGAAAAGAGGTACTAAACCAATGTTGACGGTAGGTGAAAATGTAACTTACACAAACACTATAAACAGGTCTGTAGCGAATGGTAATATCTATTGGAATGACTTGCATGACGCTTTAGTTTCTACTCCATTAATGCCGGCGTACTGGACTGATAATGAGAATATATTACCTAAAACATGGGGTTATGGGCCTGCTCTTGAGGGAATTTCTCCTAACCTCATAAATCCTCTAGCAAGAATGTATTTTCGTCATCAATACAATGCAGGAAGTGCTAATACAATTGTAGGAAATGTTTTTGCATTGTTTGAGCCTGTAGACGGATTAAAGCTCAGATCATCACTAGGTGTTAATTCATGGTTCGGTAAAAGCAGGTCATACGCTCCATTATATAGGCTTGGTAAGTTTCAAGAGAATACGACAGATGGCATTGACCAAAATATGAATATGGGAGCCGCAATAACATGGACGAATACTGTGTCTTATGAGAAAAAAATAAATGATCATAAAATTAGCGGATTATTGGGAACAGAATGGGTTAAGAATATGACAAATACAGAGCTTAGCGGTCATAAATCCAATTCAAAATACCCAGGTTCATTTGATCATGCATATTTAAATAATGCGGAAGTTTCAGAGTTTGTCTCTCAAATATCCACAACCGGAGCAGACTGGTGGGCTCAAGGAGGCGGACTATTCTCTTACATAGGGCGTTTGAGCTACAATTTCAAAGAACGATACATGGTAGATTTTACATTCCGTGCTGACGGGTCTTCTAACTTTGCAAAAGGCAACCGTTGGGGATATTTTCCATCGGTTTCTGCTGGATGGAATTTTACAGAAGAAGAATTTATGCAATCAACTTCATCATGGTTGAATTACGGTAAGTTAAGAGCTAGCTGGGGACAGAATGGTAATGAAAGTATACCAAACTTTGTTTATTCTTCGAATATCAGATATGTAGATAATGGTTATTATTTTGGTTCAAACAAAGAGGTACCATCTGCAGGAGCACTTCCTGCGAATGTTCCTAATCCTGATATTAAGTGGGAAACTTCAGAGCAGGTTAATGTCGGTTTAGATTCTAGGTTCTTGGCCTCTAGGCTTGGATTAACTTTCGACTACTATGTTAAAACTACTAAGGATTGGCTCGTTCAACCTCCTATTTTAGGTACATACGGTGCAGATGCTCCATTTGTAAATGGGGGTGATGTCCGTAACTCTGGATATGAGATTGCTCTAAACTGGAACGACTCTTACAATGATTTCAAATATGGAGTTACGCTAAGTGGGGCTCATAATAAAAATGAAGTTATTCGTATAGCTAATGCAGAAGGAATTATTACCGGGCCTGTTAATGTTCTTTCACAAGGGACTTCGTATATCTCACGTATAGAAGTTGGTCGCCCTATGGGATTTTTCTATGGTTATAAAACTACAGGTATTTTCCAAAATCAAAAAGAGGTAGACGCGTACGTAACATCAGAAGGAGAGCCAATTAGGATAGGTGGAGATGAGCAAAGTATTCCTCGTAAGCCGGGAGACGTTCGTTTTGTTGATCAAAATGGAGATGGAATAATTGACGACAAAGATAAAGTGATGCTTGGAAAATATCAGCCGGACTTTGAGCTCGGTATACAGTTGAATGCAGAGTATAAAGGTTTCTATGTAAACTCCACATTAGTAGGGAAATTTGGTATGCAGGTAATGCAATCTTATCGATCCTTTGCTGATAGTCCATGGCAAAACTATACAACCCAAATTTTTGACCGCTGGCATGGAGAAGGAACCTCTAATAGATTACCTCGATTGACTTACACTACTAAAGCTAACAATACGTTTATTTCAGATATATATATGCATGATGGAGATTATTTGAGAATAAGTAATCTAACTATAGGATATAATTTTGATAAATTGTTGAAAAAAACCAATTTTATCAAAAGGGCTTCTGTTTATGTTTCTGTTAGTAACCTATATACATTTACTAAATATGATGGTATGGATCCGGAAAGAGGCTGGTCTGGTGATAATTCAAGGAGTAATGGCATATATGATGATTATGGCTGGGCTGGAGGCGTAGATTTAGGGTTGTTCCCTCTTCCTCGTACTGTAATGTTTGGTGTTAATATAACTTTATAATTATAGAATATGAAAAAAATAGTATATATAATATATGCTTTGTTGCCTTTCTTTATTAGTTGCGAAGATCAGCTAGATACAAAAAATCTCTATCAAAAAGACTTGAATAGTTTTTATAGTTCACCTAAAGATATAGATGAGGCAATGAATGCAGTGTACAGCGCTCTTTATGTAGATGGTGTTTTTAGTGAAGAACATTGTGCGGCAAATCTTATGGATGACTGTATGTTAGGTGGTGGAGGACCAGACGATGTGAGTGCTAAAAATGTAGATGGCTTTAAAGATCCTAGTGAAGATACTTATAAGTCTCTTTGGGTAGAAACTTATAATGGGGTTTATCGAGCCAATGCTATTATTGAAGCAGCCCAATCTAAAGATTTTTCATCTTATTTTAAGACTAAAGAAGAAACAGATTATTTTCTAAACAGTACTTTAGGGGAAGCTTATTTCATGAGAGGTTTTCTTATGTATAGAGCAGCTCGCTTTTTTGGAGGAATGCCTATAATTCCTACTACAGGTGCTGATCGTAAAGTACCACGAGCATCTTTTACAGAAACCTTTTCTTTTATTGCTGAAAGCTTTCTTAAAGCTATTGAGCATTTGCCTCGTATCAAAGGAGTTGATCTTCCGTTAGATGACTATGGACATGCTAACCTTTGGGTAGCCAAAGCTTATCTGGCCCGTACCTATCTTTTCTATACAGGCTATATGACCAATATAGAAGGAACTGCTACAAATGAGATTCCTCTTGCTGAAGGAAGTTTGACAAAAGCTCAAGTAGTAAAAGAACTTGAAGATGTAAGAGATAATAGTGGTTATGAACTAACTCCTGATTATAGAAACTTGTGGCCGTATACTTATGTAAATGAAAACGCAAAGAAATTTGATGCAAATTATGATCCGGCAAAACCTCCATTGCCTTGGGCTGATAAACTTGGTCTGAAATGGGTTGGACAAGATGGACCAAAATCTACAATAGGCACAGGAAACAAAGAGGTAATGTTTGCTTTACGCTTTGGTTTGGCGAATTGGACCATTGGACAAAAATACAATAATAGAATTCCTCTATTCTTTGGTATTCGAGGAAATACGATGGTACCATTCGGTGAAGGCTGGGGTTGGGGAACAATCCATACCGCTTTTTATGATTCCTGGGCAAACGGAGATTTGCGAAAGGAAGCATCTGTGATTAACCTCGCTAAGAAAAACCCTGACGAAGGAACATCAAATTGGCAGAGCAGTAAGGGTGATCAGGAAACAGGTCTTGTGAACAGGAAATATACGACACTTCAGCATAGTGGTAAAGATGGAGTTAAAGGAATATTCTATTATTTATATAATATGAATAATGGAGATCCAATGCAGTTGTGGGCTGCACAGGACTTCTATTATCTAAGATTTTCAGATATTTATCTTATGCATTCTGAGCTTACCGAAACGGCTGACGGCATAAATAAAGTACGTGCTCGTGTCGGCTTACCTGCTGTAGCATATTCTCTAGATGTTCTTAAAAACGAGCGTAAATATGAGTTTGCTTTTGAAGGTCTTCGCTGGTTCGATCTTGTTCGTTGGGGTGATGTCGCTAAAGCAGACAAGAATTATTTTGCCACAGAAATTCAAGTGAATAACTCAGGGAATGTAGGAAAATACACCGTCGCCTACCGTCCGGAAACTAAAGGGCTTGTAACTATACCTGAATCAGAGATCCGTTTATCTAACGGGGTTTATACACAAAATCCAGGATGGTGATTTTTAATACAATTTAAAAAGAGATGAATATGAATATTTCAAAAATAATTAAATCAACTTCTATACTTTTTTTGTTGATTTTCATATATGCTTGCTCTCCAATTGAAGATAGAGATGAGTTAAAGAATAGTTTCTCTGCGGACAATATTGTTTTGGAGGCAACTCAGTCTACTCCTGGAGGCAACAAAGTATCTATAAAAATGGCAACGAAAGGAGTTACCGGGTATTGGGATTATGTTCTTGAAAAAAAGGTGTTTACAGATCAGGTTGATGATATTATATATCCATTTAGAGGTGAAGTGCCATTAACTTTTTATGTGACTACTCCTTATTTATCTGATGGCAGTAACGTTGGTCAAGTAGAGTATGTCAAGAAAACAATAAAGGTTAAAATAACGCAGCTTGATACAAAGCTTCATGATTATTTTTATGCTTTAGTGGGAAAAAATATGGAGGGGAAAAACTGGGTGTTTAACAGAGATGCAAGTGTATGGTATGCTATGACAGCCCCCGAGTCGTCAGGTTCTATGTGGTGGGATAAAGGTCGTTGCTGTCCTGCTTTTGGAGAGGATGCTTATATGGCATTCGATGTTGAGAATGCTGCATTGAATTTTAGAACATATTCTTCTAAAGATGATAAAAACCCTAAAAAAGGAGAATTCTCTTTCAGTAAAGACTTTAAAAAATTCTCTATCTCAGGAGATGCTAATTTATTAGGTTCAAATGACCCGGATGCCGGATCTCACAGAGAATATCAAATTATTAAACTTACAGATAATGAATTGATCTTGTATGTGCCTGTAGTTTATAAAAATGTACCAGGTAAAGATGAGTTCGGTTGGATATGGGTCTTTAAACCACAAGAGAACAAATAAGTCTCAGACTTTTAAGATAAGAGTGGAATGAGAATAAGTTGATAGAAGCCTGTTTTCGGGTATAGCTTGAAAGCAGGCTTCTTATTCTTTATATATTCTAACTCTGAGATCTTCCTATTTTTTTAGAAAAAGCGAATAATAATGATAAGATATTATATTACACTACTAGCAATAATACCCATATTTCTTTTTGCTTGTGGAGATTCAGAGAAAGATCCCACACCGGTTACTGTATTTGATATAACATTTGAGCCGACTCAATTAACTTTTACAAGTGATGTTGGAGAGAAAGAAATAATAATAAAATCAAACAGGTACTATACAATTTCGTCGAACCAATCGTGGTGTACAATCACACCTACGGTAGGCTATGCAGATGAAACTACAACTATAAAAGTAAATGTAACGACCAATAACACGACATTAGAACGTACAGCTAACTTAACCTTTAGTAGAGGTGCTGACAAAAAAGAATACATCATCAAGCAAGAGGCAGGAAAAGAGGTCAACTATGTTCCTTCGGGATACACCCTTGTTTGGCAAGATGAATTTAATGACCCAAGAACAAATGAAGGAAAAGCAGTATTACCCAATTCAACCGAATGGTTTTATGAAACGGCTGCCCCGGGTTGGGTAAACAATGAATTGCAAACTTATATTGCAGGTCATAGAGGAACAGATACATGTGCCATGATATACGATGGTTCACTGAAAATAATCGCTAAAAAGATTGGAAAAGAGATATTATCTGCTCGTGTGAATACAAATAAAAGCTGGCAGTACGGCTATTTTGAAGCACGGCTGAAGCTTCCAGGAGGAAAAGGCACTTGGCCTGCTTTCTGGATGATGCCAAAAAATTTCACGGCTTGGCCCGATGATGGCGAAATTGATATTATGGAATATGTAGGTTATCAAAAAGATGTGACACACTCTGCGATTCATACTAAATCTTATAATCATAGTATAAATACTCAAAAAGAGGCAGAAAAAGCGGTTGCGGATCTTGAGACTGAGTTTCACGTATATGCCCTTGAATGGACGGCAGATAAAATAACGACATATATAGATGGTAAAGTTGTTTTTACTTTTGAAAATGATAAAAAAGGAAACAAAGATACCTGGCCGTTTAATGCTCCGTTTTACCTCAAGCTAAACCTTGCATGGGGGGGCAACTGGGGAGGAGCTCAGGGTGTTGACGAATCAGCTTTGCCGGCTACTTATGAGATTGATTATGTAAGAGTATATCAAAAAGAATAAAATATATGATAATTAAAAAATTAGGATTGTTAGGTATATCCGTATTATTTGGTTTGTATTCAACATGTTTGGCTCAAGACGATGTAGAGAAGCGTATTGAAAACCTTATTTCAAAAATGACCCTTGAAGAAAAAATAGGGCAAATGAATCAGGTTAGCTTCTTCGCTGTAGACGATAAGGCTATCGCTCAATATAGCGAAGATGATATGAATACCTTCCTCGAAAGGATGGGCATTGCCGGTGGTCAGGGGCAGAAAAAGCCTTCGCAAATGACCAAGGCAGAAAAGGTTGCTCTCATCCGCCAAGCTGCGGCACAGATGTTAGATAATAGCATCATTCAGCCAGTTAAGGCGGGTGGAATAGGTTCCTTGCTGAATGTTACCGATCCGGAAATGGTTAACAAGCTTCAGAAAGAAGCGATGGAAAACAGCCGATTGGGTATTCCTCTGATTATAGGACGTGATGTAATTCACGGATTTAAAACAATATTTCCAATTCCATTGGGGCAGGCAGCTTCTTTCAGTCCGCAAATAGTGGAAGAGGGGGCACGTGTTGCTGCCGTAGAAGCTCGTTCTACAGGAGTGACATGGACATTTGCTCCGATGCTTGATATCTCTCGTGATGCACGTTGGGGGCGTATAGCCGAAAGTCTTGGTGAAGACCCATATCTGGCAGGTGTGCTGGGTGCTGCTATGGTAAAGGGATTTCAGGGAAATGGAAATCTTAATGATCCTAATTCTGTGGCTGCATGTGTAAAGCATTTTGTGGGATATGGCGCAGCCGAAGGTGGACGTGACTATAACAGTACAAATATACCTCCGGTTTTGTTGCATAATGTATATCTGTCTCCATTCCAACAGGCAATTAAGGCAGGCGCTGCAACACTTATGACTTCATTCAACGATAATGATGGTATTCCTGCTTCGGGGAATAGCTATATACTGAAAAAGATTTTGCGTGACGAATGGAAGTTTGATGGGTTTGTGGTTTCCGATTGGGCCTCCATGACGGAGATGATCGCTCACGGATTTGCTAAGGATGGCAAGCAGGTAGCTGAAATATCAGCCAATGCGGGTCTGGATATGGAAATGGTTAGTGGTTCATATGTTCAGTATCTGCCGCAATTGGTAAAAGAAGGAAAAGTTTCGGTAGAAACGATAGATAATGCGGTGCGTAATATACTCCGTATCAAATTCCGGATGGGGCTGTTCGAAAATCCTTATGTAGATACCAAAAAGGAATCTGTCTTATATGCTGATGCACATCTAAAAGCTGCAAGACAGGCTGCTATAGAGTCTGCTATTTTGTTGAAGAATGATAATAATACATTGCCGTTATCACGAGGCAAAAAGGTGGCTATTATAGGTCCGATGGCAGATGCGCCACACGATCAGATGGGAACATGGGTTTTTGACGGCGATAAGAATTACACAGTAACTCCTGTTGCTGCGCTCAAAGGAGAATATAAAGATGTTAATTACGTATACGAGGAAGGATTAGCATATTCCCGTGATAAGAGTACTGCTAATTTTGAGAAGGCAAAACAAGCTGCAGCCTCGGCAGATGTGGCTGTAGTTTTCTTAGGAGAAGAAGCCATCCTTTCTGGAGAAGCTCACTCTTTATCCAATATTAATCTGATAGGATTACAATCAGATTTGCTGAAGGCGGTAAAAAGTGCAGGTAAACCTGTAGTATTAGTCATTATGGCAGGTCGTCCGCTAACAATAGGGCGGGATCTTCCGTATGCTGATGCGGTATTATTTAACTTCCATCCCGGAACTATGGGAGGCCCTGCTATTCTCGATCTATTATTCGGAAAAGCCAATCCAAGTGGAAAGCTTCCAGCTACGTTTGTACGTGAGGTGGGGCAGATACCGATGTATTACAACCATAATAATACGGGGCGTCCGGCTCCTGAGAAGGTGATGACACTTGATGATATTGCGCTCGAAGCAGGGCAGACCTCTCTTGGTAATACATCCTTTTACTTAGATTCGGGTAAAGATCCGCTATTTCCTTTCGGATATGGACTTTCTTATACGACATTCGAATATTCAAATATAACGCTCTCCGCTTCAACTGTTCCTATGAATGGTACACTGACAGTAAAAGCAACTCTTAAAAATACAGGAAGTGTAGATGGAACAGAAGTTGCCCAATTGTATGTACAGGATATTGTAGGCTCGGTTGTACGCCCTGTGAAAGAATTGAAAGGCTTTCAACGAGTAGCTCTGAAAGCAGGAGAAGCAAAGACAATTGAATTTAAACTTACAACAGATGATTTAGCATTCTACGGTCGAGATTTAGTAAAGAAGGCTGAAAAAGGTGATTTTAATGTTTGGGTAGGCGGTCATAGCAACGCTACCCTAAAGGGTACTTTCTCTGTGACAGAATAAAGTACAACAAGAGGCTGTCTTATATAAGAATAGTTACTGATTTTTAAGACAGCCTCTTCTTATGTCAAAACGCAATTATAATATAAAAACTATGAGAAAATTATTTTACTTATTGCCCTTGCTTATAATCTTTCTATCCTGTCAATCGAAGATGGAAGAGAAACAATCTTCCGATCGTTTCATCCGTGTAGAGGGACCTAATTTGATAAAGCCCGATGGTAAAAAATTTCTTATTCAAGGGATCAATTTGGGTAACTGGCTCAATCCCGAAGGATATATGTTTTTCTTTCAGGATGCAAGCTCGTATCGCCTGATCAATGAGGCTTTTTGTGAAATGGTAGGGCCTGATTTTACAAATTGGTTTTGGAATGAGTTTAAAAAGAATTATATAACCGAAGAAGATATAAAATATATCAAACAAACCGGTATGAATTCAGTGAGGATACCGTTTCATTATAAACTCTTTACGAATGAGGATTATATGGGACAGGCTTCTGATCATGACGGTTTTGGAATGATAGATCAGGTAGTAGAGTGGTGCCGTCAAGAAGGTTTGTATGTTATACTGGATATGCATGATGCTCCGGGGGGGCAAACAGGTGATAATATTGATGATAGCTACGGGTATCCTTGGCTGATGGAAAGTGAGCCGAGCAAAGAATTGTTTTGTAATATATGGAAAAAAGTAGCAGAGCATTATGCGAATGACACGATTATACTGGGTTATGATCTGCTGAATGAGCCCATAGCACATTATTTTCTAGAAGAATATGCTCATCTGAATGATTCGTTAGAGCCGCTATACAAAAGATGTGTAGATACTATCCGCATGGTAGATAAGAATCATATTGTGTTGCTTGGCGGAGCACAGTGGAATGGAAACTTCAAGGTGTTTAAAGACTCTAAATTTGATGATAAACTGATGTATACCTGCCATCGCTATTGGTGCGACACATTGCAGTCTAATATTCAGGATTTTGTACAGTTTAGAGATAGCGTAAATTTACCGATATATATGGGTGAAACGGGCGAAAATACAGATCAATGGATTGCCGGATGGACACGCCTGATGGAGCGTAACAATATAGGATGGCATTACTGGCCATATAAGAAAATGGTTCCTAATAGCTGTATGGTAACGATACCTAAACCCGAAAATTGGGATTTGATAGTTGAGTATACTAAGCAAGACAGGGGAAATTTTGCAAAAATACGAGCAGCAAGACCCAACCAAGAGGTAGTGAAAAAAGCGATGACTGATTTGCTGGAAAATATGAAATTTAAACATTGCACCAAGAACGCAGGATACATTTCCGCATTGGGTATGAAGCCCTGATGTTGAAGCTGAAAATATAATCTCCTCGCTTAGTGATTAAGCATTTATTGTAAATAGAGATTGGGAAAGGGATTACGTTATAGTAGTGTTAGTAATCCCTTTCATTTTTATTTCTCGTCTTTTTGTTCTTTTTTATACTCCATCGACATGGCAATGGTACTATACAAAGTAAGTATAGCGGCAATAAGTATGGTGACTACCCATCCTGTAATATTTACAAACATCAGATAGGCAGATACACACATCAGCAGTGCTGCAAACACCATTATATTGAAGAGTCGCTTTCCGCGAATGCTCTTTCCCGGATAAGGCGTTGTGAAGGTAATAGCTGTATACCCCACAGCTCCGGCTATCAGTATATATTTGGCTATTTCGGGCTGAAAATAATAAATAATTGCAGCTAAGAGAATTAGTATAGCTGATACTTGAAACAGGATGTTTTTAAGCTTAGGATTTTGCTTCATTACAAAGTTAGATATGTTATTCTACCACAAAGACATCTTCATCGTCTTTTTTAAGCAGGTAGTTTTCGCGTGCAAATTTTTCGATCTGGTCTTTATCTGATTCCAGCAACTTCAATTTTTCCTTATCTTGTTCCGTTTTTTCACGGTAATAATCTATCTGGCTATTCAACTCCATTATTTTTGCATCGTATCCAAAGCGAGCAAATATATTACTGTCGCTGATGAAGAATGCAAAAAATATGATTACCAGCATAATAAGTAATTGTACTTTTGTATATCTGGTAATAAGATAGTTGAATATAGATTTGAAAATCTTCATAAAAACTAAAAACAATTAAGATAATCCGGATGTACTATACTCCGTCTACAAAGATATATATTTGTAGTTATAAATAAATGAAATAAGGTTAAAAGATATTCTTTATGGATATCGGCTTATCAATATAGCAGGATGGTAAAAGAAGATAATATAGTCAGAAAATACAAGAATTATCTATTGTTGGAGAAATCATTATCGTCCAACTCCATTGATGCATATATGACTGATTTGGCTAAACTATCGGGGTTTCTGCAAAATGAGAATTTGAAAGTAGAAGATGTTACGCTCGATAATCTGCAACAGTTTGTAGCCCAATTGTATGATATAGGGATAAATGCACGTTCTGTAGCAAGGATAATCTCAGGAATAAAGTCCTTTTATGATTTCTTAGTATTGGATGGTTATATGCAAAACGATCCGACCGAATTACTCGATAGTCCGAAGATCGGATTGAAGTTGCCAACCGTACTTGCTCTCGACGAAATAGAAAAATTAATGTCGGTAATCGATCTGTCAACAAAAGAAGGACAACGCAATCGTGCAATCTTAGAAACCCTTTATAGTTGTGGCTTGCGTATATCTGAACTTACTACACTCAAATTCTCCGATCTGTTTTTTGATGAAGGATTCATTAAGGTGCAAGGCAAGGGGAGTAAGCAGCGTCTTGTTCCTATATCGCATACGGCGATCAACGAAATAGAAAAATATTTGATATACCGTAAGGAAATAAATGTAAAGAAAGGTTCGGAGGATGCCCTCTTTCTAAGCAACAGGGGCACTGCGATATCCCGTATTATGATCTTTCATTTCATTAAAGAATACGCTATACAGGCCGGTATAAAGAAAACGATCAGTCCGCATACATTCCGCCATTCGTTTGCAACACATTTGCTTGAAGGTGGTGCAAATATCAGAGCCATTCAATTGATGCTCGGACACGAAAAGATCACCACTACCGAGATTTACACGCATATGGACAGAGAGTATCTGCGTCAGGAGATCATAGAGCATCACCCACGTAATAGACGATAGTGACTTATATAAAATAGGCTGTCCTAAACGTAATTTCTACTTTTAGGACAGCCTATTCTATTTTTTCTGTTTTTTAATCGTGCTGTGTAATTCCTTTCCAATTATCGGTTCTGAAAGGTGCGGCAGGCAATCCTTCTTGATTAAACAGATTCACATCCGGATTATTTGCCCAAGAATAACGTACAGCCACAGGGTTAGCTATCTTCTCTGAGTAAACCACTACTTTATCTCCGTCGATATAAGCCTTTGCCCATTCAAATTTTTGGTCTGCTCCTGCAATGGCAAAACCGTCAACGTATCCGTACTTATTCTTTACGCATAGCCCTTTGCCTGTGTTGTTGTACGAAATGACTGCTTTATTACCTTCAATATTCATTTCCTTAAAGGTAGGGCCTGAATATACGATATCCTTCTTGCCATAATCTTTATTGAGTGCGATAAGAGCAAGGCGAAGGCCAACATCCTGTTTGTTGCGAGGGTGAATGTCATCTGCATCGCCTATATCTGTAATCACAGCTTCACCTGTTTGAGGAAGAGAGAGTGTCATTGTCTGGGCTTCGCGCAATTCTGCCCATTCGCTATTCAGCGGCTTGTCGTCCTTTGCTGTATAACTAGCCAGCTGTACCCAGTAGAATGGGAATTCGTAGCCCCATTTTGTACGCCAGTTGTTTATCATTGTGGGAAACAGGCTGCGATAATTGTAAGCCTGCGATGCATTATTTTCTCCCTGATACCAAATAGCTCCTTTGATGGCTAATCCGGTTATAGGGTTTATCATGCCGTTATATAGCAGCGAATAATACATATTCGGAGAAATATCGATAAACTTATACATCTTGTTGGTTACGGCTTCTTTGTATTGCCATTCTCCGGCCAAAGGGTATTGCTTCCCTTGCACTTGCAGATACATTTGTTCAGCTTTTCCATATATACCGCCGCCGCCACCGTTATCGGTGATTTTTACAACAATGGTATTGTCTCCACTTTTCAGTACATTTTCCGGTATCTTGTAGCTCCTCTTCACTGCGTAACCTTCAGTTTCTCCAATTTTTATACCGTTTATCCATACAATGTCATTATCGTCTATCACGCTTAAATCTATTGTTGCAGCTTTCCCTTCACTTTCTTTTGGTAGCGAAATGTTATATTTGAACCATATAATACCATCAACATTGCCAATCACATTTTCCCACATCTGTGGCAATTGCATCTTGTTCCACGCTGAGGTGTTGAATGAAGGTTCGTACCATTTTTCACTGATGCCCGGATCGTTATTCAGTGCATTCAGATATTTGGCTTTGTGTTCTTCATTGGTTTTGGCAAACTCATCAAAGTTGTCAACCTTAAAATCTTTGTATCTTTCTCTGAATTTCTCGGGAAGGCTGTTAAATGCATCGCTGCTTGTCCATGTTTCTATATCTGTCCCTCCCCACGAGGAGTTGATAATGCCTACAGGGATATTTAATTCTTTATTTAATTTGCGAGCAAAAAAGTATGCAACGGCAGAGAACTCCGATACGGTTTGAGGAGAACATACCTGCCATGTTCCGCTTAAATTGTCTTTGGGTTTCATGCTGATATCTTTCACTACGTTGAATGCACGTATCTGAGGATAATTGGCATCCTTTATTTCCTGCTCATAGTTATATACTGATCCCCATCCGTGCACAGCCATTTCCATGTTCGATTGTCCCGAACATAGCCATACTTCACCGATAAGGATATCATTCAATGTAATACTATTCTTTTTTCCTTTTACTTCCATTGTATAAGGACCGCCATGCGATACAGGATTGAGTGTTGCAACCCAAGCGCCATTTTTATCGGCCTTTACTTTTTTTATTTGATTCAGAAAGTGTACTTCTACAGCTTCATTCTTGTCAGCCCAACCCCATATTTTGATAGGTTTGTCACGCTGAAGAACCATATTGTTGGAGAAGATGTTAGCTAGTTTTACTTCTGCGTGAAGTGCTGAAGCAAAGCACAAAAGGCAGAAAAAGAGTAAGAGTAATGTTCTTTTTGTCATGGTATTAAATATTTTTTGTAAAAATAAACATTAAAAATTTATTTTTAAAGCAAATGAGAAACAAGTATTTTTCTCTTGCCTTATTAAGGCTCGCAGGGATTCATTATCAGTGAAACAAAAAAAGTTTATCTTTGTTATAATATTCGGATCCCAACTAAAAAACAACATAAAATTCATATGAATTACTTTAATTATAAAAGACGTCTGTCATCCGAAACCAGAATAGGGAATACTCCACTGGGCGGAAATAACCCTATCAGGGTGCAGTCGATGACAAACACCAATACGAACGATACAGAAGCAAGTGCCGAACAGGTAATAAGAATAGTAGAAGCCGGAGCCGACTATGTGCGCCTGACTGCACAGGGAGTTCGTGAAGCCGATAATCTGAAAAATATAAAAGAAGTGGTGCGTGGGCGAGGATATAATACTCCGCTCATTGCCGATATACACTTCAACCCTCGTGCAGCCGAGGCCGCAGCTAAGGTTGTAGAAAAGGTACGTATCAATCCGGGAAACTTTGTAGACAGGGTAAAAACGTTCGAAACCTTTGAATATACCGACGAAGAATATGCTCAGGAAATAGATAAAATACGAGCTAAACTAGTTCCTTTACTGGATATCTGTAAAGAACATAAGACGGCTATCCGTATCGGGGTAAATCATGGTTCTCTCTCCGATCGCATTATGAGCCGCTATGGTGATACACCTGAAGGAATGGTAGAATCCTGTATGGAATTTTTGCATATCTGCCTCGAAGAAGGATTTAAGGATATTGCCATTTCGATGAAGACATCAAACACGGTGGTCATGTCAAAGGCTGTACGCCTACTGATTGCCCGTATGGAAAAAGAAGGGCTTAATTTTCCTCTGCATTTGGGTGTAACCGAAGCCGGAGACGGTGAAGACGGGCGCATCAAGTCAGCGGTTGGTATAGGTTCACTCCTATCGGATGGAATCGGAGACACGATTCGTGTATCGTTGAGTGAAGACCCTGAGTATGAAGTGCCGGTTGCCCGTAAGCTGATAGCATACATTAAGCAAAAAGAAAATCATCCTGAAATAGTAGCCACAGCAAGTGATAAGTTCTCTCCTTTTTCTACTGACAGACGTGAGACGTATGTAGTCCGAAATATAGGAGGTGATAGTGTTCCTGTTGTCATTTCAGATCGTTCGCAAGGTAATTTTGAGTTAAATAGTCATTTCTTGCCCGACTATTTATATGTAGGCAAGGAACTTCCTGCTGCTGCACCTCGGGCAATTCCTTCTATTATAGACGTTGAGGGCTGGAAAGGTGAGAGAAATACTTATCCGTTGTTTGATAAATCGAATTGGAATAAAATCAAAGAAACAGATTCGGCTATCAAATTCCTCCGCTTGTCTTATCCTGAGTTGGATAAAGATATTTTAGCTTTGTTGAAGAATGATAAGTCTATCGTTGTTATTGTTTCTACCGATCATATTAACGGAGTAGGCGAACAGCGTGCTTTTATTCATACATTGATGAATAACGATTGCGATACGCCTGTTGTCCTCAATCGCCACTATACAGAAAATGAGTCGGAAGAGATTCAGATAAAAGCCGCAGCAGATTTCGGGACATTGTATCTCGATGGATTTGGGAACGGTATTATGTTGCAGAACGAAGGTACAATTCCTCTAAAAAATATCGATGCTTATATGTTTGGTATCTTGCAGGCTTCACGTGTGCGTACCAGTAAGACGGAATATATTTCGTGTCCGAGCTGTGGACGTACCTTATTTGATCTACAGACAACTGTTGCGTTGGTGAAAGGCGCAACTTCGCACCTGAAACATCTTAAAATTGGTGTGATGGGATGTATTGTCAATGGTCCCGGAGAAATGGCTGATGCTGACTATGGCTATGTCGGCGCAGAGAAAGGAAAAATTTCTCTTTACAAAAAGAAGAACCTTATAGAGAAAAATATTTCTTCGGCGGAAGCTGTAGAACGTCTTGTTCAGCTTATAAAAGAGAATGGTGATTGGGTAGAGCCCGAAAACTAAAAAACACTGAATATATGGAATGTGGTGCCTATTGTTTTGTCTGGTTGAATAGAAAGTTGTGTTAATAAAAATCACATTCCATATACCTAAATTCTTTCCCTATATTCAGTTGGGGTAACTGCTTTGATTTTCTTAAAGACCCGGTTATAATAGGGGATATCTTTGAATCCCGAAGCGAAACATATTTCGGCAATTGCCATATTTGTTTTTGTTAGCATTTGGCACGAAGACTCGATGCGGTATTCTGCCAGGTATGAAAAAAATGTTTTCCCTGTCATTTTTTTAAAGAAAATACAAAAAGAAGATTTATCAAGCTGCACCAATTGAGCCATTTCTTCCAATGTTATGGTATTCTGATAATTATTCATTACATAAAGCAATATTTTTTGCATCCTCTTTGTTTTCTTGTCTTCAACTATGGGTCTGCCTACTGCACTCGTATTTTCTACAGATGAGATTATTGATAACAGTTTGATGAAAGAAGACAGTCGGTCTATTGTTGTCTCTTTTGCCATTTGTACTAAAATGCTCTGCAATCGAACTAATGTCTCTCCCTTGAAAGAAAGGGCTTCAGTATTTTTGTGAATTTTTTTTATATAGGTCTCCAGTTCAGGAAAAGCAGAAGAACATTTCTCCAATAACTGTTCGGAGAAAGTGATGGTTATGTTTTCTATTTCTCCGTTTTTATCAGCATCTAATTCGTCGAATGACCAGCAATGAGGGATATTCGGTGGTATCAGTATGATTTCATTTCTTGAAAATGGCTCTATAGTATCCCCTATAATGCGTGTTCCACTCCCAACTATAACATAAGAGAGTTCCCATGTTTTTTGTTGGTGAAGTGTTATTTGTTCATTCCATTTGATTTTTACATGGTCAAAATGAAATGAATATTCACGTTGTGCAGGTATATGAGCATATTTTACTTTTTCGAGCATTTTTAATGTATTCGGTTTGCAAAAGGCAAATATAAGACAAGTATAATAAAATATAAAACAATTGAGTATGTTGTTTTTGGTATATTTTTGTTGCCTATAATAGAATTTTAATTTGTAAAGGTAAATGAAAGAAGCAATAGATATTAAAAGCTCCAAGCCCCATTATGAAATACTTGATGGCTTAAGAGGCGTTGCTGCGTTGTTAGTGGTTTTGTTTCATGTCTTTGAGATTCATTCACATGGCGACCATAGTAAACAAATTATCAATCATGGTTATTTAGCGGTCGATTTCTTTTTCCTGCTCTCGGGTTTTGTCCTTGGGTATGCATATGACGATCGCTGGGGCAAAATGACATTGAAGGATTTCTTTAAGCGTCGTATTATTCGTCTGCAACCTATGATTATTATAGGGTCTATTATTGGAGCATTATTGTTTTATTTTCAGGATTCGCCGGCATTAGGGTGGGGTGGAATAAACGAAGTTCCGGTTTGGAAGATGTTGTTAGTGATGCTGATTGGTTTCACCCTAATACCAGTAGGAAAAGGGTTGGATATAAGAGGTTGGAATGAAATGCATCCGCTCAATGGACCGGCATGGTCTCTCTTCTTCGAATATATCGCTAATATTGTTTATGCGCTTGTTTTGCGTCGGGTATCAAAAATTGTACTCGCTATTTTAGTTGTGGTTGCTGCCGGATTTACCATTCACTACGCCTTAACCAATCCCAATGGAGATATTATAGGAGGATGGTCTATCGATGATTCTACTCAATTGAAAATCGGGTTTATTCGTTTGGCATTCCCTTTCTTAGCAGGGCTTCTGTTGGCCAGAATCGGTAAACTTCGTTATACGAAAAATGCTTTTCTGTCTGCGGCTTTATTGTTGGTTGTTTTGCTTTCCGTGCCACGTCTGGGCGATGCGGATAGTCTTTGGCTAAACGGGCTATACGAATGTTTCTGTCTTATCATAATGTTTCCTTTTATAATTTGGCTAGGAGCAGGAGGCAAAGTGCAAGGATATAAGGCTTCTAAAGTATGCAAATTCCTCGGTGATATCTCATATCCGATTTATATTACTCATTTCCCTATTGCATATGTATACATGGCATGGGTAACAAATAACAATCTAACTTTAGAACAGTCATGGCATTATGGTTTACTTGTTGTAATAGCTGCTGTTGCTACAGCGTATCTTGCTATGAGGTTTTATGATCTGCCTATTCGGGAGTGGTTGCGCAAGAAGTTTTTATAATAATTTCAAAATAAGTATCATGCTTCGTAAAGCAATTAAACAATAGCCAATAGGCATGTTTAATTGCTTTATCTTTATCTAAGACTTGCAGTTCGAACAAATTATGCTCTGAAAGCATCGTTATTAATTCGTTTAAATCTGAAGAAATAACTATATTTGCGCCAATAAAAAATTGCAAGATATTCGGCTATGGAATACAACTTTAAAGAAATAGAAAAACGTTGGCATCAATATTGGATTGATAATAAAACTTACAAAGTAAAAGAGGATAAAAGCAAACCTAAATATTATGTCCTTGATATGTTCCCTTATCCATCAGGAGCAGGGCTGCATGTAGGGCATCCGCTCGGATATATCGCATCCGACATATATTCCCGCTACAAGAGGCTGAAAGGTTTCAATGTTCTCCATCCAATGGGTTATGATGCTTACGGGCTTCCTGCCGAACAATATGCTATACAGACAGGACAGCATCCTGCCATTACTACTGCGCAGAATATAAACCGTTATCGTGAGCAGTTGGATAAGATTGGCTTCTCATACGATTGGAGCCGTGAGATACAGACCTGCGACCCCAGATATTATAAATGGACGCAATGGGCATTTATCCAAATGTTCAATAGCTACTATTGCTATGATGAGAACCAGGCACGCCCGATTGCCGAACTGATCGCAGCTTTCGAACAAGTTGGTACAGAAGGTTTAAATATAGCTTGCAGCGAAGAATTGCAATTTAGTGCTGCCGAGTGGAAGTCATATTCCGAAAAACAAAAACAAGAAATATTGCTTAACTACCGTATAGCCTACCGCAGCGAAACAACTGTAAACTGGTGTCAGGCTTTAGGGACTGTATTGGCTAATGATGAGGTTATAAATGGCTTGTCGGAGCGTGGAGGATACTCTGTAGAACAACGCTTGATGCGCCAATGGAGCTTGCGTGTGTCGGCCTATGCACAGCGTTTGCTCGAAGGTCTGGATAAAATAGATTGGAGTGATTCTATCAAAGAAACACAACGCAACTGGATTGGACGTAGCGAAGGTGCTGAAATGAAATTCAAAGTAAAAGATTCGGATGTTGAATTCGAAATCTTTACTACCCGTGCCGATACCATCTTTGGAGTTACATTTATGGTACTTGCTCCCGAAAGCGAATACGTTCCTCAGGTGACAACTGCCGAGCAAAAAGCCGAAATAGAAAAATATCTGGATGCTACAAAACGCCGTACTGAGCGTGACCGCCTGATGGATAAAAAAATATCAGGAGTATTCACCGGCTCGTATGCTATCAATCCTCTTAATGGCAAAGAAATACCGATCTGGGTTTCTGACTATGTACTTGCCGGTTACGGTACAGGTGCAATTATGGCTGTTCCTGCACACGATAGCCGTGACTATGCTTTTGCTAAACATTTCAATTTGCCGATTATACCTTTGATTGAAGGATGTGATGTTTCGGAAGAAAGTTTTGATGCAAAAGAAGGAATCATGATGAATTCAGGATTCCTGAATGGGATGACTGTTAAGGAAGCGATTGAGAAAACAAAAGAATATGTAAGAGAAAACAAACTAGGACGTGTAAAAGTAAATTACCGTCTTCGTGATGCTATCTTCTCCCGCCAACGTTACTGGGGAGAGCCATTCCCTGTGTATTACAAAGAGGGGCTTCCTTACATGTTGCCATTAGATAAACTTCCCCTTGAGTTACCCGAAGTAGATAAGTATTTGCCTACCGAGTCGGGGGAACCGCCATTAGGTCGTGCAACTAAATGGGCATGGGATGAAGCCAATGAAAAGGTTGTAGATACATCTAAGATAGATCACAAGACAATATTCCCTCTCGAGCTGAATACAATGCCGGGATTTGCCGGTTCATCGGCGTACTATCTGCATTATATGGATCCATATAATGATCAGGAACTGGTTTCGAAAGAGAAAGATGAATACTGGCGCAATGTTGATTTGTATATCGGTGGTACAGAGCATGCTACAGGACACTTGATATATAGCCGTTTCTGGGATAAATTTTTATTCGACATAGGCGTTTCGTGTGAAGATGAGCCATTCAAGAAACTGATTAATCAGGGTATGATACAAGGGCGAAGCAGCTTAGTATATCGTATCAATGGAACAAATACATTTGTATCTTATAACCTGAAGGACAAATATGAAACTTCAGAAATCCATGTGGATGTAAATATTGTGCATAATGATGTGCTTGATATAGATAGATTCAAAGCATGGAGACCTGAATACGAGACTGCCGAATTTATACTTGAAGATGGTAAGTATGTTTGCGGATGGAATATCGAAAAAATGGGTAAACGATATCATAATGTCGTAAATCCTGACGATGTTGCTGAAAAGTACGGAGCAGACACACTGCGCATGTACGAAATGTTCCTTGGGCCATTGGAGCAGTCCAAGCCTTGGGATATGAATGGTATCGATGGTGTTCACCGCTTCTTGCGTAAAGTGTGGAGTCTGTTCTATAAAGGTGAAGAGTTTGTTGTTGCCGATGAAGAGCCAGCAAAGGAAGAGCTAAAATCATTGCATAAGCTCATAAAGAAAGTATCTGCTGATATCGAATCATTCTCATTCAATACGTCTGTTTCAGCGTTTATGATTTGTGTGAATGAGTTGACTTCTTTAAAATGCAGTAAAAAAGCGATTTTGAAAGAGTTGGTTACCTTGCTTGCTCCTTTTGCCCCATTCGTTTCCGAAGAGCTTTGGTCTGCATTGGGTAATACAACATCTGTTTGTGATGCAAAATGGCCTACTTTTAATGAAGAATATCTTGCAGAAGATTCATTCAAATATGGAGTTGCTTTTAACGGTAAGGTTCGTTTCGAACTTGAGTTTTCGGCAGATGCCGTACAGGCAGATGTGGAGAAAGCGGTGTTAAGTCATGAGCTGGCTCAGAAATGGCTTGACGGAAAAACACCGAAGAAGGTCGTCTTTGTTCCCAAGAAAATGATAAATGTCGTATTGTAATCAATAACAATCCATGCCTAAAAGATATTTAAAGGAGTTTTACTGGAAGGATTACGCAACTATATTTGTTGGTCTGGCTCTGTATGCCGTAGGGCTTATTGGATTTATAAAACCCGGAGGTATTGTTACCGGAGGGTTAACAGGGATAGCCCTGCTTGTGGAATACGCTACAAATGCGAAGATTCCTTTGCAGTATACCTATTTTCTTGTAAACTGTGGATTGTTGTTTGTGGCTCTTAAAGTTCTTGGTCTTAAGTTTATGATAAAGACCATCTATGGAGTTGTTGTGCTCACTTTTTTGCTTACTATTTGTCAATCCATGATAACCGAACCCATTGTAAAAAATGAGCCGCTTCTTTCAGGTGTTATCGGAGGGATGATGTGCGGAGTCGGTATAGGGTTGGTATTCAGTTCGAATGGTAGTACGGGGGGGACAGATATTGTTGTAGCACTTATCAATAAGTATAAAAATATAGCTTTTGGGCGAGGAATGCTTCTATGCGACTTTGTGATAATAAGTTGTTCGTATTTTGTATTCCAAAATTATCAGACTATTATATACGGGCTCATTGTGATGGGGGTGATGACATATAGTATAGATATGGTTATCAACGGATTCCGTCAGTCGGTTCAGATACTTGTTTTCTCCGAAAAATATGAGATTATAGCCACTGCCATAAATCATGAATTGCACCGGGGCTGTACCGTTTTGGATGGTATGGGGTGGTATACGAAGAAGCCTACAAAGGTTCTGATTGTCTTAGCTAAACGCAACGAAGCACTGGAGATATTCCGCCTGATTAAAAGTATTGACGAGAAAGCATTTATCTCACAAAGTACTGTTCGGGGGGTTTACGGCGAAGGCTTCGATAAGATAAGGACATAAAATCATGGATTTAAAAGGTAAAAATATCATTCTCACAGGCGCCTCTTCAGGAATAGGGAGAGATATGCTCGATATTTTAGCCTTATATCCGAATGTCAGAATTGTAGCTGTTGCCCGTCATGCTGACCGTATTCCTCAAAAAGAAGGGGTTGTATACCCTTATGCTGCTGATATAAGCAGTAAAGATGGAGTTGATAATGTATTCAATTATGCTCAGGAAGTATTTGACGGTGGGGTTGATGTCTTTATCGCTAATGCCGGTTTTGCTTACCTAGAAAAAATAAATAATTCCGATTGGCAGCATGTAGAGAATATTTTCAATCTGAACGTATTTTCCCCTATCTATTCACTAGAGAAACTCCTCGCTGGCAGTAATAATAAAAGAGTTGCATTTGCTTGTACTATATCGGGCGCAGGCTTGGTTTCTTTGCCTGCTTATTCACTCTATTGTTCTACAAAAGCTGCGCTACACCATTTTGTGCAAACCTATAGGTACGAACAGTCTGAAAACTTACAGATAACAGCAGTTTATCCAGTAGCCACCCGTACAGAATTTTTTGATAAGGCAACCGGAGAAGATAGTACACCTTTGCCATTTCCTACACAAAACTCGCAAACTGTAGCAAAAAAAATTATCAGAGGGATCGAAAAAGGGAAGACGAATGTTTACCCATCCTTGTTGTTTCGCTTCTTTTTCCCTATTGGAAGAGCTTTCCCTATTTTCCTGAAAATATATTCCGGATTGGAAAAGCGGAAAGTTGGGAAATGGTTGTAATTACAGAATTTAAATCTAATAGAGTAAATAATAATATGTCAGATATATGTAAAAATTGTAGTACTCCTGTCTCTGGAAAATATTGTTCAAACTGTGGGCAATCAACAGCTACTGCACGTATTAATTTCCATTATATTATACACGAAATACAGCATAGTATTTTTCATGTAGATAGAGGAATTTTACACACAATAAAAGAACTCATTACGAGACCCGGTGACTCTATTCGCGAATATTTATCGGGTAAAAGAATCACCCATTTCAAGCCCTTTTCATTTATTCTTATTTTAGGAACTATATACGGATTTATATGTTTTTTCCTAAAAGTATATCCTGAAAACTCATTTGCCTATCTCCAGACAGATGCTGCAGCCAATAATTACAGTCAATTGGTTTTCGATTGGATGTATGGGCATTATTCTTTTGTTATGCTGGCTTTTATACCATTTTATGCATTAGCATCCTATATAGTATTTAAGAAGTCAGGTTACAATTTCGTGGAGTTTCTGGTTATAAACTCATATATAGTAGGAATGCAGATCCTAATTCTTATTTTGACTTATCCTATTTATTATTTCACCCTCTCCATATGGGGCGTATTGCTGACTTTCTTATTTTGCTATTTATATCAATTCTGGGTATATATACAATTGTTTGGGAAGAATTCACCTATCAAGACTGTATGTAAGACGTCGATAAGTATGGTTTTATCATTTTTGTTTGTTGTGATAGCTTCTTCTTTAGTTACATTTGTATTCATTTTTATCAACCATCGGTAGAGATATTTTAAGGGTTTAATCCTGTCTTCTTGTTTTTATAATATTCAAGGAGCTTGTATCCCATAATTCCAATTGTGATTCCAAATAATATACCGCAAATAACATCGATAGGATAATGCTTGGCAAGATAGATGCGGCTATATGCGACAATTGTAGCCCAAATTATTGCCAGATAACCGTAATACTTAGAGCTGGTCTTACGGAATAATAAAAGGAAAAAAGTAGCCATCGTAAACGTTGTTGCAGAATGGGACGAGAAGAAGCTTGTACTCGAACTGTACCTTTCTATTGCATGTATAATACCTGTCCAATCTTGATTATGTATCGGACGTGGACGTTCTACCATCATCTTAATAATATTGGTTAATAATGCACTCGCACCGATAGAAAGCAAGAAAAATATAACACTCGTTTTTTTCCAAACCTCTAATCTGTAATAGATAAACACAGCCATCAGGATACACATAATTATCCAAAAATGGTACGAACTGAAAAATAACATAACAGGGTCGAGCCAACCCATATGTTTACTGTTCAGATACAAAAAGAGTTCTTTATCCCATTCTATAATTTTGCGAAGCATTGGCGTATATCTTGAAAATGAACCACAAAGAAATATTATTTTACGATTAAAATGAAGAATATTTAAATCTTTTATATTTTTAGTAATTGCAAATCAATCGGTATCTGTCTGTAAATTGAATATATTGATGTAAATTTGCAACCATACATTATGGAAGGAACATTTAATATACACAGGGAGAATATAAATGAAAATGAGAAGGAGTTTGAGAATGCGTTGCGCCCTCTCACCTTCCAGAGTTTTCGTGGACAGAGTAAAGTTGTAGAAAATTTACAAGTCTTTGTGACAGCTGCAAAAATGCGTGGTGAATCGCTCGACCATACTCTGTTGCATGGCCCTCCCGGACTTGGTAAAACAACCCTGTCGAATATTATAGCCAATGAGCTTGGTGTAGGGTTTAAGATCACATCAGGCCCTGTATTAGATAAGCCCGGAGACCTAGCCGGACTGCTTACTTCGCTGGAACCGAACGATGTTCTTTTCATAGATGAAATACACCGCCTATCGCCCGTTGTGGAAGAATATCTGTATAGTGCGATGGAAGACTATCGCATCGATATAATGATAGATAAAGGGCCTAGCGCTCGTTCTGTACAGATAGAACTCAATCCGTTTACCCTTGTTGGTGCAACTACTCGTAGTGGTTTGCTTACGAGCCCTTTGCGTGCCCGTTTTGGGATAAACATGCATCTCGAATATTACGATATAGATACCCTTGTGCATATCATCTTACGATCGGCAGATATATTGAATGTGCCTGCTTCGAAAGATTCTGCTATAGAAATTGCTTCACGTAGTCGTGGTACGCCCCGTATTGCGAATGCCTTGCTGCGCCGTGTGCGTGATTTTGCTCAGGTAAAAGGATCGGGTAAGATAGACAAAGATATCGCTTCTTATGCTCTCGAAGCATTGAATATAGATAAGTATGGATTGGATGAGATAGATAATAAAATATTGCTTATCCTGATCGATAAATTCAAAGGGGGGCCGGTAGGAATTTCTACAATAGCAACCGCATTGGGAGAAGACGGAGGAACTATCGAAGAAGTATATGAGCCGTTCCTTATCAAGGAAGGTTTTATGAAACGTACTCCTCGTGGACGTGAAGTGACAGACCTTGCCTATAAACATCTGGGAAGGAAGAGAGAAAGTGAGCAAGGATTTCTATTTTAAAAAAATAAAACATTGAACTTAGAATTATTTATAGCCAAGCGGATCCATTTTAGTAAAGGCGAAGGAGAGAAAAAAGCGTCTTCACCTGCTATTAAAATAGCTATTGCAGGTGTTGCAATAGGATTGGCTGCTATGATTTTGGCATTGTCTATTGTTATCGGTTTTAAGAAAGAGGTACGCAACAAGGTTGTTGGCTTCGGCTCTCATATTCAGATTACCAATCTGAATAATACCACGTCTTACGAAACATTGCCGGTAGCTGTTACTCCCGGTCTTTTAGATACATTGAGCCATGAGACAGGTATAGCACATGCACAGGTATATGCTACAAAACCGGGTATCATAAAAACAGATAGTGCATTTCAGGGGATAATTCTAAAAGGGGTAGGGAAAGACTACGATTGGGACTTCTTCAAGAAGAATATGATTGACGGTAAGATCATCAACCCTGATGATACAACAATCACCAATCAGGTTATTATCTCGAAGAATATAGCCGATAAACTTAATCTGAAGACAGGCGATAGTTTTATTTCGTATTTTGTTCAGGAACGCAGTGCCCGTAAGTTTAACATCACGGGGATATACAGTACCAATTTTGAAGATTACGACAAACTATTTGTTATAACAGATATCCGACTTATACAAAGACTTAATAAGTGGCAACCCGATCAGGTGAGCGGTATAGAGCTGCTTGTAAACGATTTTGAGCAACTTGACCAGCTTACACAAAATATCTATTTAGATATGATGACTTATCGGGATGTGGATGGGAATACTTTTCTGACCCGCTCTATTAAAGAAATGAATCCGATGATATTCAGTTGGCTCGATCTGTTGGATATGAATGTATGGGTAATCATGATCTTGATGTTTGCCATTTCTGTATTTACGATGATATCGGGATTGCTTATTATAATCTTGGAGCGCACCAATATGATTGGTATACTTAAAACCTTAGGTGCACGAAATTTTAATATTCGTAAAACATTTCTCTATGTGTCTTCATTCCTGATACTGAAAGGGATGTTGTGGGGAAATATTATAGCCTTGACTGTGCTGTTGCTTCAACGGTATTTTGGCTTGATAAAGCTAGATCCCAATACTTACTATGTATCCGAAATGCCGGTGGATATAAATATATTACACATTATTCTGATCAACATTGCTACTTTAACCTTGTCGGTATTGGCTATGGTTGGGCCTTCTTATCTGATAGCAAAAATATCTCCTGCAAAATCACTTCGTTTCGAATAAGAGATTATTCGTGATGGTAAGGTTCGTTGTTTAAGATTGTCATTGCTCTATACAGTTGTTCAACAAATATAAGTCGTACCATCTGGTGCGAAAAAGTCATGCGTGATAGTGTTAGTTTTTCATTCGCCTTCTGATATACTGCTTCCGAGAAACCATAAGGGCCTCCGATGGTAAATATGAGCCGCTTGCTTACCGTATGTGTTTTCTTTTCTATATAGGAGGCAAACTGCATCGAGGTATATTCTTTTCCCTTATCATCGAGCAGAACGAGATAATCTCCCGCCTGTATGTTTTTTAATATCAACTCACCTTCCTTCTCTTTTTGCTGTTCCATCGTAAGGCTTTTGGTGTTTTTTATATCAGGTATAATTTGTATTTCGAAAGGGATATAATGCTCTAACCTTTTCTGATATTCGTTGATAGCCTCTACAAAATAGCCTGCATCGGTTTTGCCTATAGCGAGAAGAATGATTTTCATATTTTCTAGTTTTTCATTACAAAAATAGGCAACAATTTCTTGCTGCCTATCCTGTTATATCAAAAATAAGTTTTTTCCTTATTTCGTTGCATCAATTACACCTCTGAAATAACCTATAGATTCGGCTATTCCGGCTAAAGGGGCTTTCATGTTTCGCTCGTATTCGAGGCTGCAAGCTCCCGAGTATTTCACTTCGCGAAGCATTCTCACAAAAGCAGGAATGTCTATTATGCCTCGACCAATTTCACCTGTCTTTCCGGCTTTAGTTGCTGCGGTTGTATTCTTCATATGGATGTCGAACACTCTGTCGCTGTACTTTTTTAGGTCGGCAATCGGATCATGTCCTGCACGTGCATCATGACCAATGTCGAGACACATTCCGATACGAGGGTCTAGGTCTTTTACATGTTCATAGATATCAGCTGCATGCGGATATAGTTCGATGTCGGGACCATGAAGATGAATGGCATATTTGAAATCATATTCTTTTACTTTCTTGTCTACATAAGGTAGTAGTTCATGATTGGGAACACCTACAATTAGTTTTACTCCCACACGTTTGGCATAATCAAACGCTTTGTCCACTTCTTCTTTGGTCTTCATGTAGATAGGGCCTACAGCATAACCTGTAACATCATACTTTGCCAGTTTAGCATGGAATGCGGCAATTTCTTCGTCGGTGCTATTCAGCGGAAGATGGAAATCTTTGATACAAAGATAATGCACATCTACCTCTTGCATCATTTTGAGGGTCTCATCCAGATTGAAATTTACAAATGTATATCCGGCTATGGCTACCTTAAATAATTCGCCATCATCTCGTTGCGTTTTCTCGGGTTCATTGGCAAAAAGAATTGTTGTGTGCGCGCACACTAAAAGTAGAAATAATCTTATTGTTTTACTCATGGGTTACTTTTTTAGATATTTAGATTTTTATTTTAGATCATCACGGTGTACAAATATAACAATTCTCATAGAATAATATATCCTTATAGCTAAAGCTTATATCTTTATATTTTATAAAATAGAGCTTGTAATAAAAGAAGAATGGCACATTTGGATAAAGAAGATTTCAGACGAGGAGTGTATGATGTTGTGAGGAGTATTCCGTATGGTCGAGCTACAAGTTATGGCGCAATCGCTAAGGCTATCGGCTATCCCAATATGTCACGTTTGGTAGGTAGGGTGATGGGAGAGTGCAATTCTGTCATTTCCGGTATTCCGGCACATAGGGTAGTAAATAGTCAGGGAGTACTCTCGGCCAAAGAAGCATTCGGAAACTCGAACGAAATGCAGAAGCTCTTAGAAGAGGAAGGAGTTGGTGTTGTAAATGATAGAATCATCAATTGGAAGAAAGTATTCTGGGACCCTACCGAAGAGTTGACTATCGAATAAATTCCTTTATAGCAATTCGCTTTCTAAGAATAAAATTATCTAATAGAGTAGACTCTGATATACAAAATCAAAGAAAAAGGTAACAACAAAAAACATTTCAAAAAGTGTCACTTTTGTCACCTTTTGGCTGTAAAATGCTGATATAGAGTATTGCGTGTTTTTCGGGTTTTGTCACTTTTTATATGAATAGTAACTAAAGAATAGAACCAAGTAAAACAATTTATATCTTTGTAAATAAACACAAATAAACGATATGAGAATAATTCCCGATTCAGAACTGATTATAAATAGTGATGGCAGTGTTTTTCACTTACATCTAAAGCCGGAGCAATTATCGGACAAAATAATAATGATGGGCGACCCCGACAGAGTGAGCCTTACCGCGTCTTTTTTTGATAGTGTAGAATGTGATATCCAAAGCCGGGAATTTCATACGATTACCGGAACGTATAAAGGGAAACGCATTACTGCGCTTTCGCATGGTATCGGCCCCGATAATATAGATATTGTAATTACAGAATTGGATGCGTTGGCTAACGTCGATTTCAAGACACGTGAAGTAAAGAAAGACTTCAAACAGCTCACAATGGTGCGTGTAGGAACATCAGGAGGGTTGCAGCCTCATTGCCCAATCGGTTCGTATGTGGTTGCAGCAAAGTCGATCGGTTTCGACGGAGTACTCAACTATTATGCAAATCGTAATAAAGTGACATTGGCTGATTTTGAGGATACCTTTAAGAAATATGTTGGCTGGAATCCCCAGCACTGCGCTCCGTATGTTGTAAAGGCCGATGAGGAATTGGTAGAACGTATAGGACATGACATGATAAAAGGAGTTACCATATCTGCCATTGGTTTCTATGGGCCACAGGGGCGATATGTACGCATGCCGTTGGCTAATCCCGATCTGAATAGTAAAATAGAGTCGTTCAGGTTTGGTGAAGATTCGATTACCAACTACGAGATGGAAAGCGCACCGTTGGCAGGAATGGGCCGGTTGATGGGGCATAAGGCCATGACTGTATGTACAATAATAGCCAATCGTTTGGCAGGAGAATCAAATTCAAATTACAAGGGTTCGATAGAAGATTTAATAAAGAAGGTATTAGAGCGTATTTAATGAAGGCACAAACAAAAAAGAGGCTCAAGCGGATGTTTTGGGTATTATCAATCGGGCTTATTTTAGCGGTTTTAGCAATTCTTTTTGCTAACTGGAAAATCCCTCACGATTCCAAAGGTTTTGTATATGATGAAGTAGATAGCATACCCGCACAGAAAGCGGCGTTGGTTTTGGGGGCTGCTAAGAATATAGGCAATCGGCCCAATTTATACTTCACTTACCGCATTCAGGCTGCGAAAGAATTATATGATGCCGGTAAGGTGCAGGTTTTTGTTGTAAGCGGAGACAATAGCCGCAAAGATTATAATGAGGCAGACGATATGCGTGCCGCTCTTGTCGATGCCGGCGTGCCCGACAGTATTATACATTGCGATTATGCGGGCTTGCGCACACTCGATTCGGTGGTGAGGATGAATGAAATATTTGGTCAGGATTCGTTTATTGTCGTGTCGCAAGAGTTTCATAACGAACGGGCTGTGTTTTTAGCTCAGAATTACGGGATGACAGCCTATGGATATAATGCAAAAGATTTATCGCTTAACCGATCGTCATACAGAACAAAAATAAGGGAGTTGTTTGCAAGGGTAAAAGTCTTTGTGGATATCGCTACAGGCAAAGAGCCAAAGTATCTGGGAGAAAAGATTAAAATCTGAAATCTTTTAAGAATTAGGGTCTTGCTGATATTAG
>POVV01000269.1_pt1 | contig 39154 bp, 31 predicted proteins | sample 1560271 | NCBI WGS metagenome assembly POVV01 (sample SAMN08337232, study PRJNA429181) | Bioreactor metagenome, whole genome shotgun sequencing project. | biome: cows' rumen and soil; feature: anaerobic; isolation source: anaerobic chemostat enrichment culture, galacturonate as sole carbon... | reverse complement strand
TCCCTAAAGGCTCCGCATTTAGCAGAAACACCCTCGCTCAACCGCATCGGATTGTTTAGCTAAATTGAGCAAGAGGGAACTGGACTATCGTCCTGTTCTCCTCTTGCCCTTCGGGGCAAAGCCTTCGGCTTTAGTGCTTTATCGAAAAGCACTGTTATAACACTTGCTATAGCTAAAATTGATACTCAATTCTATTTAAGCAAGTTAGACATATCAATAACTATAAAATAGTTATAACAATGGAAAAACAGAATCGAAAAACCATATTTACCACCATAGCCATAGATAAGGTAACGGATAGGGTTATAGAAAAACTCTGTAAACGTTATTCACTGAAAAAAGGAGAAATAACAAAACTCGCCTTTCAGTATTTAGATAAGGCAAATATCAATCCAAGCGAAGCACCTGAATCAACAAAAGCAGAACTAAGGAAGATCAATAAACGGCAGGATGATATTATCCGTTTTATCCGACATTACGAAGAAGAACAACTCAATCCTATGATCCGAACAAGCAATTCTATAGCAACAAGGTTTGATCAGATTGTCAAATCGATGGAAGATGTTATCCTTTCCCATCTTAAAGCCAATCAGGAAGGGCAGAATAATCTGTTAAAGTTACTAAGTGAGAGATTTACAGGACATGCAGATGCTATCAATAATCAGGCAAAACAATTATCCACAATACAGAAAAGACAAGAAACGAATAATAAGAAACATCTAAAACTGATCAACCTATATTCAGAGCTAGCCACAGCAGGATTGATGGATGGTAAGCGAAAAGAGAGTTTAAAGTCTGAAATTATCGACCTGATAAACGAATAATCTATGAATATAGATTTTCCACCACCATCTAAAGGCACATACAATAATGCAGGAAGTTGTAACCGGCTAGCCCAATATTTGGAGCACGAGGATTTAGAACGTATGGAAAAAGGTATTTATACAGAAGGCTTTTTCAATCTGACCCAAGGGAACCTATATAAGTCGCAAGTTGTAAAAGATATTGACAACAACAAAGCTCAACTCCTTAAAACAGATGCTAAGTTTTATGCTATCCATATCAGCCCATCGGCTAAAGAATTGCAAGCAATGGGAACAACAGAGCAGGAACAAGCAGAAGCCATGAGAAGGTATATTCGGGAAGTTTTTATACCTGAATATGCTAAAAACTTTAACAAAGGCCTATCAGCAGAGGATATTAAATTTTATGGGAAGATTCATTTTGATAGAGATAGATCAGAAAATACGGAAGGTAATATGCATTGTCATATTATTGTCAGTCGAAAAGACCAAGCTAATAAAATCAAACTCTCGCCACTAACTAATCATCGAAATACCAAGGAGGGTGTTGTCAAAGGAGGATTTGATAGAACAAATCTTTTTCAGTCTGTGGAGCAAGGTTTTGATAAACTATTCGATTATAACCGACCAATAGATGAAAGCTTTGAATATTATAATATTATGAAGAATGGCACACTTACAGAACAAATCAAGATGCAGAAACGAATGGCTGAGTTCAATACTTCATTACAACATGAAGTCATTAGTTCATTAAGTCAGTCTCTCAATCAATCGGTGAGTCAGCTAGCCAGTGAGTCGACTAATCAATTAGTTATAACGAAAAAGCAAGAAGAAGAGAAGAATAAAAATAGAGGTATGAGAAGATAGTTTTAACGATATACTTGGATTTCAATACTGCAAAGCTGCGATATTTTAGTAAAACATAACAGTAATAGGATTTTACAATATACTATTCCTGAAAAGTAAATGTAAACGACTGAAAACTACACTAGATATACACTTGCTCAAGCCGTCATTTATTAATATATTTGTGTCTCATTAGAATAAGTTAATAGATGAGATAAAATACATATTCGATCTGGATATTAATATTATTCTTATAAAATAATAAATTTAATCTTGAATATTTGACAATTATTTCCATTAAAAGTTTACCTAAAAGAAATATCTATGAGTACACATAAAGAAAGTGAATGGTATAAATCATTAGAACCAGAAGGGAGATTTGTTGCAGACCTAATAATTAAATATCATAATTATTTTAAAGATAAGGATAGAAAATACAAAAGAATTGTCTACTGTACTAAAATTGCTATACTTTTGTTCTCAATGATAACAACCATCATTTTGGGGTTAAAGCTCAAATATAATTGTTGGGAAAATATTCAGATAAATACTGGACTTGTATTAAGTGCTATTATTTCATTTATTACAGCAATGTCTTCTTTCTTTAATTTTGAAAAATACTGGATGAGAAATATATCAATCCACATTGAGTTGAATAAATTGAGGGATAACTTTATCTATGACGCAGAAGCAAATAAGATAGATGAAGAGAGAACACAATTCTACCTTGTTAAACTCAATGAAGTGCAAACTAGAAATATTGAATATTGGGAAGATGCTATCAAAAAGATGTAATAAGTATGCAAAATAATCTTAGTAACTCGAGAGCTTTTTCAGAAGCAAAATTGAAAGAACTTCAAAAGGAGGTTTTGACTTCTTTCGACAAGAATGATTTTAGTGAATCTTTTCTAAATGATATTTGTGTCTATGCTTGTGGCTCTTTAGCACGACATGAATTGGTTGAGAATTCTGATTTGGATTTATTTTTTATCTACAAGGGTAAATCTCCTATTAAAAATGTGGACAAATATCGATTTTTTTCAAAATTATATGATATAAGTATAAAATGTGGTTTTGGAAAGCCCAGCAAAGGTGGTGGTTTTTGGGAATTTATATCAAAATGTGATTTACTAGATATTGGCAGTCGAAAAGAAGATTATAATAATGGTTTAACAGCTCGGTTATTACTGATTCTAGAAAGCAAACCGATTTATAATAAACGACTATATAATAAGATTGTTGAAGAAACAGTTAATCTCTATTTTAAAGATCATAAAAAACATCCAGTTGGTTTCCTCCCGATGTATTTAATTAATGATATTTTGAGATATTGGTATACATTAACATTAAACTATGAATTTAGGCGAGATGAAAATGATAACAATCAAGATAAGCATTGGAAGCGCTTGAAGCTTAAGTATCCAAGATTATTAACTTGTTATTCTACGATAGCATGTCTATTCAAAAATGATATTGCTCCGAACAACGTTATAGAAGTTATCAACAAAACTCCTCTTGAGAGATTAGAATATGTTCTATCAATAACTGATGAAGTGTCTAATATAATTTCTAACATTAAAGAAGAATATAATTGGATGCTTTCATTAAAAAAATTTGATTCCACATGGTGGAATGATGAGTCTAATAAGGACGCAGCTTACAAAAAAGCAGAATTTTTTCATGATTTGATAGTTCACCAACTAATTGATATAATGTCAGAATATAACTGTGAATTGAAAAAGAAACTTGACTTTTGAAGAAATGAGATACTTTGGTGTTGTTAATATTAATGATAAAAATGCTCAAACTTTTGTTGATGGGATTAGGTTACTATGTACTTCAAAGGTGAAGCATACAGCACACATTACTCTAAAAGGGCCTAAAAACAGTAAAAATGAAATAGAGTTTCAGAGTATTAGACGAAATGAACAAATTGTAAAAGTAAATGGGGTTGGAAACTTCTTTGCATATGGACAAAATACTGTCTATTTAAAATGCGACTTAAATGATGATGGGGAACAAATTAAATCAATGATAGATAAACCCGATTATGGGAATGAAAATCCTCATATCACACTTTATGATGGAGACGACAGAGTTTTTGCAGAGCAGTTATACAATATAACCCAAAAATACAAAATACAATTTCAGATTATAATTAGTGAATCAAATTATATTGTTCAAAGATCTGATTTAGGCATTATTCATTCAACCAAAGACTACTTCCGCTTCTCTGCGGAATTCTACAATCACTTGTCTTATTATATGGGAGGAGAGGAAATCAGTGAGGAGATTATTGATGACTTATCAAAAGAACAAAGATTAGCATACATTGAAAAATTATTGTCATTGTTCAAAAGCTGGGGAAATCATAATGTTATACCAAATCCATGTATAGACGTTTTGACTGAACTAAATCTAAATGAACAAAATGGATTGTTTTTTTATGATGATATCAAGAAATGGAGTAATTTCCCTACAAATATAAAGCAAGCGATTCATCAAGCTAAACCATATGCGTTTTTCACTCTTCAGGATGTTGAAAAAACAAAGAGATTTGATCTAAACTTGCCATTTGTTTTTATATACTCTAATCCCTCTGAAAAAGAAGAGGATATCTTGAAGCAAAAAGTTTTTAATTTTGGTAAGGCTCCAATTATCATAGTCCATAAAACGCAGGTAGAAATACTTAATGGTTTAATATATAGTAGAAATACTTCTGAAAATCTACTTGATAGATATAAAATATCTGACTTTTCATACGAAAATTTAGTAACCCAAAAATTCTGGAATGAATATTTAAATAGATACAAGGATAAAGGCATTTATTATACATTCTTGAATAACATCAAAGAGACTCGTAACTACTTAATACACACAAAAAAACTACCAAGCAACATCTGTAATAGACTTATTGGGAGGCTATTATTTATACGATACTTTATAGACAGAGGAGTTTCCTTTAAAAAAGATGAAGATATTTCTTTCTTTAATAATTCTAAAGAAATATTTGCTGAAACAATAAAAAATAAGAATGAATTATATACATTCTTTAAGTACTTCAAAGAAAAATATAATGGGGATGTTTTTCCTATAGATCAAGAGGAAATAGAGTGTATTACAGATGAGCACTTAAAGGTATTGTCTATTCTATTTAAAGGAGGAAAGTTTTATTTACAAAATAAGAGTTTATATATACAAGAGTCCCTTTTTGATATATATGATTTCTCAATTATTCCCATAGAACTAGTAAGCAATGTATATGAGAGTTTTATGGGAGAATCCTCCAAAGAAAGAAAAAATGATTCAATACAAGTAAAGAATAAAGCATTTTATACTCCTTTTGTTTTGGCTGATTTTGTTCTAGAAAGTACTATCGGGAGGTATTTAAAACAAGAGGTTGGATATTTTGATTTTACATGTCCAGTATTAGATCCGTCTTGTGGTTCTGGAATTTTTCTTGTCGAAGCGTTAAGAAAAATTATCGAGAAAAAAATTGAATTAAAAAATAGAGCTTTAGAGAGAGAGGAAATATGGGATTGTGTTACAAAAAACATATTTGGAGTAGATATTGATGGAGATGCTATTGATATAGCAATATTTTCAATATATGTTACGATCCTAGATTACATAAGTCCATTGGAAATATCTGAAAATTTCAAGTTTAGAAATTTGAAAAAATCAAACTTTTTTATATCAGACTTTTTTAATACAGAAAATGAATTCAATGAAATTCTTAAAAGATCTTCTTTGAAATTTATAGTAGGAAATCCACCATGGGGGCAGATTAAATCAAAAATTAATGGGGCAGAAATGTACCCATACATGGATTATTGTTTACATCGAGCTCAGGAGGAAACTATTATGCAAAAAGAAGGGGTAACAATTGATATTAGTGACAAACAAATTGCTCAAGCATTTCTAATTCGTGTGAGTGATTTTTTTAACCAAGAAAATGAGACCGTATGTTCTTTTGTGGTAACGAGTAAGTTGCTATATAATGCAAATACAAGAAAATGGAGAAAATATTTTTTAGATACCTTCTCTATAAGTGAAATATATGAATTCTCGCCTGTTAGAAATTATATATTTGACGATGCAGCATGGCCTACGATGGTGATATTTTATTCAAAAAAGAAAATTGATAAATTTGAACACTTCTCTATCAATTCAAAGGAATTTTCTAAAAGATTTAATAGTTTCTCAATCGATCAACAAAGCACAAAGCAAATTTCTCAAAGAAGGCTATTAGAGCTAAATAGCCATTATAGTGGGTTTTGGAAGACTATGTTATACGGATCCTTTTTTGATTTTTTACTTATAAAGAAAATCAAAGATCAGTATAGAACTATATTCGATTATATTGAAGATTATGGACTACTATATGGAGTTGGGTTAAAAAGAAAAGATGGAGATAAGAATCCAGATGCCTCAAATCTTATTGGATATAAGTTTGTTGATACCCATAAAAAGGAATTGCAACAATTTACCTACAATTCTTCTTCCACTTGGAATGAAAAAACAGCAGGAAATATTCCACAAGGATTGAGTCAAGGTAATTTTCCTATTTTATTCACCCCACCTCTTGCTTTAATAAAGGAAGGACTAACACCTGACATAAAGGGGGTAGCTGCTTTTAGTGATGAGAAAGTTATTTTCACACATTCTGTTAGGGCTATAAAAGGAGATAAGAACAGTATTCATGTTTTAAAGTCTATTATAGGGTTAATCAATTCTGATCTGTTTTCTTACTATATTTTGCATACAGGAAGTAGTGTTGGTGTCGATTTGACCAGAGCTAATCAGATTGAACAATTTTCATTTCCGATAATATTATCAAAAGAAATTTCAGATATTGTTAGCGATATATCAAGTTTAGATATATCATCTTTTACTTATGAATTAGAAAAGAATAAATTGACAAATTATCTAAATCAGAAGATTTTTGAATTATATAATTTTCGCAAAATAGAAATCGATTTTATCAAGTATAGCATTGAATATATAATTCCTTCAATTAGACAGTCTATAGTTAAAAAAATACGAAAATATAAAGATTTAGAAAGTTATATTGATGTATTTACTAGCTACTTTAATTCAATACAATCGTATTATACTATTTCATACCATATAACAAAGGAGTTTACTGGTGTATTCTTGAAGAAAAGTGAAAAAATAGACACTGATATCGCTCAAATTGATAATGATAATATTAACAGTATCCTTAGTTTGTACGCTAATTTTACATTTGAACAAATATCTAAATATATTTTCTTGAAGAAAAATATAATAGAGACCAGTGGTGATGGAAAATTCTATTGCATAATTAAGCCTAGTAATCTAGAGAATTGGCAAAGTGCGAATGGTTGGTTGGATTTAGTGGATTTTATAAAAAAAACAATTTCGCCAAATCAAAGTCTTTATGATATCTATGAAAACATATACAATAAGGAGATTACTTAACCCTTTTCAAATTTGTTTGATTTACTCTCTCAAGAACTCGCTTGATTACTGCATTCCTATATTTCACCCAACGGATTTTATTGAAATCAATATCTCCAAATAGGAACTTGTGAATATGGAGAACTTCTGTATAAAACTATCTCAGCTCCTTATTCAGACATAGTCTTATGTGATATCAAGCTAAATGAAAATAAAAGTATTTTCATTTCTTAATACCTAATCTATTTTTAAGGATTTGTTCAGTCCTTAAATCCTCTCTGCTTGCAATAATAGCATTGATTATCTGATATGGAATACTCCTATTCTCAATCAGTGTATGTTGAGTGTGGCACTTTCTCTTCAATTCCCTATTAATGAATTAACTAGAGTGAACGCTTTTTATTTTATTATCTCGGTGAGAATATTGGATCGACTTTATCCATGTGTAGAGTTTACTTCCTTTATTCCAATTCACGCATAAAAACTCAATCCAACCCTTGCTTTTTCGGATAGATCTATTTGAGTTAAGCTGTACTATTTTCGCACTCCTATAATAATAGGCTCTTCGTAATTATACCCTATAGGGTGTTAATTCTGTTAATGGAAAGATGAATGTACCTTTAAGGGTATAAAAGATACATCGGAACAATAATCATGGCTTTTTAGAGGATAATTACAGATAAGTTTTACAAATAAGATTATGCTACCAAAATAAAATATTGCTTATCTTTACTCCCTCGCTTAAAAGAGGAAAAGTCCTTTAAAATTCACTTTCAAAACAAAGTGAAAATCGAGTAAAAAAAACACGACATCATAACAGCAAGTATATTTTTTAAGTGGGAATCTAAAATATATTCCTATCTTTACAGTACCACCACAAGAAGTTGTGAAGTAAGCAGAAAAATAGTGAAATACAATCGTAGCCTCGGTCAAGGACTACTTTTTAGACATCATACAAATTGGCTTGTATAGCCGATTTCAAGATATGCGACCCCTCCCAGCGGGATCACTAAATAAAAAAGCCTTTCAGAAATGAGAGGCTTTTTTATTTTTGCTCTATTTCTTCTATTATTACTAAGAATTGTATTTACAAATTCATTGATTTTTGTGGTGTGATATTTACAAGGTCAAAAAAGTGAGAGTTTAATATTTTATATATACATTTTAGCCAATCTGAATAACAAAAAGCTTTTTTTCTTACCCCTCTGAATTGGCTTCTAAAAGCTTTAATGGGATCTATGAGGCAGTTTGATGATGAGTTTAGTAACTCCTATTATTACTAAGATTATAAATAAAGATTAATTTAAGGGGGGGTAGCCTAATCCAATATTGATTACAATTTCTCAAAAACAATTACTAACCGTTCGACTTTTAGAGAGTTATTCGATATAAATAATATCCTATTTACTGATTTAAGAATGTCTTCTCCTTTGAGAATATTCGCTAAAGAAATACACAGGAGAATTGAGAAAAGATGAAGAATTTAGAAGTAGAGCGATGTGGTGAAAAAATAAAAACTTAAATTATATTAATATATTAAAATAAATACTACATTTATGCCCGAATAAAATAACTAACTATTCCTATGAAAAACAATAACACTATATTTTATTTATTGACCTTTCTTGTAGTTTTCTTATATTCTTGCGAATATGATAAAGATATAGTTTATATAAAAGAATTAACACCTCCTAAAGATTCAGTAGAGCTAGATATTGAATTATCTCATGTTCTTCCCAATAATACAATCTATATATATGAGTATACCAAGCTGACATACACGATAGATTCCAAAGGTAAAGACATACTTGATTTTAAGATATCTTTTGATGGTTCTGCAGAGATTCATGAAAATAGTATTTACCTGTATCCTTTAGCAGATAACTCGGTAAGAAAATTAACATTTGACGTACAACTTAAAACACATACAGGAAGTATGGCAGATATTTTGGGATATGAAAAATATGTGGGAAGGTATGAATACAATATAAAATTTGTGAAACTTGAAGAGAATTTTAAGACTAATCTACGTGGCAGCAAATCAGAAGAAGGATATTTACAGTTGAATTGGGATACACCAGTATTTGACAATGCAGATCTTGTAAAATATGAACTAATTTATACGGACGACATTACAAAACAACAAGTAAAACATGAAATAACAGACCCCAAGCAGACTAGTTTTATTGACAAAAATTATATCTGGGGCTATAAGACCTATGAATTACTAACCTATTATAAAAACAAGGATGTCAATTACGAGTCTCTAAAGTCTGATTATTTTAGTCCGGAATATTATGGATTTAAAAGTAACCCTAAATTCACCTATGAATACCTAGACAGTGAATTCATGAATGTATCGTGGGCAGATACAGGGTACAAGTGCAAATATTTGATTATCGATGCAGATGGAACGAAAACAGAATGTGAACAGAAGCAACGGAAAGTTAAGATGCAGCGTTTCCGGTTTCCTTCTGATGGAAATCGCTTCAAGCTTTACATACTACCCCTTGATATGCCATATAGTGACTATGATAAAGGTATATTTATTGATTGCGATTCTTATTGGTATAATATAGGAGAATATTCAGCAATTCCTCATGCTTGGAATATTGCAAAAAATGAATATTATAATCTCAACAATGGAGAGTTAAATGTGTTTTCAATTTCTAATTCCGCAAAGAAGAATAATCTTTTCCTTCGTGAGGTGGACGGTGCTGATTTCTTTAATATTTCTGTGTCAGACAAAACCTCGCAAGTTGCAATTTATAAATGGACTCTCCCAATGCCAATAAGCACTTCAGATCTATTTATATATGAGAATAATAACTTCACGAATCCGTTGCGGATAGAAAATGTAACTCGACACGCTACTCCATTATTTTTATGTGATAACTATACCCTTTTTTTTAGTGATTTATTTTGGCTGGGGGATACTAACTACGAAAGATCTTGTATAGTATTGAACAGTAAAACAGGAAATGAAATCTTTAGACAAGTATTACAAAATAGAGAATCTCAGTTTGCCGTATCTCCTGACGGAAAATATTTATGCGATTATTATAAAGCACATCTCATTATCTATGAAATAGAGAACAACAAAGCTGTACAAATATACTCTTATACAAATACCGAATATAGATACTTAACTTGTCAGTTTAACTATTCTAACCCGAAAGAGTTGATCTTAGGAGGAGATATCGAAACTGCAATTTTTGATGTTGAGTCACTTACCAATAAAAATTCAATAAAAGGTAAATTTTTATATCAAGATCCCATTACCGGCAACATCGCTTGTATGGACGAGCATTATTATCAAAATTTTCTTTTAAATATATACGATAAAACATTATCTCAAAAATTAATTAGAGTTCCATTTAACTATTATACATCTGGTAATAATTCATTCTTCAATAACAGGTTATTTTTCAATGATGTGCTGGCATATCGTTTAGATTTACCCTTATAGAAATTCTTAAATTATGAATAAATATAGCACTTTCTTAACTCTATTTGTGATTGTACTCTTTTTTGGCTGTGAATATGACAAGGATGAGATTTATCAGGAGGATATTACTCCGCCAGAAGAGATATCAATAGATATAAATTTGGATGGTTTAGAAAATGGAGAAACTCTATATATTTACCGAAAGACGAAGATCTCATACAATGCTGATTTCAAAGGTAAGGCTTTTCTTAAGTATGAAGTCAAATTAGGAGATAAAAACTTATATTTACCAGAAGATGGAATCCTTTATTTCGATCCATTCGATTACAGAGGAGTAGATGAATTAAGTTTAACTATAGATGTAGAGTTAAAGACAGGGACAAATAGTATAGCAGAGAATCTAGGTTTAGAAAAATATCTAGGGTCATTTAAGTACAAAATCAGATTTATTCATAATGCTGATTTATCCTTAAAGTTTGAAAACAGTATTACTCAAGATGGAAATCTGAAAATCAGTTGGAAACCTCTCGATTTGAAACAACTGAGAGTAAACAAATACGAAGTCTATAGTTACAATGGATATGAACAAAAGTTGTTAACTACTATAACTGACACGGAGAATCCTTTTTTTGTTGACAAATCGCACGTATTAGGCAAACAGGATTATTTGATCTTTACATATTTTGAGGATGATAGAATAGAAAAACTATGGGACTATCATACAGTTCAGATCGAATATCCCTCAGAAAGCTTAGATTCTGAACCAATAGGGCTTGATAAAATGAAAGTGTGGTGGGATAAACATATTTATAATTGTTACTATGCATTGGAGCTAGAAGATGGAACCATAATTGATTGCAAAGGAAACACAGAAGTAGAAATAAGCCACACTTATAAATTTCCTATATACAAAGACATAAAATTACATATCTATCCGGTTGACCACACCGGAAATCTTTCTTCAACACCCTATTCTAGCCAAGTGTTACAATCTAACAGAGTTAAGGATGTTTATGTCTCAGGAGGAATAGCGTATGACATAAAACATAAAGAATTGTATATAAGAGATCAATATAAGCTTTTGGCACTTGATCTGTCAACAATGGATGCGATTCCAAATAGAGTTATTGATAGACCTTATGATTGGGATTGGTGGAGCCAATATATGTATTATTCCGAATTTCATGAAAAATTGTTTTATATTGCAAGTGACTACAAGATTAATATATATGACAGAAATCTTAAGATTCAATCTTATATAAACTGGGAGAAGACAGCATTGAGTAAATTTACAGTTTTGCATGCCAGAAAAGACGGAATATTAGTTTTTGGATATGTTGATCCTAATGGACATTGGACTAATGTATACAATCTTACAAACAACCGATTAATCTATCGTGAAGGTCCGGATGTCCTTCGTAACTATGCGAAAAGATCTATGTCAAAAGATGGCACTTATCTTTGTGTATCAGAAGATAACTACATTCAAATATTCGGTTTTAATAATATAGAAATGTTCAATATAAATTCAATATCTACTTATCCTATAAACTTTCAAGAATGTATTTTTAGTAAAATTGACGATGAGGAGCTTTATGTAATAGAAAAAGAACAATTTTATAGGATGAATGCTTTGACTAAAAACAGAACATCCTATATTGTCGGAAGATTTATAACTGAAGATCCCTTTACCGGGAATATAGCATATATAAAAGATGATAATACATTTGTTATTCTTAATCATGAAATGAATAAAGAAATATACTCGACCCTGGTAAGTAGGACATGGGATTTAGGGTTGTTTAACAATATACTTACGACAGATAAGAGTGGCAAATTCTATTACCTTGATCTAAATCCGTACATCAAATAATATGAAGAATATTAATATAATATCAATATTATTATTGATCTTTTCCGTTTTCACCGGGTGTGAATACGATAAAAATGATATATATATTGTTGATATCCAAAAACCAGTAGAGAAAAGAATAACATTCAATCTTGCAGATCTGCCTTCAGGAACAACGATTTATATTTATCAGAAAACAAATTTAATGTATGACCTGAATCTACCCGAAGGGGATATATTAAAACGAAAATTAACTTTAGGAGGTAGAGAACTTCTATCTACTGATGGTTATATTGTATTAGATCCGAAGGATTATAATAGTAGAACTGTGGAAAAGCTTACTCTTGATGTCGAAGTAAATTCCGGTTCAGAAAGTATTGCAGGAAAACTCGGTTTAGAAAATTATATTGGGACATTTGAATATGAAATTGTTTTTATTCCTGATGCCGTACTAGGTTTACAGAATATTGCTCATCACAAAAATAAAGATGATTATTTCGAACTAACATGGAGTAAGCCTCAATTGGAGCAGTATACGGTAGAGAAATACAGAATAACATATTATCATGACCGTACTGAATATATAGAAGAAATACTAAATCCGGATCAAACAGTTTTTGTTGATACACGGGCGGTATTTGGTTACTTACATTACAGGATAGAAACCTTTTTCAAAGAAAGTTATCGACAACCTTGGGTCGATAATTATACTACCTCTATTGAGTTTCCCAAATATTCCGTTAAGTTTGAATACACGGGCATAAATTCGGGGAGAATATCCTGGCCAAAGAATGAGTATAAGTCTAAATATGCATTTGCCAGAGGATACTATGGTGATATAATTTACGAAGGGACAAATAACTATTTTGAAATTGAAGATTTAGCTGATTTTTCAACAAAACATGGTGTTGGAATTTTTCCTATAAGTTACGCCGGAGAATGGGTAGAGCTTTATGTTCTGCCTATGAGTGCTAATACTGTTAATCGAAATATGCCCATACATTATGATGAACTACATAGCCAGAGCTTAATTACAAGGAGCAGCGATTATGAAAATTATATTGCGTTCATAGATACAACCAAAGATATTTTATTTATAAAAAACCAAGATGAATTATGGTCTTATAATAGTAATACTCTAGAGGCGATTGACAATCGATATTTACCAAATACAATGACTACAAACTGGAATGTCCATGGTTTTTGTTCTGAAAAATCGTCTACAATATTTATTCCGAATTATGATTGTATTGACTTGATCAGTTACGACCTAAAAAATCATGAAAAGATACAGTTCGAGTCTACAGAAGCACTGAATTATCAGTATGCTTATCTTGGAACTAATGATATTGTATTTATATATTCGAAAGAATCTCCAAAGCTTTATGCATACGATTTAAATTCAAGAAAATTAATTTCTTCTTTATCTTTAGATAATATGTGGGGTAATGTTGTTGTCTCTCGAGACGGAAAATATGTGTGCTTATACAATGATATTAGAGCTTTAGTTTATAAGTTTTCGGACAATGTTTTCTCTCTACTCTATACAGAAGAGTTTCCTAGTTACGGATTGGGGAGTTACGATTCTAAAAGTATTTGTTTTAATGAAAAAATATCTAATCAGCTGATCGTAACATATTCTCCTGGGACATACAGTAATGAGATGTATACTGTAGATATAGAAAACAACTCGAAATCCGAGAAGAAAAGATATTCTTATAGATGCTCTGACCCTTATACTGGGAATATTGTAGCTACGTATGGTGCAACTTGTACTGTTTTTGACACAACATTAACCAAAGAGCGTTTATCTTTAAAGAATTCAGAAACAGACTACCTTATTAATAACTTATTCCTGAAATCAGGATGGGGAAATCAAAAAAATCTTTATTATCTAGACATAACTAATTATTTCAAAAAATGAAAAAATATATTTTCTTAATTATTACTATACTATGTAGTATATATGCTCAAGCACAGTTTACTGTAAGCTACTCTTTAGGTTACGCCACTCATGATTTGGATGGAATGAAAAGTTTACTGAAGGGTATACAACAAACACCTCCCGCATCTACTATCGGAGCAAAAAATGTCGATAATTTTTCCACGAATCAACTTATCCATATTGTAGATATAGGTTACAGACTTGATATGCATGAATTCGGACTAAAAGGAGGTGAATATAGTTCAACTGGAGGGAAATTGTCATTGAAGGATTATTCAGGCGAGTATTCCAATCGTTTTATAGTAAATGGTTTTCGCTTTGGAATATATTATAAAAATTATTTCTATACTTATAGAAATAAGAATGATAAGGCTGTTTTTTCTTTTTTTGGAGAGATTTCTCCAGGACTTTATTTCTCTGAAATTAAAAATAATGGCTTTTTTGTCGTTCAAGATAAAGAGTTAGACTCATTCGATGATAAATATTCCAAGACAAGTTTTGCATTTCTCTTCCAAGCCGGAGCGAAATATTACATAACTAAAAATATTAATTTACATGTTGCCTTAGGTTATGATTTTGTAGGTAAAGCAAAAGTTGAGGATTTTAAACCTAAGGAAGCAATGGTCAATTGGAGTGGAATAAGGTTTACAGGTGGTGTTGGCTTCTCTTTTTAATATAGGTTACCATCCGAGATGGTAATATGAAGAATTGAGAATATGCTTGTTGATGCTTGATTATAATCGACTAATTTATGGATTGCCTAGTTCTAAATAGCCCTACAGATTTATAGACAAAAATACATTCTCTATCCTTGTACAGTCATCACAAGAAGTTGTGAAGGAATCAGAAAACAATAAAATTGAATTGTATCCTAAGTTACGGACGGATCACTTCTTAGACATAAATAAACCCTAACAGTTTGTCTAACTATTAGGGTTTATTTTACTTTGATTTTAGAAAGTCACTCTTATTTTATTTCTATTATATACTATGCCAATTTATTAGCCCTTTTCAAATATCTCATTTGTCATTTAAAGGATAACCAACATAAATATTTTCTCATCAGAAACTATAGCATCCTTCCCAAACATCTAAAGGTAATATGACACAGAAGTTTCAAGATCGTAAAAAAATAAAATAGCTCTTTAGTAAGAGCAAAAAATGATGTATCTTTGTGCGCATTAAATAAACATCCCTTACTTATCTATATTTATGCACGAAAAAATCATTATTCTTGATTTCGGGTCACAAACCACCCAACTTATTGGTCGCAGAGTAAGAGAACTCAATACATACTGCGAGATAGTGTCTTACAATAAATTTCCATTCGGAGACGAAACTGTAAAAGGAGTTATTCTTTCGGGAAGTCCATTTTCGGTAAACGACTCTGATGCGTTTAAACCTGAACTTAGGGAAATAAGAAAAAACTATCCAGTTCTGGGTATTTGTTACGGAGCACAATATTTGGCTTATACATCGGGCGGAAAAGTAGAGAAAAGCGATTCTCGCGAATACGGGAGAGCTCATCTTGCGAAAATAGACTCTTCGGAGCCTCTGTTTGATGGAATACAAGCAGGCACGCAGGTTTGGATGTCGCATGGAGATACAATAACATCTCTTCCTCACGATTTTAAAACTATAGCCAGTACAAGTGATGTAGAGGCTGCAGCATACAAAATAGATGGAGAACCGACATGGGCTGTACAATTTCATCCCGAAGTTTTTCATACAACAGATGGTACACGTTTGTTGAGTAATTTCTTGAATATATGTAAGATGAAGCGCGACTGGTCGCCTGCTTCTTTTATAGATACGACTGTCGCAGAACTCAAAGAGCAATTAGGAGACGACAAAGTGATACTTGCACTCTCGGGAGGAGTAGACTCGTCAGTAACGGCAGTCCTTTTGAATAAGGCAATCGGTAAAAACCTTACGTGTGTGTTTGTTGATCATGGCTTGCTTCGTAAGAATGAATTCGAAAATGTTTTGAAAGATTATGAGCATCTTGGTCTTAATGTGATAGGTGTTAATGCTAAAGATCGTTTCTATAAAGCTCTTACAGGTGTTACTGATCCAGAGCAAAAGCGTAAGATAATAGGTAAAGGCTTTATTGATGTTTTTGATGAAGAAGCACATAAACTCACTGATATAAAATGGTTGGGACAGGGTACTATTTATCCTGATATTATAGAATCTTTGTCGATAACAGGAACGGTAATCAAATCGCATCATAATGTTGGTGGTTTACCTGAAAAGATGCACTTGAAGTTGGTAGAACCTCTTCGCCTGTTATTTAAAGATGAGGTGCGTCGTGTAGGTCTTGAGCTTGGCATGAAGGAAAATCTTATCAAGCGTCATCCGTTCCCGGGTCCGGGTCTTGGTATTCGTATCCTTGGCGATATTACTCCCGAGAAGGTCGAGATTGCTCAGAATGCTGATGATATCTATATCTCTATGCTACGCGAATGGGGTCTGTATGATAAAGTATGGCAGGCAGGAGCAATATTATTGCCAATCCGTTCGGTGGGAGTAATGGGCGATGAACGTACCTATGAGAATACTGTAGCTTTGCGTGCTGTAACATCTACAGATGCTATGACTGCCGACTGGGCACACTTGCCTTATGAGTTTTTAGCTAAAGTCTCTAACGAGATTATCAATAAGGTGAAAGGTGTAAATCGTGTCGTTTATGATATATCATCAAAACCACCGGCTACCATAGAGTGGGAATAAGATATTGACGAAAATATAAAAAAGGACTTCAATTTGAAGTCCTTTTTTTATGTCATATACAAAAGTCTTTTATTCCTTTTCTAACAAAACTTTGTCTATAGCTTCTTTTAGGGCATTTTTAGGGAGGGCACCTTGTGCCATCTGCGGCGTTCCGTTCATCGGGATGAACAGTAGGCTTGGTATACTTCTGATTCCAAATAGAGCTGACAACTCAAGCTCTGCTTCCGTATCTATTTTGTAAATATATATTTCTCCATCATATTCTTTTGCTAACTCCTCCAAAACAGGAGCTACAGCCTTACATGGCCCACACCAGTCTGCATAAAAGTCAATTAAGGCGGGTTTGTCTCCCAAGTATTTCCATTCGTTCGGATTGGCTTCGTAGTTAGCCACTTTCTTTAAAAAATCTATTTTGTTTAAATGTATTGTTTTCACTTTGTTTTCTGTTTTAGCAGGTTCCTCTGTCTTGCTACTGTTAGTTTGAGCATAAGTTGTAAGCGAGATTCCTGCGATCAATACTAGTAATAATAATCTCATTCTATTTATATTATTTTTCTTTGTTTATTTCTTTCGATCCGGCATATTGCTGATTCTCATCTATCTGGCAATATCCTGTTATGCAGCAGGAAGTATTCACTGCCACGATAAAGATACCTAAAATAAATTGCAAAGAATGAGTAGCTACCCACTTCTTTATATACCGTTTCATCATTTTTTCTTTTTCTATAAACAGCTACAAATATAATATATATTTTCCTTTAGAATATATTTCTGTGGTTAAATAAAATGAATAATGATATGCAGAACCTGATAGCGATTAAACCGTAAGAGGATTTAGAAAGATAAAAAACAAATAAGTTTTAACTCCGTTTTTCGAAGCCAAAATAAAGATTCATCACACTTTCATTTATTTTTTTCTATCTTTGTTTTCTTATAATTGATTCATAAAAACATCTAAACTATATAAATACTGTGTCAAAAAAGGTAGCTGAAACCCCACTGATGAAACAATATTTTGAGATCAAGAGCAAGCATCCTGATGCTATATTATTGTTCAGAGTAGGAGACTTTTACGAAACATTTTCGGATGACGCTATCGATGCTGCCGAGATATTGGGAATCACGCTTACGCGTAGAGGAAACGGTACTGCTCAGTTTGTAGAATTGGCAGGATTTCCACATCATGCATTGGATACATATTTGCCAAAGTTGGTACGTGCCGGAAGGCGTGTCGCTATTTGTGACCAACTGGAAGATCCTAAGCAAACGAAGACCCTTGTAAAGAGAGGTATTACCGAGCTTGTTACCCCCGGGGTCTCTATTAATGATAATATACTAAATCATAAAGAGAATAATTTCCTTTGTGCCATTCACTTTGCAAAGAACACCTGTGGAGTTTCTTTTTTGGATATTTCTACCGGAGAATTTCTCGTTGCAGAGGGTACAAAAGAATATATAGATAAACTACTTACAAACTTTTCTCCTAAAGAGGTGCTCTTAGAGAGAAGTAAGAAAAAAATGTTTGAAGAGTCGTTTGGCTCTCGTTTTTTTATTTTCGAGCTCGACGATTGGGTGTTTACCGAAGATACAGCAAAAGGTCGCCTTTTGAAGCATTTCGAAACCCGCAATCTGAAAGGGTTCGGTGTAGAGCATCTGACAAACGGAGTTATTGCTGCAGGGACAATTCTTCATTATCTGGATGTTACTCAACATACTCAGATAGGTCATATAACATCTCTCTCTCGTATAGAGGAGGATAAATATGTACGTTTGGATAAGTTTACAGTGCGTAGTCTTGAGATTATCTCAACGATGAACGAAGGAGGCAAAAGCCTCTTGGACATCTTGGATAAGACGGTTTCACCAATGGGTGCACGTATGCTTCGCCGTTGGCTTGTATTCCCGCTCAAAGATGTAAAACCTATTAATAGCCGCTTATCCGTTGTAGAATACTTCTTTAAGGATATCGAACTGAAAACTTTGCTCGAAGAACAGCTTGCGTTGATCGGAGACTTGGAACGGATTATATCTAAGGTTGCCGTAAACAGAGTTTCTCCGCGCGAAATCGTTCAACTCAAGGTGGCATTGAAAGCAATAGAACCGATACGAAATGCGTTCTTGGCATCAGACGAACCAAGCTTGAGGGAAATAGGAGAAAGGCTAAACCCTTGTCCGGTGATACATGATCGTATCGAAAAAGAAGTGCAACCCGATCCCCCTTCTCTGATTAATAAAGGAAATATAATAAGAAAAGGAGTAAACTCGGAACTGGACGAACTTCGAGATATAGCCTACTCCGGAAAAGATTATTTATTAAAGATACAGCAACGGGAAACTGAAGCTACAGGCATATCATCCCTGAAGATTAGTTTTAATAATGTATTTGGCTACTATATCGAGGTCAGAAATACTCATAAAGATAAAGTCCCTGAAAGTTGGATACGCAAGCAAACATTGGTAAATGCAGAGCGTTACATTACTCAGGAGCTGAAAGAGTATGAAGAAAAGATACTCGGTGCCGAAGAGAAAATTCAGGCCTTGGAGTCTAACCTATTCAATGAGCTTGTTCTTAGTATTGTAGAGTATATACCCGCAATACAGGCAAATGCAAGTCTTATTGCTCAGACCGATTGTTTACTTTCTTTCTCCAAAGTTGCAAAAGAGAATAAATATATCCGTCCCGAGATAAATGATACGGATGTTTTAAAGATAAAGAACGGTCGACATCCCGTAATAGAGAAGCAATTACCGCTTGGGGAGAGTTATATTGCCAATGATGTATCTCTGGATAGTAACAAGCAGCAGATAATAATTATTACCGGGCCTAATATGGCGGGTAAGTCGGCATTACTTCGTCAAACTGCACTTATTACACTGATGGCACAGGCCGGAAGTTTTGTCCCTGCCGAATCGGCTCAAATAGGATTGGTGGACAAGATATTTACTCGTGTAGGAGCTTCTGACAACATCTCTGTAGGCGAATCTACGTTTATGGTAGAGATGAATGAAGCTTCTGATATTTTGAATAACTTATCGCCTAAAAGCCTTGTTTTGTTTGATGAATTAGGGCGCGGAACAAGTACCTATGACGGTATTTCTATTGCATGGGCTATTGTTGAGTACATTCACGAACATCCTAAAGCAAGAGCAAAAACCTTGTTCGCAACGCACTATCATGAGCTGAACGAGATGGAAAAATCCTTTAAGCGGATAAAGAACTTCAATGTTTCGGTTAAAGAAATAGACAATAAAGTTATATTCCTCCGTAAACTTGTTCCCGGAGGGAGTGAACATAGCTTTGGTATACATGTGGCTAAGATGGCGGGAATGCCTCAAAGCATTGTTAAAAGGGCGAATTCGATATTAAAGCAATTGGAATCGGATAATCGTAAACAAGGTATATCGAAACCGATTAAAGATATTAAAGAAAACAGAGAAGGGTATCAGCTAAGCTTTTTCCAACTTGATGACCCTGTTCTCAGTCAGGTAAGAGATGAAATTAAATCATTAGATGTTAATAACCTGACACCAATGGAGGCTCTAAACAAACTGAATGAGATAAAAAAAATAGTATCCGGTAAATAGGAGTAAATCTACACTAGATACCTATAACTTTATAAAACAGTATGAAAACTTGCTTATCAAATTCATACATAGAATCTGATAAATTCAAACTATTGCAAAACTGTACTTTAGGTAGTTTTTCTTTCAATAAAAAAACTATATTCGTCAAGTTTTTTTGTTTCTTTGTGTTTTAGAATAAATTAAATAACAGCTATTTCTGTAAAATAATGAATCGCAAAAAGATATTGGTCACCGGTGGTGCGGGATTTATTGGTTCACATCTTTGTGAAAGACTTTTGAAAGATGGGAATGAAGTTTTATGCTTAGATAATTATTTTACAGGCTCAAAAGATAATATCATACATCTTTTAGATAATCCATATTTTGAATTAATCAGACATGATATAGTTCATCCTTTTCATGCAGATGTGGATGAGATATACAATTTGGCTTGCCCTGCTTCTCCGGTACATTATCAGTACAATGCGATAAAAACTATAAAAACGTCTGTGGTAGGCGCCATCAATATGCTTGGTTTGGCAAAACGCCTGAAGGCAAAGGTGCTTCAAGCTTCTACAAGCGAAGTATATGGCGACCCCAATGTACACCCTCAGCCCGAATCTTATTGGGGGAATGTCAATCCGATAGGTATACGTTCTTGCTATGATGAAGGAAAGCGTTGTGCCGAAACCTTATTTATGGACTATCACCGTCAGAATGGAGTGAGGATAAAGATTGTACGCATATTTAATACTTACGGACCTCATATGAACCCCAATGATGGGAGGGTTGTATCTAATTTTATTGTGCAAGCACTCAAGGGAGAAGATATTACGATATATGGGGATGGCACTCAGACCAGAAGCTTTCAGTATGTAGATGACCTTGTTGAAGCGATGACCCGAATGATGGCGACCGACGACTCTTTTATTGGTCCTGTAAATACAGGAAATCCGGGAGAGTTTACAATGCTTGAACTTGCAACCCTCATTCTCGAACTTACAGGTTCAAAGTCGAAACTGATATTTATGCCTTTACCTAGTGATGATCCTAAACAGAGAAGACCCGATATAACTTTAGCAAAAGAAAAGCTAAGCTGGGAACCGAAGGTGCAACTGAGGGATGGGTTGATTAAAACGATTGACTATTTTGACAAAATCTTAACATAATGTGTTATAATAATGAATGCAATTTACAAAACAACAAAATTATTAGCTGTAATGCTTTTGCTAGCAACAGCCGGAAATGCACAAGATAATGTAGCGATTGTAGGAGTAAGAGCCGGGATAAACCTTTCCGGACAAGATGGAGTGCCAAGAGGTGAGCTGGACAGTTATGCCAAAGTTGGCTTCAATATAGGCGTGACGGTAGATTTCAGATTATCAGATAAAATGTATTTGATAACGGGTATGGAATACACAGTAAAAGGTTCTAAAGGCAAAAAATATGTAGAGGCGACATCAGATGCTCCGGGTCACTATTTTATTAATAACGATAAGCCTGCTTATTTACAAATACCGCTTCATGTAGGTTACCTTTGGCCTATAAACAGGGATTTTCGTTTGATGTTTCATGCAGGACCTTTTATTGCATATGGCTTAGGTGGCAAAACGCATTGGACATATGTCTATGACGATAAGGAGTTTAGAAAAAAAGAAGACTTCTTCGGTATTGGTGTCGGAAAATTTGACTGGGGATTAGGAGGCGGTATTAATGCCGAATACGACAGATATGTTTTGGCTATAGGATACGATCGCGGATTGAGAAATTTTGCACCCGGATATAATGATGGAAAAGCCAGAACAAGAAATATGTATATTTCAGTAGGATACTTATTTTAAACGCAAACAGGATTATGAAACTCAATAATCATTCTTGCCTATAACGAGCCGAGGAAAATTCATTTGGATTTTTAGGAGTGCACTAGAAGGCAGATGTTACAAGCGGGATAAAGAAGATTCGGTAAATTGGATGAAGCTTTTCCAGGATAATCGTTTCTTCTCTTCTTTAATTTTTTCCCTATAAATAGAGATCTTTTTTTCATCCGAAAAGAATTCCAATACAGCTTCGGCAATGTCTGTATTGGTTGCAGTCGGTGCTACTACCCCAATTTGAGCATCTTTTACACTATTTCCTAGTTCTCCCACATTTGTCGCTATTATAGGGAGTTCCATCTGTATGGCAATCGCAGTAACCCCACTTTGTGTAGCAGACCGATAAGGTAATACTAAAACATCTGCTGCCGAGAAAAAAGTGGCGACCATATTATCCGGAATATATTGCTCGAATACTTTTATATTATCCTTTAATCGAGACTTCTCGATAAGTTTTTTATACTTTTCAAAATCGCCATAGCTTTCTCCTGATATGATAAGTTGCAAGCTATCGTCAAGATAGTCCATTGCTTCTATAAGTAAGTCGAGGCCTTTATATTCTCGGATGAGACCAAAAAATAAAAGATTCTTTTTGTCACTTCTTATTCCCAGTTTATCGCAAGCTCGCTCTTTTTCTATCGTTTCGCCATAATTATCATATATCGGATGCGGATGTAAAAATATATTTGCCCCTTTGCAAAGCGATAATACATCTTTCCTTACTGTTTCACTTAATACGATGAAAGCATCACATCTATTGAAAAATAGTTTTGTAAGAGGCTTATCTATAACTCGTTTTTCGTGAGGAATCGCATTATGTACAAGTGCCACTATTTTTATCTGCTTGTTTAGCATCAGGCAAACAGAGCTGTAGGCAGGCACCATAAATGACATCCAATAGGAGATAATCAGTATGTCAGGCTTGTATTTATTTATTTTCTTTGCTGTTTTTATATAGCTGACAGGGTTTATGCTATTCAGCGTACGACAGCTTTCTATATCCGAATATTCATTGTCCGGAACATACTGGCTTTTTCCCGGGAATAGAAAATTAGGGTATAATGTTGTAAATGAAAATGCCTTCACCTCATTGTTTCCCGATAGCCCTCTGTAGAGCAATTCGCTAAATTGGGCAATTCCGCCTCTGTAGGGAAAAAATGGTGATAGGATAGCTATTTTCATGATTCTTTTTTATTCAGTTCTTTATGGATACGGGATACGACCATATCTTCCGAAATTCTCTCTAAGCAAGCATAATCTTTTCGTTGGCAGGGTAGGTCTCCATATACCGAGCAGGGTCTACATTCAATATCTATTTGAATAGCATTGTCTAAGTCTTGATTGAAACCATAAAATCCTAACGACGGGTGTGTTGCACCCCAGATTGATATTACGGGAACCTGAACAAGAGAAGCCAGATGCATATTTGCAGAATCCATTGAGAGCATTACATCCAGATATGATATAAGCATAAGCTCTCTTTCCAGATTTAATTTCCCCATTGTATTTACTGTATTTGGATACAGTTTAGCCCATTTAGACAGAACTCTATCTTCCTCTTTCCCTGCACCGAACAGAAATATAGTAATATTCCCTTCTTTGGATAGTTTCTCAATCACTTTTTCCATTTTTTCCAGAGGGTATATTTTGCCCTTATGCTTAGAAAAAGGAGCAATTCCCACCCATTTACCGGTTTTTTCGGTAGCTATAGCCCTTAGGCTAGAAAAGTCTTTGGGTATAAACTGTAATACATTCGTAAAAATCATGGGAGCAGGAAATCCCAAATCGTCAAATACTTTTTGATATCGTTCGATAGTACTTTTTAAAGGGGGCTGTAAGTTCTTATTAGCAATCATTTCTCTTTTTTCTTTACGTCCTTTGTCTATATAAGCCACTTTACGCCCTGTCATTTTCATAAAGAAACGGATGGCTTTAGATCTCAGGACATCATGTTCGTCGGCGACATGAGAAAAACCAAGAGTTGCAACCCTCCTGATTATTCTGAACATTCCTACTATGCCCTTGTGTCTGCCGGTAACGTCTACCGGAATCACATTAATGTTGAAGCCTAAGTTTTCGAATAGAGGGGCAAAAGCTTTACGCGTCATTACCGAAAAACGGTCTTGAGGATACTTTGCTGCAACAGAAAAAATGACAGGTACAAGAATTGCAACATCCCCAAACGAGGAAGTGCGGATTACTAATACTTTAGCCATAATTGCAAAATTAGTGTTAGGTTATTTTGATTCTTTTCCATATAAAACAGGATTAAGAGCAGGGTCGTTATACATTTTCATTTGCTTGTATACCTTCATATACTTGTTTCCTGCTTCTATGTCCTCTAATAATTCTTCAATAGCTGTCGATAAATCTTCACGCTGGGCTAACAGTATATCTAATTTTTTAGAAACCTGTTCGTGATGATTTGCATCCGAATCTTTTCTGTCTACCTCTTGCTGCATGTGATATATTTTGAGAGCAAGTATCGATAAACGGTCGATAGCCCATGCCGGGCTTTCTGTATTGATACGGGCATTTGGTTGTATCTTTATGTCTTTATATTTATCAAGGAAATAGCTGTCGATTAATTCAACCAAGTCAGTTCTGTCCTGATTCGACTTATCTATTCTTCTCTTTATTTTTAGAGCTTCTGTTGGGTTTATTTCAGGGTCGCGAATAATGTCTTCCAGATGCCATTGAACTGTATCAATCCAATTTTTGAGGTACAGGAAATACTCGATAGTTTTTTCTTCAAACGGGTTGTTTATTGGAGTATCAACATGATCTGCCTTATGGTAATCATTTATTACTTGCACAAAAATGGAATTACTTAATTCGGTAAAAGTCATGATCTAGATTTTTAGTATTACTTATTTATTAATTTATTTTTTACTCGCCCACGTTTCCCTATCCAAATTTCGGTAATTTATTGCTTCTGCCAAATGTTTTGAATGAATTTTTTCAGAATTATCCAGATCCGCAATGGTTCGAGACACTTTTAGTATGCGATCGTATGCTCTTGCTGATAAATTGAATCGATCCATTGCTGTTTTTAATAATTGCAATCCCTCGTTATCGGGAGAAGCATATTTAGCGAGCATTTTGGGTGTCATCTGAGCATTGCAGTAGATACCTTCTTCATTCTCGAAGCGTTTACTTTGGTGTTCTCTAGCAACAATTACCCGCTCTCGAATAAGGTTGCTTGCCTCAGCAGGTGTTTTATCCGATATTTTTTCAAATGGAACTGGTACTATTTCTATATGAATATCTACTCGGTCGAGTAATGGCCCCGATATCTTATTCAGATACTTTTGCACTGCTCCATTGGGGCAAACGCATTCTTTTTCGGGATGATTGTAGTACCCACATGGGCACGGATTCATCGAAGAAATCAGCATAAAGCTTGCAGGATACTCCACTGTAAACTTTGAGCGTGATATGGTTATTCTTCTATCTTCAAGCGGCTGTCTCATTACTTCGAGCACACTCCGGCTGAACTCGGGCAATTCGTCAAGAAATAATACTCCGTTGTGAGCCAAACTTATTTCTCCCGGCTGAGGATATGCCCCGCCTCCAACCAGTGCTACATCAGAAATTGTATGATGCGGACTGCGGAACGGACGTTGAGCCATCAGTGCTGTTTCTGTGCCTATTTTTCCGGCTACGCTGTGTATCTTTGTTGTTTCAAGGGCTTCATGCAGGGTGAATGGAGGTAGGATGGAAGGCATTCGTTTGGCCATCATCGATTTTCCTGCACCGGGAGGGCCGATCATAATGAGGTTGTGACCTCCTGCTGCGGCAACTTCCAATGCTCGCTTTACGTTTTCTTGTCCTTTTACGTCCGAGAAGTCGAAATCGAATAGCTGTTGGGCATTATAGAACTCGGTGCGAGTATCTACGATTGTTTTTTCGAGATCGTAATCTCCATTAAAGAAGTTTACTACCTCTTTGATGTTGTCTACACCGTATACCTCAAGGTTATTTACAACTGCTGCCTCCCGTGCATTCTTATTCGGCAATATAATCCCTTTAAATCCCATTGTTCGAGCCATTATGGCTATCGGTAAAACACCTTTAATGGGGAGTATGCTACCATCGAGAGAAAGTTCTCCCATTATTATGTATTCCTCAAGTTTGTCCGGCTTTACACTATCTGATGCCGCTAATATTCCTATAGCTAAAGGCAGATCGTAAGCTGTGCCTTCCTTGCGTATGTCGGCAGGAGACATGTTTATGACGACTTGTTGTCTTGGGAATTTGTATCCGTTTACTTGCAATGCCGAAATAATACGTTCATGACTCTCTTTCACTGATGCATCAGGCAGTCCAACCAGCATGAACTTAATTCCCTTCGAGCAGTTAACTTCTATGGTGATAAGTGTAGCCTCTATTCCTTGAACAGCAGCTCCAAAAATTTTGACCAACATCTATTATATTGTATATAGTAGTAAAGTTGTACTTTTATTAGTACTACACAAATATAAGGAAAAAAAAGGAATCCTTAAGTGTTAACGACTATTTGCCGGAATCAACCAGCTCATCCATCTTTTTTATTAAAGCGGTAACGGGGAAATCTCTGTCGGTTATATTACCCGAAGGCGATATAAGTACATTGTATGGTATCTCGCGTATATAATAAGTATCGAATTCCTTTGCAGACCATCCGCCTTTTACGGGTATGATAGTCCATTTTACAGAATCTGTGAAACTCTTTGATATCGGTTCATCTTCTATATCTTTGATTATGGATATGAATTCGATATTCTTTTTCTGTTTCTTCAATTCGTTATAAACCTTTACAGCATCCTTTTTTTCTAACTTGCACACTTCACAAGTTGTAGAAGCAAATGTTAATAGCACATATTTCCCTTTAAAGTCGGACAGCTGTACATTTTTTCCATTTGCATCTTTCAGGTTGAAAACGGGTGCTATTGCTCCTACCGAAGATCTTTTTACTTTATCTCTAAATTGTTTTAGGTCCGCTGTCAGTTGGAAGTCAACCGCTTTTCCTTTTAGTAGAGCGAGGTTTTCATCGAGGCGGGGAATAGATGATTCGTCTTTGAAAAACGTGTTAATTAACATCACACTTGCTATCTTCTCCGGATTTGTTTTTATATAGTTAGCTGCAATGTTAGATAATTCGAAGTTTATATTCTTTAATTCTACTACGTAGTCTTTAACTTTAAGGGTATCATTGTTGTCTGAGTTTTTTCTGTCGGCAGCAATCAAGATGTCCGCCCGATTCTTTAATAACTCTTTGTTTTGATTCTTAAATGTTGTGAGGTCATCATTCACATCACCGCCCTTCACGTTTATCAAGTCGGGGTATAATGCATCTCCTTTTAGTTCTACATCCCATCCTTTGTTTACAAGTATGTAGGTGCTTTTTGTATTCTGGTTGAAATAAAGGGACATTTCTGTAAGGGTGTCAACTGCTCCTTTGAAAGAAAATTCTCCTTTTGCATTTATCGGAATTGTATCTATAACAACGGAGTCGCCGACTTCATGAGACATTAGGAAATAATTCCCTGTAAGATTCTCCAGCTTTCCGGATATCTCATATTTCGATGTCGCTTTTTTGTCACAGGATATCATTACTGTAGCGCAAAGTGTAACGATTCCTATGTAGCGTAATGCATTATAGATAGACATTCTTCCTGATTTTGTTAAGTTATATATCTTCCCCTTGATATTTTGAACGTGTAAAGATACTATTTATTATTTAAACGTTTAAAAAAATAAAATTGTTCTAAAAAAAACTAATTTAAGCAAGGCTAATGAACTTGTTTCTTTCTGTTAAAATAGGTTTGGACTGAAAAAGAGTCGTTTATATTCAGAATATTTGAACTTTAACCCTTGATCTTTTTCTTATTATTGTCTTTTCTTTCCCTTATCTGGTATACTATTATATGCTCTTTGTAAGAAACGAAAACATTTAAAATCATTATCTTTGCTCGTAAAAAACAAATTGATATTGTATGAAATCATTCGGTTCTCTTATTTTCCTTCTTATAAGCATATTGTTTCCTATGAAATCTTATAGTCAAGAAATTCCTTTATCTCTCGAAGACCTTATTCCGGGAGGTAAAACGTACAGCAAGTATCGTGCCGAAATGCCTCGCCGGGTAAGTTGGGCTGGTGATAAACTTACCTACGTTAAGGGAGATTCTATCATGATAGCACCTAATACGGAAAAGGAAACAGCTCAGGTTTTACTTACAGTTAAGGATATTAATGCCAATAGTGGTTTGGGCGAAGGAGAGAGCGTTAAGAGTTTAACTTACGTTCAGTTTGTTTCTGCAACGTCAAACAATTTGATGATCGTTTCTCCCGAAAAGATCTATTTGTACGATTTTGTAAATAAGAAGTTGGCAGGAACTTTTTCTTCTACAGAAAAAATGGAGAATCACGACCTGTCAGATAAAAGTAACAATTTGGCATACACGATAGAGAATAATCTTTTTGTACAAACTCCTGACGGGAAAAAGTATGATGTCACAACCGATACTGACAAGGGTATTGTAAACGGACAATCTGTCCATAGAAATGAGTTTGGAATAAATAAAGGCACTTTTTGGTCTCCTAAAGGGAACCTTCTGGCTTTTTACCGTATGGACGAAACAATGGTGACAGATTATCCTTTGGTTGATGTTTCGACTCGTATTGCTCAACTGAAAAATATAAAATATCCGATGGCAGGAATGAAAAGCCATCATGTCACAGTCGGCGTTTTTAACCCTGCAACTCAGGAAACAGTATTCTTTAAAACAGGTACACCGAAAGAAAAATATCTGACAAATATATCTTGGAGTCCCGATGAAAAGAGTGTTTATATAGCAGAAGTAAACAGAGGGCAGGATACATGTGTGCTAAGAAGCTACGACGCATTGACCGGAAAACTGCAGACGACATTATTTACAGAGACTCATCCGAAATATGTAGAACCAGAAAATCCTGTTCTGTTTTTGAAAAATGATCCGAATAAATTTATTTGGCAAAGTGAACGTGATGGGCACAATCATTTGTATCTGTACGATACTAGCGGTAAGTTGCTAAAACAAATCACTACGGGAAATTGGGATGTCACTTCTGTCCTCGGGTTTGACGAAAAAGGAGAAACTATATTCTACGTATCCACCGAAGAAAGCCCGATAGAAAGGCATATTTATAAGCTTAACCTCAAAACTGGGAAGAGAGAAAAACTGTCGAAAGAAGAAGGTGTGCACAATGCCATGCTGAGTGCTTCGGGAAAATACGTATGTGATATTTATACTTCACAAAATAATCCGGGTAAAGCAGGCGTTACGGAGACTAAAACAAATAAAACCTATATCTTTCATACAGCTAAGAATCCTTACAAGAATGTGGAGTTGCCTGAAATTACGTTAGGTTCGTTGAAGGCCAATGATAATAGTACTGATTTGTATTATCGCATTGTTAAGCCTCTGAACTTTGATCCGAACAAAAAATACCCTGTAATAGTTTATGTCTATGGAGGTCCGCATTCGCAATTGGTAGATAACTCATGGCTTGGTCAGGCGAGGGGTTGGGATGTGTATATGGCCGAAAAGGGATATATTGTTTTTACAATCGATAATAGAGGTACAAGCTATAGAGGGATAGATTTTGAGAATATCACACATCGCAGACTTGGTGTTGTAGAGACTCAGGATCAGATGACAGGTGTTGAATACTTGAAATCTTTGCCTTATGTAGATACTGAAAGAATAGGTGTTCATGGATGGAGTTTCGGTGGATTTATGACTCTCAATCTGATGCTTCGTCATCCCGAGACTTTCAAGGTAGGTGTAGCGGGAGGGCCTGTTACCGATTGGAAGTATTACGAAGTGATGTACGGCGAACGATATATGGATAGTCCACAGGAAAATCCTGAAGGGTATAAAGAAACAAGTATGGTAGCACGTGCGGGAGATCTGAAAGGACGCTTGATGCTTATACATGGAGATGAAGACCCGACAGTAGTGATGCAGCAAAGTCTGCAATTCCTAAATTCTGCAATAAAGAAAGGAACGCATCCCGACTTCTTCATCTATCCGGGGCATGGTCACAATATGATAGGGCGTGATAGAGTGCATCTGCATGAGCATATAACTCGCTATTTTGATGATTTCTTGAAATAACTGATAAGTAAATGACAATAACCAGAACTGATTCGTCCAATAAAGATTTTATCGAGCTTATACCATATCTCGATGCGGAACTAGACGCAATGGATAGGGAGGCTCATACGATATGCAGTCAGTATAACGGTGTGGAAGCTATAAAGAATGTCGTTCTTGCTTATTCGGAAGGAATAGTTGTCGGGTGCGGAGCAATCAAAAAGTACTCGGAAGACACAATGGAAGTAAAACGAATGTTTGTAAGACCCGAGTGTCGTGGCAAGAGGATTGCTTCAAATGTATTGAAAGAATTAGAAGCTTGGGCTTTAGAGTTGGGGTATTCAATCTGCATTCTCGAAACCAGTTGTAAGCTTTCCGATGCGATAAGACTTTATGAGAAAAGCGGCTATGTGCAAATACCTAATTATGATCAATATGAAAATGTTGATACTAGTCGATGTTTTTGCAAAAAGCTGAAATAAATACCTCGAATAGAAACTGCCTCGAACAGATACATTTCTTTCTAATAATTATCTATTAATAGAAATGTGCATATGAGGGGAGTCTCTTGAAAGGTTATTTGTAATTTTGATAAAAAAGGTAACAAATGAAATCAACGAAAAAGGTGTTACTTTTGTCACTTTTTAGTATTTAATAAATTTAGAATAAGGTACATGTACAAAATAAGCAAACAGTTCTCTTTTTCGGCCTCGCATATTCTTGAGGGACTCCCTCAGGAGCATCCTTGTTCCCGATTACACGGGCATAACTATGTTATTACCGTGCATTTGAAGTCAAAGGAATTGAATCAAGTAGGCTTTATAAAAGATTATAGAGAACTAGACAGTGTAAAGAAATATATTGACGAGAAACTCGACCATAGGCACTTAAATGATGTTTTGTCCTTTAATCCTACGGCAGAAAATATTGCCCGATATCTGTATGATACATTTGTGGCGGATATTCCTGAGTTGTATGCTGTAGAAGTTTCTGAAACACCAAAAACAACCGCAATATATGAAGCTGATAGTAAATGAGATATTCTACTCCTTGCAGGGAGAAGGGGGGCGTAGCGGAGAGGCTTCTATATTTATAAGGCTTACAAAGTGTAATCTTGCTTGCAGCTTTTGTGATACCGACTTTGCCGACGGCGATGTGATGACTATAGATGAAATACTGGAAGAGATAAAACAGTATCCTTGTAAGTGGATTATATGGACAGGAGGAGAACCGACTATCCAGCTTAAGGATGAATATCTTGCTGTTTTCAGGAAGCACGGCTATAAACAAGCAATAGAGACAAATGGTACGCGCCTTGTGCCATCCTTGATCGATTATATTACATGTAGTCCCAAGCAAGACTATGAAACGATAAAAAGCAGGATTCCTGTAGTAAACGAAATAAGAATTCCTGTTAAAGTAGGAGATACAATTCCTGATACTTCTATTTTTCCAAAGGCCGACAATTATTTTTTAAGTCCGATTTTTGATGCAGACAAAATCAACTTGGAGAATGTAGACTATTGCGTAGAACAAATAAAGTTGAACTCACAGTGGAAGCTGAGCTTACAAGTTCATAAGCTTATACATATCGAATAATGGAGAAGTTTGAACTCGATATACTAGGCTGTGGCTCGGCTACTCCAACTACTCTGCATAATCCTTCATCGCAAGTGTTGAACATAAGGGATAAGCTCTTTATGATAGACTGCGGGGAGGGTACACAGTTGCAGTTTAGAAGAAGCAAACTGCGTTTTGGGAGGCTTAATAGTATTTTTATATCCCATCTGCATGGCGACCATTGTTTTGGTCTTATCGGGCTGATTTCTACATTAGGGCTGCTTGGGCGTACGGGTGATATTACGATATATTCCGTTGCGGGACTGGAAGAAATATTGCGACCCGAAATTGACTTTTTCTGTAAGGATAATCCTTTCCAGGTGAAGATAGAAACTTTCGACCCTAAAAAGAGTGAGCTAATATATGATGATCGTTCTGTTTCGGTGACTACAATTCCTTTGAAGCATCGTGTTCCATGTGCCGGATTCCTTTTTCGGGAGAAGCAAAAGGAGGCGCACTTGATTCCCGAGATGATAAAATTCCATAATATCCCCATTCGGGAATTAGCTAATATAAAGAAGGGTGCTGATTTTATAACAGAAGAGGGTAAGGTTATTCCTAACTCGCATCTGACAATTCCTTCCGAGCCTGCACGTTCTTATGCTTATTGTTCAGATACAGCTTACAATGAAAAGATAGTGCCTATTATAGAGAGGGTTGACTTGCTTTATCATGAGGCTACCTTTGTGGACGAAGATGCTGCAAGAGCGAAGGCTACAGGTCACTCTACTGCTTCTCAGGCTGCACAGATAGCAAAGTTAGCAAATGTAAAAAAAATGATGATTGGTCATTTTTCGGCACGATACCCTGATAATCAGATTTTGCTGGATGAAGCAAGGAAAGTTTTTCCGAATACAATTCTTGCTAACGAAGGGTTACGTGAAAAATTGTAAAAACAAGGTTTTTTTTATTCTATTTTATTCTTTTATAAGCTTTAATATCTATATTTGCGTTTATTAGGAGTATGATTAATGGCAGGAATTAGAAAAATATTATTCATTGCGTTGTTTGCAGGGCTCTCTTTATCAGCCAATTCGGCTAGGGTAGGGTTTCCTTCAGACCCATTTCGTACTGCCGGTGAACAGCAAGATAATACGATGACTTTGGAGGTTGTTATCAATGGTATCTCTAAAGTAACAATGGAAAATATTCCAACGACCGGCTATCTTGAAGTTTATAGTATATTGGGTGTAAAGGTAAGAAGTATAAACCTTAGAACATATCTGGGTGTGTGCAATATCGAACTTCCTAAAGGCATATATATATTAAAAGCCGGAAAGGTTGCCCAAAAAGTAATAGTGAAATAAGTTTTGGCTTATTATATTTATTTAGTGAAGGCAGTAAGATTTCTTACTGTTTTTTTTATTTTAATCAAATGACAAGTAGGGTGTTAGCCTTTTTGTGTCGGTTTCAGTAAACTCTTCGAGTAAAGACAATCTGTCTATAGACTCTATTTTGCCTTTTCGCTCTCGTATATCTATGATGATTTTGGCCCGTTTGTATTTGATATATGGGTGTTTATTCAATTCTTCAAAAGAGGCTGTGTTGACTTTTATCTTTTTAGTATTGGGCGTGATTTTCAGATATGGTATGATTTTGTTGAATAGATCATCGTCCATACCCCATACTTCCTTCAACTGATTCAGATTGTTGTATCCACCCAATAGATTACGGTATTTTACTATCCTGTTGGAAAAAGCACTCCCTATGCCGGGTATCTTCTTAAGATCAGTCGTGTCGGAACTATTTATCTCTATTGTTTCACCGGTTTTTAACTTCTCCTGATGAGCGTATTCAGTGTAATGTGTGCTGTCTTTTTGTATATGATTTTCTTGTGGATAGGAGTTTGTTGAATCCCTGTCTTTTAGTTTTTCTATAAATGCTTCAAATTCTCTTTCTGATTCGGGACAGATGGTTTTATCATTCTCTTTCTGAATGGAAACGAGAATGTATATTCCACCAGAGATAACGATAAGGATTAGTAATAATATGATTGCTATCCTATCTCCTTTATGGATGTATAAATAATCCTTCCAACTCATGTATTATTTACCGCTGAGGCTTTCTATCAGGGTATTTATGTTTGAGGTAAACAGGCTTACTGATATTGCCATTACGATAACTCCAAAGAATTTACGCAAAACATATACACCTCCTAATCCCAGCAGCTTTTCTACTACCTTCAGATACTTGAGTACAAGAAATACGATTATCATGTTAAGAAATAAGGCAATAATTATATTCGATACATCATAGTCAGCACGCATGGATAGCAGTACTGTAAACGTTCCCGGACCGGCTATTAAAGGAAACACAATTGGGACAAGAGTCTTTGATCCTCCCGGTGCATCATTCTTGAATATTTCGACCCCAAATATCATTTCTATCGAGATGATAAATATGACCAATGCTCCTGCAACGGCAAAGGATGAAACTTCTACATTGAACATGTTAAGTACCCATTTGCCCACAAATAAGAAAGCGGTCATTATTATAAAAGAATAGATTGCAGCCTGTAGCGGGTTTATGTCTCTGCCTTCTCCTTTGAAACCAAGAAATATAGGAATTGATCCGGATACATCTATTAGTACGAAAAGCACAACAAATGCGCTCAGAATTTGTGTTATGTCAATATTAAAGTCCATAGTATTTGCTTTTTTAGGATTACACAAAGGTAAATAATTTTTAATGCATCAAAAAAGTTAAAGAGAAAATAGTATGCAGGCTAAATATGTTTTATAATAAGTGATTAATAAAAAACTTTTGTAAGTTTGTAAAAATATAATATTTGTATGAATAACCACGGATTTGTAAGGGTGGCAGCAGCTTCTCCGGCTTTGAAAGTTGCAGACTGTGATTACAACACTGACGAAATCATAAAACTCATAAATAAGGCTGAAGAAGATAACATTTCGGCAATAGTTTTTCCTGAACTATCCATTACAGCATATACTTGCGGAGACCTCTTTCTACAAAGCTTGTTGCTTGAAGAAGCCTTGAAGTCGCTCAATCGTATCTGTGATGCTACGGGCAATCTGTCTATTGTGGCGTTGGTAGGTTTGCCTATTCCTGTATCCAATCGACTTTATAATATGGCGGTAGTAGTTAGTGGCGGACGAGTTATGGGGGCTGTTCCTAAAACGTTCTTGCCCAACTACAATGAGTTTTACGAAAAACGATGGTTTTCATCATCCGAAGAATTAAAAGAAAAAACAATTACCTTATGTAACCGTTCTGTTCCTGTGGGAGTTGATCTTGTTTTTAAAACGGAATTGTTTAATTTCTCGATTGATGTTTGTGAAGATTTATGGACTCCGATACCGCCATCAAGTATTTCTTGTCTCAATGGGGCGGAGGTGGTTTTTAATCTTTCGGCAAGTAACGAGACTACAGGTAAACATCTTTATCGAAAATCTCTCGTTAGCCAACAATCGGCACGTTGCATTTCCGGATATGTATATGCTGCCTCGGGCAATGGGGAGTCTACTACCGATATAATTTTTGCCGGGAGTAGTATGATTGCAGAGAATGGTTCGATTTTGGCTGAAGGAGAACGTTTTTCGTTCGATAGTAAAGTTACAGTTGCAGATATAGATATTGACCGTTTACGTATTGATCGGTTGAAGAATAAATCATTTTCCTTGTCTGAATATACAGCTATAAAAGGTATTGAGTTTAGAGACGTTTTCGTGTCTAAAAACCTTATATCAAAATCTATTTCGGATAAATTGGGTAAGGATAAAAAAGCGGACATAAAAAAATACGCACTGAGGCGATTTGTATCTCCTACACCTTTTGTTCCAACAAATGATGGGACGTTGAATGAACGTTGCGACGAAATATTCTCAATGCAAGTTAGCGGCCTAGCCAAAAGGATGCTGCATACCAAGATTCAAAAGGCAGTAATTGGTGTTTCGGGTGGTCTTGATTCTACATTGGCATTGCTTGTTTTAGCCAAAACATTTGACAAACTGAATATACCTCGAGAGAATATAATAGGTATCACAATGCCGGGCTTTGGGACTACCGATCGTACTTATACGAATGCAATTAAGTTGATGCAGTCGTTAGCAACAACGATTAAAGAAATATCTATAAAAGATGCCGTAATTCAGCATTTCAAAGATATTGAACATGATGTAAATACCCATGACATAACTTACGAAAACTCTCAGGCTCGAGAGCGAACCCAAATCCTGATGGATTATGCGAATAAAGTAGATGGGCTTGTGATAGGAACGGGAGACCTCTCGGAATTGGCATTAGGATGGTGCACCTATAACGGTGATCATATGTCGATGTACGCAGTGAATACGGGCATTCCGAAGACGCTTGTTCGCACCCTAGTAGGATGGATTGCTGATACACATATGGATGAGTCGTCTAAAGCTATACTTCTTGATGTAATGGATACACCTGTTAGTCCCGAACTGCTTCCTATGGATGAAAACGGAGAGATCTTGCAAAAGACAGAAGATGTGGTAGGACCATATATATTGCATGACTTCTTCTTATATTACGTGTTGAGATTTGGGTTTCCTCCTTCAAAAATATATTTTCTAGCTAAGCATGCCTTTGCAGAGCAATATACTAATCAGGAGATATTGAAATGGCTTAGAACCTTCTTTTGGCGGTTTTTCTCTCAGCAGTTTAAGCGTTCGTGTCTCCCTGATGGGCCGAAGGTAGGGTCAGTAAACTTGTCTCCACGTGGTGACTGGCGGATGCCAAGTGATGCTTCTGTGGCTTTGTGGATAAAGGAATTGGAAATGTTACAACCATAATATCCCTTATGTTTAAAGATGAGTTTTTATTTTATAAATAAAAATTATATGATTGAAGTATTGAAAAGACTAATATGAACTTTTTATATAATGGAAGATTCATAATTATACAATACATAGATTAGGTAAAGCTGAGAATGTAGATATAAAATTATAGTATATTTAATCCTTAGTACCTAAACACGTCTCGATCTTTCAGAACGAAACTTTATAATCAGAAAAACTATATGACCACAACAAGACTTTTTTCAACGATCTTTTTATTGCTTTATTTTACTTCTTTGTTTGCTCAGGATGAACCCCCTTTCCGATTTGGGATAAGAGGTGGAGGTAATTTATATAGTGGAGTACTAAGTGTAGCTCCGGAAATCAGCAAAAAATTACATGCTGGCTATCAGATTGGATTGACCGCTGAATATGAGTTTAGAGACAACGTTTATCTGCAAACAGAAGTCGGCCTTACAACAAAGGGCGCAATATACAAAGGTTCCGAAGTTTTGGAAGGGGGAGTAAGGCAGTGGATGCAAAACTTCACACTCAGATATGTACAGGTGCCTTTTTTAATTGCTTATAAACCTGAAATAGAGGAAAGCATTAGTCTGTATTTTCATGGCGGACCTTATTTCGCCTACGGCATAGGAGGTAAAACAAGGCTAAAGATAACTCATAAGCAAGCCGAAGGTGAAGATGTTGATACTAGCCAAGATTCATTTGGAGAAAATGGATTTAAAAAATTAGATATTGGCATAAGGTTTGGTTCAGGACTTGAATTTGAGAAATACACTATAGGATTTGATTTTGAATATGGTCTCACAAATATTAGTCGTAAAGACACTAAATTGAGTTCTCTTCTCAATGATAGAGGATTTAAAAATAAGGGAGTATGTTTATCGTTAGGGTATAAATTCTAAAAAAGAAGCGTAAAGAATATAAATTTGAAAGAAGAAAAAACGATAAATTGAAATTTCTTTTGCCATTGTTTTTTTAACATAGTTCTATTACCTTTGGAGAGAGTAATCCGGATTTTGTTTATCGTTGATAAACAAATGGATAAAGATATTCTAATGAAAAGATAAGAATATAAAGAAATAAATATACTCAGGAAAATGAACGGCTTTGGCGTTTATATGTTATAAACATGGAAATTAAAAATTAAATCAAATGAAGAGTACTCTAGTTAATACCAATTTCCATTTTAATGGGCAAACAAATGTCTATCATGGAAAAGTAAGGGATGTATATTCTGTAGGTAACGACCTATTAGTGATGATTGCAACAGACCGTATTTCGGCTTTTGATGTTGTGTTACCAAAAGGTATCCCATACAAAGGGCAAGTGCTGAATCAAATTGCTGCGAAATTTCTGGATGCTACAGCCGATATTGTTCCTAACTGGAAATTGGCAACACCTGACCCTATGGTAACAACAGGGTTGCGTTGCGAGCCGTACAAAGTAGAAATGGTAATTCGTGGTTATCTCACCGGTAGTGCTTGGCGTGAATATAAAGCAGGAGCAAGAACTCTTTGTGGAGTGTCACTTCCTGAGGGGATGAAAGAGAATCAAAAATTTCCTACGCCGATCATTACTCCTACAACAAAGGCAGATGAAGGCCATGATGAAAATATATCTAAAGAAGAGATAATTGCACAAGGATTAGTAAGTAGAGAAGAATACGAGCAACTTGAAAAATATACTTATGCACTCTTCCAACGCGGTACAGAAATGGCTGCGCAAAAAAAACTGATTCTTGTAGATACAAAGTATGAATTCGGTAAAAAAGATGGAAAGATTTACTTGATAGATGAAATTCATACACCAGACTCATCTCGCTATTTTTACGCTGATACTTATCAAGATCTGTTTGAAAAGGGAGAAGAACAACGACAACTATCTAAAGAATTTGTTCGCAAATGGTTAATGGATAACGGATTCCAAGGTAAAGACGGACAGGTTGTTCCGGAGATGACAGAGGAATATTGCAATAGTGTATCGGAACGTTATATCGAACTATACGAGAAGATAGTTGGAGAACCGTTTATAAAAGCAGATGTAAGCAATGTTTCGGAACGTATCGAAGAAAACATTAGCAGATATCTAAAAAAGAGAGGATAGAAACGGATGCCAAA
>POVV01000268.1_pt1 | contig 39227 bp, 33 predicted proteins | sample 1560271 | NCBI WGS metagenome assembly POVV01 (sample SAMN08337232, study PRJNA429181) | Bioreactor metagenome, whole genome shotgun sequencing project. | biome: cows' rumen and soil; feature: anaerobic; isolation source: anaerobic chemostat enrichment culture, galacturonate as sole carbon... | reverse complement strand
CCCAGAAGTCAGCCAGATGGCTTCCCTTTTGTCTCTGAGTAATAAAGATATTCCGCTCTGAATTAATAATAATACCAACGGCAATTTCTATACGTTTAATACTCATATCTGCGCTCACTTAATTGAAATAATCATCTTATGGTTGATAAAGTAAGAGCGCCATCAGGCGCTCTTATCAATCAGTTCAGACTAACACCGCTACGGCTATTGTAACTGGCCGTGGCACTGCTTGTATTTCTTACCTGAACCACAAGGACAAGGATCGTTGCGGCCAATTTTACGTTCACCGCGAACCACGGTACCACCGCTGGCTGGCTCTTCGGCTAGCGCGTTTTCAGCTTCCTGATGGCTCAACTGCTGCTGGCTGGCTAAACGCTCTGCCTCTTCACGACGTTGTTGCTCAATGGCTTCAACTTCTTCAGGCATACGAACCTGGACTTTACTCAGCACGCTGATGACTTCATATTTTAACGCTTCCAGCATGCTGGCAAACATTGAGAAAGATTCACGCTTGTACTCTTGCTTAGGATCTTTCTGCGCATAGCCGCGCAGATGAATACCCTGACGCAAGTAGTCCATCGCTGCCAGATGCTCTTTCCACAAGGTGTCCAGCGTTTGCAACATAACGCCTTTCTCAAAGTTGCGCATCATATCTTCGCCAACAACTTCTTCTTTCAGTTTATAAACTTTGATCGACTCTTCCAGAATACGCTCACGCAGCGTTTCTTCATGTAATTCTGGCTCTTTATCCAGCCATTCAGCAATAGGAAGATCAAGATCAAAATCATTTTTCAAACGGCTTTCTAAGCCCGGCACATCCCACATTTCTTCCAGAGACTGAGGTGGAATGTAATTATCGATAACCGTGCTGAATACATCACCACGGATGCTGTTGATAGTTTCACTAACGTCGCCACCGTCCAGCAACTCATTACGCTGGGCATAGATTGCACGACGTTGATCGTTTGCCACATCATCGAAGTCCAGCAGTTGCTTACGAATATCAAAGTTACGGCTTTCAACTTTACGCTGCGCGTTAGCAATAGCTTTAGTCACCCATGGATGCTCAATGGCTTCGCCCGGTTTCATGCCCAGTTTACGCATCATTCCTGCAACGCGATCTGAGGCGAAAATACGCATCAGCGCATCTTCCATTGACAGGTAGAAACGGGAAGAACCGGCATCACCCTGACGGCCAGAACGACCACGAAGCTGATTATCGATACGGCGCGATTCATGGCGCTCAGTACCAATAATATGTAAACCACCGGCAGCCAGCACGCGGTCATGACGAACTTGCCATGCGGCTTTAATTTCGGCGATTTGCTCTTCGGTTGGGTTGTCGATTTCAGCAAGCTCAGACTGCCAGCTACCGCCTAATACGATATCTGTACCACGACCGGCCATGTTAGTCGCAATGGTTACTGCGCTTTCCTGACCGGCGTTAGCAACGATGTCCGCTTCTTTTTCGTGGAACTTCGCGTTCAGTACTTTATGCTCAATACCGGCCTTAGTCAGCTCACGGGAAACAACTTCAGATTTTTCAATCGAAATCGTACCCACCAGAATTGGCTGGCCTTTAGTGCTACGCTCTTTGATATCTTCAATGATGGCATCGATTTTTTCTTGCTCAGTCATATAGACTAAGTCAGGCATATCGTTACGAATCATCGGACGGTTAGTTGGAACAACGATGGTATCCAGCTTGTAGATCTGACGGAATTCGAAAGCTTCGGTATCCGCAGTTCCGGTCATACCGGCCAGCTTTTCATATAGACGGAAGTAGTTCTGGAAAGTGATAGAAGCCAGAGTCTGATTTTCATTCTGGATTTCAACGCCTTCTTTCGCTTCAACCGCTTGGTGTAAACCATCGGACCAGCGGCGACCTTCCATCGTACGACCGGTGTGCTCATCAACGATGATAACTTCACCATCTTTAACGATGTAGTCAACGTCGCGGGTAAACAGCGCGTGGGCACGCAGGGCTGCGGTAACGTGATGCATCAGTGCAATGTTGGTCGGAGAATACAGTGATTCCCCCTCTTCCATCATACCGGCGTCCATTAGCAGCTCTTCAACCAATATTAAACCACGTTCCGTAATATTGACCTGACGAGACTTTTCATCAACGGAGAAGTGGCCTTCACCTTCGAAGGTGTCTGAATCTTCCTTTTCCTGGCGCAGTAAGTGAGGAATAATTTTATTCACTTTCTTATACAGCTCAGAGCTGTCTTCTGCCGGACCGGAGATAATCAGTGGAGTACGGGCTTCATCGATTAAAATGGAGTCAACCTCATCCACCAACGCATAGTACAGTTTACGTTGAACGCGTTCTTCAGGGCTGAAAGCCATGTTGTCACGCAGGTAGTCAAAGCCGAATTCATTATTGGTGCCGTAAGTAATATCAGCGGCATAAGCCTCACGCTTAGCCGGAGGCGGCATGCCCGGTAAGTTGATACCTACTGATAACCCTAAAAACTCAAACAGAGGGCGGTTGTTTTCCGCATCGCGTCGGGCTAAGTAGTCATTCACCGTAACAACATGCACACCGCGGCCAGAAATCGCATTCAGATAGGCTGGCAGAGTCGCGGTGAGGGTTTTACCTTCACCGGTACGCATTTCTGCGATACAGCGGTCATTCAACACCATGCCGCCGATCATCTGAACGTCAAAGTGACGCATACCGAATACGCGCTTACTGGCTTCACGGACTACGGCAAAAGCCTCAGGAATAAGCGCCTCTAACGATTCGCCTTTTTCAATACGCTCACGAAACTCAATGGTTTTTGCTTTTAGCTCATCGTCAGACAGCGCTTCAAATGCAGGCTCAAGGCGATTGATGGTTTCTACATTTTTACGCATACGGCGTAGGGTTCGGTCATTACGGCTACCGAAAATTTTTGTCATTAACTTAGTTAGCATACGTCTAAATATCTCTTTAGTACTGCCAATCCGCAGTAGGAATTCAAAGAAAAAAATAAGGAAACTGCTCAGGTAGCCGAAAGTAAAGCGAATGGCTACGCAAGATTAGGCGTTGGCAGAAGGCCCTGCGCGGATACCCTGAACTTTGGCCAGCCAAAGCCCAACGGTGGGTTGAATAAAGCTAGAATCAATCTGTACCAGCAGAGATACTACGGCAGGTACTTTTAAATTTGTAGAAAAGAGTATCGATAGTGAATCTAATAGCGCAAGATGGCTAACCAGAATCTTACCGTCTTCTTCATTATTCTTTATAGTGTCGAGTGCTGGCTCATCCTGAGGAAAAGCCACCACTAAACGGGTAAGATAGTTACGAATAGCAAATTGTTGCCACGGATTAAGATTTTGCAACGGACGGTTGCTGATTTGACTCAGTAAAACCAGTTGCCCAACGCCGGGAACCGCTGAGTTAATGCGGTTAATATTTAACGCCGCCGTTGATAATGAAATCTGCTGAGGTAAACCGTTAAGATTTGAAGGCGCACCGATACTTGCCGCAACAACCCCTAATAAGAGGTGCGGCCAAAAATAACGCCTACCAAATTGTCGCCAACGATTTAAAATGCCCATTATCAACTAATTCTTATCTGCCGGAATCTTACTTATGCGCGATAGTCGCCCAGTATTATTAGATACGCTATTTGACGATGCAGACTTACTGCGTAACGTGCAGCAACGTGCAATAGCTCTGTTAAAACTTAACAAGGCGGTTAAGGCCCTTCTTCCTAAGCAACTACACGGCTATTGCCGGGTTGCTAACTATCGTCAAGGCGTTTTAGTCCTTGAGGTTGCTAACGCAAGCTGGTTAGTTCGACTACGTTATGAACAACCGATGCTTTTAAGTGCGCTCAGAACTGAAATATTACCATCTTTAGCCTCAATCGACATAAAGATTAATCCTAAGCTGACGATAAATAATCAAACCGCCGCAGATTTAGTCCGCAGTTATACACCTAACGCATCTAAAGATGATACGCCTATGCGCAAACTTAGTGAACAAAGCGCAGAACAATTAAGGGATTTAGCGGCGAGATGCCAAGGGAAACTTAAGGAAAAATTAGAACGACTGGCTGCACTGGCCGGAGAGAGAGTTACCAGCACAGCGAGTCGTAATAAAAAGCCGTAAACTTAATAAGTTAAGATTAAGCTAATACGGTTCTTGAAGTTTTGAATGCCAGTGGCATTTCAGCTTCATCTTCGTAGGTCACGTATTCCCAAGCTTCTTGCTGGGCTAATACGGCCTGTAATAACTTGTTGTTCAGTGCATGACCAGATTTAAACGCAGTGAATGCGCCAATAATGTTATGACCACACATAAACAAGTCACCAATTGCATCCAACATTTTGTGTCGAACGAACTCGTCCTGGAAACGTAAACCGTCTTCGTTTAGCACACGATAATCGTCTACTACGATAGCACAGTCGAAACTTCCGCCCAGACACAGTCCTTTAGACTGTAGATACTCGATATCACGCATAAATCCGAAAGTACGAGCACGACTAATTTGGCGAACAAACGCATCTGCAGAGAAATCCATGCGGTAGCGTTGTGAACCAGAATCAATCGCCGGATGATTGAAATCGATAGTAAAGTCTAAGCTAAAACCGTTATACGGAGTCAGTTCAGCCCATTTGTCACCGTCTTCAACGCGAACTGGCTTAGTGATACGCAGGAATTTCTTCGCTACGTTCAACTCTTCAATTCCGCCGTCTAAGAGCAGGTAGACGAAAGGTGCCGCACTGCCATCCATAATCGGAATTTCAGGTGCGTCAACTTCAATAATAATGTTGTCGATGCCTAATCCTGCTAATGCAGCATTAAGGTGTTCCACGGTAGAAATACGTACGTCATCTTCGTTTACCAAACAGGTACAAAGCATGGTATCACGCACGGATTTTGCATCTGCCGGAAAATCAACCGGTGGATTCAAGTCAGTACGACGATAGATGACACCAGTATTCGCCGCAGCAGGGCGCAGAGTCAGGCTAACCTTGCGTCCGGTATGTAAACCGACGCCAGTTGCTTGAATTATGCGTTTTAGTGTCCGCTGTTTAATCATCGTATTATCTCGCAATATTGAACCATCTTGCCATAGCTTACACCATGACCTCCGCGATAGTTTAGCATAAAGAGCGGAGAATCAAAATCATTCAGTCTATTCGGCTTAATCGGCCTGCTTACGCAAGAATGCCGGAATATCTAAATAATCGGGTTCTTTGTTTACCGGTGAACCTTGGTCGTTCACAACTTTCGCTGCCGCCGGCTTCGCTTCCTGCTGTTGCAGTGGGGCTAAACCATGTTGAGCATAACGATGGTCGACTGGTTGAGACGCCGGAGACTTAGAAACTAAAGTAATTTCCGGACGCTTATCCATACCGATACCGGTAGCAACAACGGTAACGCGCAGCTCATCACTCATTTCCGGATCTAATGATGTACCGATAACAACGGTGGCATTATCAGAGGCGAAAGCACGGATGGTATTACCTACGGTTTCAAATTCGTCTAAACGTAAATCGAAACCGGCGGTGATGTTGACTAAGACACCACGAGCGCCAGAAAGGTCAATATCTTCCAGTAATGGGCTAGAAATAGCCATTTCAGCCGCTTCTTCCGCACGATCTTCGCCGCGAGCAATACCGGATCCCATCATGGCATAACCCATTTCAGACATCACAGTACGTACGTCAGCAAAGTCAACGTTCATCAAGCCTGGACGTGTAATCAGTTCGGCAATACCTTGTACCGCACCTTTTAGTACATCGTTAGCCGCACCGAATGCATCAAGCAAAGAGATACCACGGCCCAGAACTTTCAGCAGCTTGTCGTTTGGAATAGTAATCAGTGAGTCAACGTGCTTAGAAAGCTCGGCAATGCCTTGCTCTGCAAACGTCATTCGCTTCTTACCTTCAAAGTTAAATGGCTTGGTCACCACGGCTACGGTCAAAATGCCTAATTCTTTAGCCACTTCAGCCACAACGGGTGCAGCACCAGTACCTGTTCCACCGCCCATACCCGCAGCGATAAACACCATATCAGCGCCTTCAAGGGCAGCACGCAGTGCTTCACGGTCTTCTTCCGCAGAATTACGACCGACTTCCGGGTTTGCACCCGCACCCAAACCTTTTGTTACGCCACTACCGATCTGAATAGTTTGGCCAACGGCTGTTTTACGCAGTGCCTGAGCATCGGTATTGATAGCAAAGAATTCTACGCCTTCAATATGTTCACGGACCATGTGTTCTACAGCGTTACCGCCACCACCACCGACGCCGATGACTTTAATCACCGCATCATTGGTTAGCTCCATAGGTTCAAACATAATCTCTCTCTCCGTTTTGACTCTTACGCAATAAATTATCGCTTAAAATGAGATAATTGCATCACTGTATTAAAATTCTTTACGTAACCAGCCGGTCAATCTTTTAAACCAGCTACGTACAGATGTTCTTTTTTCTACTTCAGCCTCACCTCTGAGATGAGACTCTTTACCGTAGTGCAATAAACCTACTGCTGTAGAGTAGTAAGGTTCTTGCGCATAATCCGTTAGTCCAGTGATATTCAGCGGCTGTCCGATACGCACCTGCGTGTGGAATACACGTTGTGCACATTCGGCCAGACCATCGATTTGAGCAGCACCGCCGGTTAACACAACGCCGGCAGCTAAATGGTGCTTCACGCCCTGTTGGCGCAACTGTTCCTGAACCTGCAAAATTTCGTCATTTACTAAATTTAGTAATTCGGTATATCGTGGCTCAATAACATCGGCCAACGTCTGTCGTTGTAAACTACGCGGTGGTCTGCCACCTACGCTAGGTACTTCAACATTTTCATCTTTACTGACAATCGAGCCCAGTGCACAACCGTGTCTTACTTTTATGGCTTCAGCATCAGTTGGCGGCGTACCAAACGCATACGCGATATCACTGGTTACAACATTACCAGCATAAGGAATAACCTTAGTATGACGTAGTGCGCCTCCGGTATAAATAGCAATATCCATTGTACCGCCACCAATATCGATTACACAGACGCCTAACTCACGCTCATCTTCGGTCAACACAGCATAACTAGCGGCTAATCCAGCAAAAATAAGCTGATCAACCTTCAAACCACAGCGTTCGACTGCTTTAACAATGTTTTTTGCCATATCGTTATGGCAGGTAATCAAATGAACTTTTGCCTGCATCCGTACGCCAGAAAGACCAACCGGATTTTTAATACCTTCCTGATAGTCGATAGCATATTCCTGAGGAATAACGTGCAGAATCCGGTGTTCATCACGGACCCGTACTGACTTAGCGGTATGCACAACGCTTTCAACATCTTCCAAAGTAACTTCTTCTTCTGAAATCGGCACCATGCCGATTTCGTTCTGACAGCTAATGTGTTTGCCAGACAGAGCTAAGTAAACTGATGCAATCTGACAATCAGCCATCAACTCAGCCTGATCGATAGCTCTTTGGACAGATTTAACCACCGACTCTAAATCGTTAACGCCGCCCTTATCCATTCCTCGGGATGGACAACTGCCAACGCCAATAATATTAATCATCCCATCAGGCAACACTTCACCAACCAGTGCAGCAACTTTTGCTGTACCAATCTCGAGTCCAACTACCAGCTTTCTGTCTGTCGACTTGATCATTATTAATTTGCCTGACTTTGTGGTTTAACCCAGTCAGACAAAACTGCCTGACCCTGCCCTTCTGGTTCAATAAATGCGGGTGCCCAACTGACTGCGGCACCGGTGTCGTAACGCATATCAATAGAACTAATACGCTTGTCTGCCGGAGCCTGTTGTTGAAGCACCGGATAGAGTGAAATAAACCGCTCTAACCGCTTCGCTCTATTCTCTCGCCCTAGCTCGATACGAACATCGTTATCTAAAACTAATTGCCATGACCGTCTTTCACTCATTGCGGCCGTTTTCAATTTAAACTTGGCGGCAGCCAGCGCCTGATTCATGGCATTGAATCCTTCTAACACCTCTTTTTCACCGCCTTCGGGGCCGTAAAGCAGAGGAAGAGTCTTATCGCTGACTCTCTCAGCCGGAACGCTAAATGCATTCCCGTCTTTATCCATCAACTGCAAATCATTCCAGCGGGCATATGGCACATATTCAACAATGTGAATCTTTAGCTCATTTGGCCACTGTTTGCGTACGCTGGCCTGCTTAATCCACCGGAGATGAAGAATCTGCTGTTGCAAAACATCAACATCTTGGGTCATAAACGTTCCCGGAGGACCGGAAGACAACACCGCCTGACGAATATCATCATCAGTCGTAATATGTCGCTCACCGGTCACCACTAAACGAGAAAGCGGCAGGCGTTGAGCATCATTCATCCAGTTAACAACCGCCCAGCATCCCCATGCGATAGTTCCTAGAACCATCAATAAAAAGATGATGCCGACTAGCTGTGTGCCGTTATTACGACCAGAACTTCTTTTATCATTCTCTTCGCGAACGTTTCGTCTTGCCGCTTGGGACATATCAGTCAGCCAACGCCAAAATCTTAACCACTAACTGAGAGAAGCTCAGACCGGACTGACGGGCAGCCATCGGCACTAAACTGTGCGTTGTCATTCCCGGTGCGGTATTCACTTCCAGTAAGTAGAACTGACCATCGCTGTCCATCATGACGTCTACACGCCCCCATCCTTGGCAACCAACGGCCTGATAGGCCGATAAAGCTAATGCTCTGATCTGTGCTTCTTGCTCATCGCTCAAACCGCTCGGGCAGAAATATTCGGTTTCATCCGATAAATATTTAGCCTGATAGTCATAAAATACGCCGGCAGGCTGAATGCGGATTGAAGGTAAAACCTCATCGCCCAAAATAGCTACCGTAAACTCGGGGCCGCTCAGCCATTTTTCGACTAATACACAGGTATCGTGTTTAAATGCTTCTTGTAATGCCGGCAGCAGTTCTTCAGCGGCATTTACCTTGCTCATACCAACGCTGGAACCTTCATTACTTGGTTTAACAATCAACGGCAAACCTAAGCGCTGGATAACATCGTCAGCGTTGAACTGAGCCAGTTGGTCGCAATTTAACGCGATATAAGGTGATACCGCTAAGTTAGAACCCTGCCATAGCAATTTAGTTCTCAACTTATCCATTGTTAATGCAGAAGCCATCACGCCACTGCCGGTATAAGGTAAATTTAGGAATTCAAGTACGCCCTGCAGAGTTCCGTCTTCACCACCACGCCCGTGTAACGCGATAAATACCTTATTATATCCATCAGCTTTTAACTGAGTGACCGCATAGCTCTTCGGATCGATAGGATGAGCATCAACGCCAGCTTCACGTAACCCTGCTAAAACGGCAGCACCGGATTTAAGTGATACTTCACGCTCTGCCGATGTTCCCCCAAGGAGTACCGCTACTTTTTCAGCCATGATTTCCCTCATTAGAATTTGTTGCTTGTTTAGTTGTTGCACATAACTGTAGTTCGGCCAGACGACGGGCAACCCGCCCGATATTACCTGCACCCTGAGTCAGAAGGAGATCTCCCCCCTGAAGCACCTGCTGTAACATCTCAGGCAATGCCTCGACGTCAGGCACAAAAATCGGATCTAATTTTCCACGGCCACGAATAGTGCGGCAAAGCGAACGACTGTCTGCCCCCGGAATAGGTGACTCTCCGGCAGAATAGACATCCAGCATAAACAGCACATCAACCTGTGACAGTACATGCGCAAAATCATCGTATAAATCGCGGGTACGCGAGTAACGATGGGGCTGGAAAATCATCACCAACCGGCGCTCGCTCCATCCGGCTCTCGCAGCCTTGATGGTGACATCGACTTCGCTCGGGTGGTGGCCGTAGTCATCGACAAACATAACGTCGCCGCCGTCAGCACGCTCGAAATTGCCCAAAAAGTCAAAGCGGCGTCCGGTGCCCTGAAATTTAGCCAGAGCCTGAACAATGGCGTCATCACAAATGCCCTCTTCCGTTGCCGTTGCAACCGCAGCGGCTGCATTCAGAGCATTGTGTCTACCCGGCGCATTCAGCATCACCCTCAGTTCACTCTTATCCTGACGGCACAGAGTAAAGCTGCCCTGAGAGCGATTTTGCTCATAATCTTTAATACGCACATCAGCGTCATCGCTGAATCCATACGTAATCACCTGACGACCAACCCGCGGAATTAACTCTCTTACCACAGGATCGTCAATACACATTACCGCACGACCGTAAAACGGCAGGTTATGCAGGAAGTTAATAAATGTCTGTTTCAGATTCTCAAAATCGCCCTGATACGTTTCCATATGGTCAGGTTCAATATTTGTCACAATGGCGACCATCGGCTGTAAGTGCAGGAATGAAGCATCGCTTTCATCCGCTTCCGCAATTAAATAGCGGCTACAGCCTAGTGCAGCATGAGTGCCTGCTGCCTTAACTAATCCACCGTTGACAAAGGTCGGATCCAGTCCGGCCTCGGCATAAATACCCGTCACTAATGCCGTTGTGGTGGTCTTGCCATGGGTACCAGCAATTGCAATACCATGACGAAAACGCATCAGTTCCGCCAACATTTCGGCCCGGCGAATAACCGGAATTCGGGCTTCACGAGCGGCCACCACCTCAGCGTTATCCGCCGGAATTGCCGTTGATACCACGACGACGCTGGCACCCTGAACGTTTTCAGGACGGTGATTAAAGTAAATTTGAGCGCCCAAATCGCTTAACTGTTGCGTGACAGCATTCGGTGCCAAATCGGATCCGCTAATTTGATATCCTTCATTGGCCAACACTTCAGCGATTCCGCCCATACCTGCTCCGCCGATACCGACAAAGTGGATGTGCCGGACACGGCGCATTTCTGGCACCATGGTCCGAAGTTTCGCTAACTGTTGTGTATTTACATGCTTATTCACGGTTTTCTATCGACTCTTTTGTATTAATAATTCAGAACCACTAAGGCCTGAGACATTCCGGCTTATTATAAAGCGACGCTTTTCACCACGGCAGACACTCTTTCAGTCGCATCGGGAATTGCAATCGATCTGGCTTGCATCGCCATGGCTAATAAACTGGAGCGATTTAACGCTTCTAACGCCTGAGTTAACGTATCTACGTTGAACTCAGGTTGCTCAATAATTTTGGCTGCGCCCGCTTTTTCTAACGGCAGTGCATTCCAGTACTGCTGACGATCTTTGTGCATAAATGGAACAAAAATCGCCGGTAAGCCGGCAGCGGCTATTTCGCTGACCGTCAAAGCACCGGAACGACAAACGACAACATCAGCCCAGGCATAAGCTGAGGCCATGTCGTCAATAAACTCCGTCACATCATGGCCGGTCAGGCCACGCTGTTGATAATCCTGCTGTACGCTCGCCTGTGCGCCTTTGCCAACCTGATGCCAGATCGTCACTTTATCACCCAGACGTTCAGCCGCTTGAGGCATGGTCTGATTTAAAATTCGCGCACCTTGGCTACCGCCGATAACTAAAATCCGAATCGGGCCGGTACGCTCAGATAACCGAACTTCAGGTAAAGGCAACGCCAACACATCGGTACGAACCGGATTGCCAACTACATCGGCATTTGGGAATGCCCCCGGAAACGCCTGAAGAACACGTTTAGCAATCTTCGATAACCAACGATTCGTTAATCCCGCAATGCCGTTCTGCTCATGCAACACGACCGGAATACCACATAGCCAGGCCGCTAATCCACCGGGACCAGATACATATCCGCCCATCCCCAGAACAACGTCCGGTTTATAATTGCGCATAATAGCCCGCGCCTGACATACGGCACGAAAAATACGGAACGGAGCACCTAACAGTGCTTTAATGCCTTTACCGCGCAAACCTGAAATCGTAATAAAATCAATTTCAATACCGTGTTTAGGGACTAAATCGGCTTCCATTCGATCGGAAGTTCCTAACCAGCGAACCTCCCAGCCTTGCGCCATCAGGTCATGAGCCACGGCTAATCCGGGAAAAACGTGTCCTCCGGTTCCACCCGCCATCACCATTAAACGCTTCTGCTTCATCGGGTACCTCGTCCGTGCGCCTGGCAGGTAGCCAGCCGCGTTTCATAATCAATTCGTAATAACATGACAATTGCTGTCGACATCACCAACAGACTCGAACCACCATAACTAATTAACGGCAGTGTTAATCCTTTGGTTGGCAGAATACCGGCAGCAGCGCCGACGTTAACTAACGTCTGGAAACTAAACCAGATTCCAATCTCGCAGGCTAAAAAGCCGGAAAAGCGCTGACCGGCCTCTAAAGCACGGCGTCCAATCAGCATTGCTCTAAAAGCGACGAAGAATACCATTAAGAGCACTAAAACCACACCCACATAGCCCAATTCTTCACCAATAATGGCAAAAATAAAGTCAGTGTGGGCTTCAGGAAGGTACTCAAGCTTCTGAACTGAGTTACCTAAGCCCTGCCCTAAAAACTCGCCGCGGCCAAAAGCCATCAATGACTGCGTCAGCTGATAACCGGCACCAAAGGGGTCAGCCCACGGGTCCCAAAATGATGTTACCCGGCGCAAACGGTAAGGCTCTGCAATGATCAATAACACCACGGCAAAGACGCCCGAACCGATAATGGCCAAAAACTGCCACAGTTTAGCCCCGGCTAAAAACAGCATGCCTAGTGTGGTCACAAAGAGCACAACAACCGACCCTAAGTCAGGCTGGGCCAGTAGCAATACCGCCAGTATGACCATCACGCCCATCGGTTTGCAGAAACCCCAAAAGTTGTTACGTACTTCATCAACTTTTCGCACCAAATAACTGGCCAGATAAATAAACAGCGCTAATTTAGAGGCTTCCGCCGGCTGAATATTCACAGGTCCCAGAGAAATCCAGCGGGATGCGCCGTTAACTGAACTGCCGATTCCCGGCACCAGCACAACCAATAACATCACGATAGCAATAATCAGAATGACCGGGCTATACCGTTGCCACATCTCCATCGGGATGCGTAAAGTAACCAGCGCAGCGGCAAAAGCCAGCCCCATATAAATGGCATCTCGTTTAGCAAACAAGAACGGGTCTTCAGTATAACGCTGAGCAACCGGCATCGATGCCGATGTCACCATAATAAAGCCAACCAGAGCCAGACCCAGCGATAGCCACAGCAACGTACGGTCGTACATAACTTCGCAGTCAGACTCACTGCCGGTACGGCTCCCCATAATCCACTGTCCCAGGGACTGGAAAGGCCTTAGCGTTAAAATACTCATTAACCAAGTTCCTGAGCTAAACGGGCAAACTCATGGCCGCGCAGCTCGTAATTTTTAAACTGATCTAAACTGGCGCAGGCCGGTGACAGTAGCACCATATCACCGGGCTTAATCCGCTGTGCAATCAGCGCCATAGACTGGGCCATCGTCTCTGTTATTTCTGCAACGTCAGGGCGTAAGTTAAACAGCGCTTGTTTATCTCGGCCAAAACAGTAAAGGCGAACTTTGTCCCCTTGCAGATAGGCCGATAACGGAGAAAAATCGGCTGACTTGCCATCACCGCCTAACAGCAGATGTAAGACACCATTAACCCGAATACCGTTTAGCGCCGCCTCGGTACTTCCTACGTTGGTGGCTTTGGAGTCATTAATCCAACGGACTCCGTTATTTTCCCAAACTAACTGAAAACGGTGTTCCAGACCGGTAAATTCGGTCAATGCTTTCAGGCTGGACGCTCTTGGAATCTCAACGGCATCCGCTAAAGCCAGAGCGGCCAAACCGTTCAAATAGTTATGCTGACCCACCACTTTCATTTCTGAGGTATTCAGCACTTTCTCGCCCCGGACGCGCAACCAGGTTTCACCCTGCTGGTGGCTCAGATGGTAATCGCCAATATCAATGCCAAAGCTAATGCAACGACGGTCAGCGCCCTGTAGCGGCATTGTCAGTGCGTCATCGGCATTAACCAAACACACTTTGGCGCCGTGATAAATACGTAGCTTAGCATCACGGTATTGGCTCATTCCCTGCGGATAGCGATCCATATGGTCTTCGCTTACGTTGAGAATAGTGGCCGCAGCCGCTTCTAAACTGGACGTAGTTTCAAGCTGGAAGCTGGATAACTCCATAACATAGAGCTGGCATTCAGGGTCAAGTAAGGTTAAGGATGGCTGGCCTAAGTTACCGCCAACGGCAACATTCCAGCCCGCGGCCTTCGCCATATCACCGACTAATGTTGTCACCGTGCTTTTACCGTTAGAACCGGTAATAGCAATAATCGGCGCCTGAGCTTCACGGCAAAAAAGTTCGATATCGCCGACAATTTCAATACCAGCCTCTGCCGCTTCTTGTAGCATCGGTGTAGCCAGCGCAATGCCCGGGCTAACGACCAGTAAATCTGCCGACATAATCCATTCGCGGTTTAGGCTACCGGTATGGCGCTCTACTGAGTCAGCTAAACTATCGAGCCCCGGAGGAGACTGACGCGTATCAATCACGCGCGGCGTTACATTACGGGCAATAAAGTAATCGACACAGGATAATCCTGTGGAACCTAATCCAATGATAACAACCTGTTTATCCTGATAGTCGATCATGATTAACGCACCTTCAGCGTAGCCAAGCCAATCAATACAAGCATTAATGAAATAATCCAGAAGCGCACAATTACGCGCGGTTCCGGCCAGCCTTTAAGTTCATAGTGGTGATGAATCGGCGCCATGCGGAAAATACGTTGCCCGCGTAACTTAAACGATCCCACCTGTAAGATTACCGACAGTGTTTCAACCACAAACACACCGCCCATAATCACTAATAAAAATTCCTGACGTAGCAGCACGGCAATAACGCCTAACGTGCCGCCAAGGGCTAATGAACCGACATCGCCCATAAAAACCTGAGCCGGATAGGTGTTAAACCATAGGAAACCAAGACCTGCACCAACAATGGCAGTACAGAAAATCACTAATTCCCCGGCGTGACGCAGATAAGGAATATGCAGGTAAGCGGCAAAGTTAACGTTACCCGTTGCCCACGCCACCAGCGCAAAACCAGCGGCAACGAATACCGTTGGCATAATTGCCAGACCATCCAGACCATCAGTTAGGTTGACCGCATTGCTGGTGCCGACAATCACAAAATAGGTTAGCAAGATATAGAGCACGCCCAGTTGGGGCATCACGTCTTTAAAGAACGGCACAACCAGTTGAGTTGCCGGCGTATCTTTGCCTACGGCATACATGGTAAAAGCAACGGCCAACGCAATCACTGACTGCCAAAAGTATTTCCAACGGGCAATCAGGCCTTTTGTATCTTTGCGTACCACTTTGCGGTAGTCATCAACAAAACCCACAATGCCGTAGCCGATTAAGACAAACAATGAACACCAGATATACGGGTTTTCAAGATTAGCCCACAGTAATACCGAGATAGTAATTGAGCCAAGGATCATCAGGCCGCCCATAGTAGGCGTTCCGCGCTTACTAAAATGAGACTCAGGGCCATCATTACGCACCACCTGACCTATTTGTAATCTCTGCAAATAGGCAATCAGATGAGGTCCCATCCATAGAGAAAGAACTAAGGCCGTTAACAGGCTAAGTACGGCACGAAACGTCAGATAAGAAAAGACGTTAAAGCCAGAATAAAATGAGACCAGGTGTTCCGCCAGCCATGTTAACATTGTGTCATCTCCTGTACCCCGCGTACTACCTGCTCCATTGCGGCACTACGTGAACCTTTAATTAAAATTGTTATTACCGCGTGTTCAGATAGCAATTCATTCAGGCGCTTAATTAACGCTGCTTTATGACTAAAATGTTCACCGTTTCCACTGGCAGTACTGATTACTTCACTTAAACCACCAACGCTTAATACTTTATCAATACCTGCATTGCGGGCTGCCTCACCCACCTGACGATGGCAATCTTCGGCTTCGCTGCCTAGTTCACCCATATCACCGACTACCATCACACGATAGCCGGGCATGGATGCTAAAACCTGTGCGGCAGCAATCATCGACCCCACGTTGGCATTATAGGTATCATCCAGCAACAGTTTCCCTTCGCTAAGCTGAAGCGGAAATAAGCGACCGGGCACTGCTTTCAATTGGGATAGCCCAACTCGAATATTTTCTAAGCTTGCACCGACTGACATTGCCAGAGCGGCGGCAGCTAATGCGTTTGATATATTATGTTTTCCCGGTAGTGGCAGCGCTACGCTAATAGCCCCTTCCGGCGAATTTAAGGTAAAACGGGTTATCTGCTGCTCCACCGCTACATCAGAAGCATAAAACTCAGCGCCGGTCTCAGCATCCGTTGAGAACTGCCATAATTGTTTATCAGCCAAAGCCGTCGCCCATCCGGCTAAATCATGACTTTCAGCATTAACGATGGCAACGCCGTGTGGAATTAATCCCTGAAAAATTTCACCTTTGGCTTTTGCTACACCGGCCAGAGAGCCGAAACCTTCCAGATGAGCTGAAGATAGATTATTGACTAAAGCCGCTTCTGGCTGAGTCAGTCCGACAGTATAGGCAATTTCACCTGCATGATTAGCCCCCAGTTCGACAACGGCGAACTGATGAGCACGGGTTAACCGCAATAACGTTAAAGGTGCACCGATATCATTATTCAAATTACCAGCGGTATACAGGACATCACCACACTGTTGTAAAATTTTGGCCGTCATCTCTTTTACGCTGGTTTTACCGGATGAACCGGTCAGCGCAACAACACGGGCCGTGACCTGCTGTCTTACCCATGCACCAAGCAGCCCCAGAGCGAGACGCGTATCCGGCACAATAATTTGGGCAATATCTAAAGGTAAGTGCCGACTAACCAGTAAAGCACCGGCACCGCTTTCAACGGCATCCGCAGCGAAGTCATGGGCATCGAAACGTTCACCTTTCAATGCAATAAACAGACAGCCGGCGGTTATTTTTCGGGTATCCGTAGTCACTTCGGTTATCTGAAGACCGGTAATATCCGAGGTTGAAGCGATTAGCTTACCTTCAACGGCCTCAGCCAGCTGTTTCAGCGTAATCGGAATCATGCTAATACTCCTGATGACAGACCGAGTAAATTAGCCACGGTTGTTCTGTCTGAATAATCCAAACGGCGATTACCAATCAGTTGATAGTCTTCATGGCCTTTACCGGCGATCAGAACGACATCATCAGGGCCAGCCTGCATCACTACGTTAGTAACGGCTTCAGCACGACCGTGAATAGGGTGTGCACGAGCAGCATCAACAAATCCGGTTAAAATATCTGCCACGATAGCTTGTGGATCTTCACTGCGCGGGTTGTCATCAGTAACAACAACGCGGTCGGCGAGCTGTTCAGCAATTCCCCCCATTAGCGGGCGCTTACCCCGGTCACGATCGCCACCACAACCAAATACGCACCAAAGCTGGCCTTTACAGTGCAGTCTTGCTGCTTCCAGCGCCTTTTCCAAAGCATCCGGCGTATGGGCATAATCGACTACTACCGTAGGCCGCCCTGGTGCAGTAAAGACTTCCATTCGGCCACAAACCGGCTGTAGCTGCGGTGCAACCTCAACTAATTCAGTTAAATCAAATCCCAGAGCCAGTAAGGTCGTCAAAGCAGCAATCAAATTACTGACGTTAAACGCCCCTAACAAACGGCTTTCGATAACGCCGCCTCCCCAGCTGGAATCAAACTTAATGGTCGCGCCGCCGTCATGATAATCAACCTGAGCGGCGCTCAGCCAACGGCCGCTCCAGCCTTGAGGTAGGTTATCAGCCATGGTAAATGCAATGGCTGACGGCATCTGGCTAATACGACGTAATCCGACTTCATCATCAACGTTAATAATGGCTTCGCCAACCTGATGACGGGTAAACAGGCGCCATTTAGCCGCTTCGTACTCTGCCATATTGCCGTGATAATCAAGATGATCGCGGCTAAGGTTGGTAAATACGGCCGCGGCAAAAGAGAGTGCAGCAACGCGTTCCTGAACCAGACCGTGTGATGACACTTCCATGGCGGTAAAGGTGGCACCTTTTGCCGCTAAGTCATGCAACTCACGTTGAACATCAACGGCAGAACCGGTGGTATTCTCAGCGGGAACCACGTGATCCAGCAGGCCATTACCGACAGTCCCCATCACGGCACTGCGCTCGCCTAATAGCTGAGCCCATTGTGCAAGCAATTGAGTGGTTGTGGTTTTACCATTGGTTCCGGTTACGCCGATTAATCGCATGCGTTCTGACGGCTGGGCATAAAAACGCCCGGCAATCGCTGATAGGTGCTTATTTAGCTGCTCGATATAAATAACCGGTACGCCATGAGACATTACAACGCTGCCGTCGGCTGCTTCGCCGTCAGCTTCAGCAATCACAGCGGCAACGCCTTGAGCAATGGCTTGAGATATATAGCGACGACCGTCCGTTTGATGGCCTTTGATAGCAATAAACAGATCCCCGGAAGCTGCAACGCGACTGTCCAGCGTCATCTCTTTTAACTTAAGCTCAGGTACCTGAATATGCCAGGGAGCAAGCAGTTCAGATAAATTAAGAACGGTCACTGGCAGCTCCTCTTTGATTAATAACGACTTCATCTTTACCCGCGATAGGCAAAGCGTCTGGCTCTATATTCATTGTTCGCAAAACACCGCCCATAATGGCACCGAATACTGGCGCTGAAATAGCACCGCCGTAGTATTGACCGCCGCTCGGGTCGTTAATCACCACCACTAAGGCATAGCGAGGGTTACTGGCTGGCGCAAGGCCTGCGGTATAAGCAATGTATTTATTGATGTAGCCGCCATTAGGGCCAACTTTTTTTGCCGTACCGGTTTTAATTGCGATCCGATAACCTTTAATAGCCGCTTTAGTACCACCGCCGCCGGGTAACGCCACTGACTCCATCATATGGACTACGCTGCGGACGGTACTTTCAGGGAAAATTCGCGTCCCTTGTACCGGTGGATCTATTTTAGTAATCGACAGGGGACGATAAACACCAAAGCTCCCCATCGTTGCATAAGCACGTGCTAACTGTAACGGAGTTACCATTAGTCCATACCCGAAAGAGAAGGTGGCCCTCTCTATGTCAGACCACCGTTTTTTTTGTAACATTAAGCCACTACTTTCTCCGACCAATCCCAAATTGGTTGGTTTTCCCAGTCCGAAACGTGTGTAAGTATCTACCAACGCGTCGTAGGGCATCGCTAACGCCAGCTTAGAAACACCGACGTTACTCGATTTCTGTAGAACCCCCGTAATGGTCAGTTCAGGATAAAGCGCTACGTCTTTAATCTCGTGACCATTAACCCGATAAGGGCGGGTGTTCAGTACTGCATTCTCTTTAATAATTCCGCGATCTAACGCGGTCATCACAACCATCGGCTTGACGGTTGATCCCGGCTCAAAAATATCGGTAATGGCGCGGTTACGGAAAAAATCTTCCGGCGTACCGACCCGATTATTCGGGTTATAAGACGGGCTATTAGCCATTGCTAATATTTCGCCGGTATTCACATCAACCAAAACCGCGGTACCTGATTCAGCCTTGTTCAGATTTACCGCATTGCTTAACTCACGATAAACCAGCGCCTGTAAACGTTCATCAATACTAAGCGTCAGGTTATGAGCAGCCTGGCTATCAATGGAAGAGATGTCTTCAATCACCCGCCCAAAGCGATCTTTACGCACCGTACGCTCACCCGACTTGCCAACCAGCTTATCTTCGAAGCTTTTTTCTATCCCTTCCAGACCGTTATCATCGATGTTAGTAAAACCAATGATATGAGCAGTCACCGGACCGGCCGGATAGAAACGGCGAGATTCACGCTTTAAATAGATACCGGGGAGTTTAAGCTTACGGATATAGTCAGCCGTTTCGGCATTGACTTGGCGAGCGAGGTAGACAAAGCGGCCTTTCGGATTAACGTTAATCTTTTCAGACAGTTTATCTATCGGTGTTCCAAGAATATCAGCCAGTGCTTTCCAGCGCATATCCTGAGTAATACCACCGCGGTCGTTTAACTCTTTAGGATCGGCCCAGATTGCATTCACCGGCACGCTAACCGCCAGCGGGCGGCCCAGTCGGTCGGAAATCATTCCGCGAGCGGTAGGAACTTCCTGAACCCGTAAAGAACGGGAATCACCTTCTTTAACTAATTTGTCAGGCTCAATAACTTGTAACCACGCGGCACGGGCCATCAGACCAAACATAGCAGCAACAATGACTATGCAAAGCAAACTAAAACGCCAGCTAATATAGCCGGCCTGATTTTCGGGACGTTTAACCTTAACCTTATTCGGTCGTGCTGCTTTCATTTATGCTTATTAGCCACCGTATTGCTATTTATCTGATACGCACTCCAGGGTGTGCGCTACCTTACTAATTACTTCTGGACCACGATTTGTTCCTGGTCCGGTGTAACATGCTGCATCTGTAATTTTTCATTGGCCAGTCGATCAACCCGACTGTGATCGGCCAGCGCATTCTCTTCCAGAATCAGGTTACGCCATTCAATTTCTAAAGCTTCCCGCTCCAGAATCAACTGCTCTCGTTCCGCCGTCAGTAACCGGGTACGGTGACTGGACAACACAACCGCGATAGCTGATACCAAAATTAGTACGGTCAGGATCATCGGTATCTTGGCGAAACGAAGTAAATCATCACCAATAATTCCAACTAAGCTATGGCGCTCATTTGGAATCATTCTGCGGTCCTTTCTGCAAAACGTAGTACTGAACTTCTTGCCCTGGCGTTACCTGATACTTCCTGCTCGGATGGCATCATTTTACCCAGTGCTTTTAACTTACGTCCGCCGTGCTGCCTTAATTGTTCTTCTGTTAAAGGTAATCCGGCAGGAACCTGCGGGCCTTTACTGTGCTGGCGAATAAAGCGTTTAACAATACGGTCTTCCAGCGAATGGAAACTAATAACCGACAGGCGCCCTTCGGTTGCCAGTACCTCAAGCGTACCGTCTAATGCCCGCTCAATCTCTTCCAGCTCACTGTTAATATAAATACGAATGGCCTGAAAACTGCGGGTTGCCGGGTGCTTATGCTTATCACGAAACGGGCTGGCATTAGCGATCAGTTCAGCCAGTTCACGCGTTCGGGTCAACGGTTGCTGGCGATTGCGCTCAACAATGGCCTTAGCAATGCGTTTAGCAAAGCGCTCTTCACCAAAGGTTTTTAACACCCAGGCAATATCTTCAGCGTCAGCTTTTAATAACCACTCTGATGCAGATAAACCTCGGGTCGGGTCCATACGCATATCCAATGGACCATCACGCATAAAAGAAAAGCCGCGTTCAGCGTCATCTAACTGTGGAGAAGAGACGCCAAGGTCTAATAAAACGCCGTTAATCTTTCCTTCCAAACCGCGATCGCGTACATATTCTGCGATATCTGAAAACGGGCCATGGACGATCGAAAATCGAGGGTCGGTTATTTCCGCTGCTGCAGCAATTGCCTGAGGGTCACGATCGATAGCAATCAACTGTCCCTGAGGTCCAAGATGGGAAAGAATAAGGCGCGAGTGGCCGCCACGGCCGAAAGTGCCGTCGATATAGATACCGTCCGGTTGGATATTCAGACCGTTAACGGCTTCATCCAAAAGGACTGTTGTGTGCTGATAATTAGTAGACATAACTTATAGTGACAAATCCTGTAACCGCTCTGACAGTGTGTCTTGAGCGGACTGTTCAGCGTCTATATCTTCCTTAACTTTTTGATACCAAGTTTGTTCATCCCATAACTCAAACTTATTGAGCTGGCCGACAAGCATCACTTCTTTGACTAAAGACGCATGTTGCCGCAACGTCGTTGCCACTAACAAACGCCCTGCGCTATCCATCTGACATTCGCTGGCATGACCTAATAACAGGCGCTGCACCCGACGCTCAGCCGGATTCATGCTGGATAGCCGAGATAATTTTTGTTCGATCTTTTCCCATTCAGGTAAAGGGTAAAGCAACAGGCACGGCTGATGAAGGTCAATGGTACATACCAATTGGCCTTCACATTCATCCAGCAAAGAATCCCGATAGCGAGTGGGGATAGCTAATCGCCCCTTACCATCCAGATTTACCGTTGTTGCTCCACGAAACATGGGCAGGTCACTCCTTAGCGACAAGTTTTACCACTTTACCCCACAATTCTCCACTTGAACAGAGTTTACGAAGGGTATTAAAAGCTTGTCAAGCCAGAGCACCATGACTTTTCACTAATATGGCGGGGCTATTTCGCTAAGAAAGCGTAAATAGACACTGATAAACTGATAGAAATACGACTAATACAATGAATAGTAATAAGTATTTTTGACAGGTTATAAAAATGAAAATAATGACTCAAAAACCGACCAACAATTAAATAAAAATATCCCTACCCTGTTAAAAACTGGCAGGCACTTAGTTAAAGCTCAATGGGAGTTGTTTATGCCGGGGCGTGATTTTAGTGTCGAACAGGCCGCTAATATCAGCGATTAATAGTAACATAAAGTAAACAGGACAAATAATAGACCATAACCGTTTAAATTTTAAATATAAAAAGGAGCCTTTAACCGGCCCCTTTCTTTGAGTTACTTTTTTAATCCAGAAAACAAGAAACTGAATATTTTCTGCCAATCGCTAAATGATTATGATTCTGTTCGGCTTACCCGGCTTAAACAACCTCGACGGAATAAGCTACGGCGAATACGTGTTAACCCCGGCTTAGGTTTCTGAGGTTCATCAATAGAGGCCAAGACCAACTCCAGAACGCGTTCAGCGACTTCACGGTGGCGCTGTGAAACGGCCAATACCGGACACTCAAGAAAATCTAGCAGTTCATTATCACCAAAGGTGGCAATGGCTAAATTGGCTGGCAAATGCCCTTCCCGCTGCAGAATAACATCCATAACACCCTGTAATAATGAGAAGGAGGTGGTATAGATCGCCTGCGGTATCGGATTGGTTTTGAGCCAGTTATCAAACAGTTCAGCCGCAGAGGCACGTTCATAGCTGTTAGCGTATAGATAATTAACCGCGCGCTTATCGTCTTTCCATGCCTGTCGGAACCCCTGCTCGCGCAGTTGGCTGACGGATAACTCAGGTAATGCACCAATGTAGGCTACCGTTTCAGCATCGAATGAACGTAGCTCAGCGGCCAGCATTTCGGAATCTTCAAAGTCAGCCCCCACAACGCTGATAAAATGTTCCCGATCTAACGCACGGTCTAAGGCGATGATAGGGAAAGAGCTATTTATCCAACGTTGATAAAACGGATGCTCCGGCGGCAGTGCGGTAGAAACAATCAGCGCATCCACTTTGCGCTGGAGTAAATGTTCCACACAGCGCATTTCATTATCCGGCTGGTCTTCAGAACAGGCTATCAGTAGTTGATAACCACGCTGGCGGGCCTGACGCTCCAGATAATTGGCAATACGGGTATAGCTGGTGTTTTCTAAATCAGGAATAACCAGACCGATTGAGCGGGTACGACCGGCACGTAGCCCTGCGGCTACGGCATTTGGTTGGTAATTATGTTCCCGGACTACCGCCATGACTTTTTCTACCGTCTTGTCACTCACGCGATATTGCTTAGCTTTGCCATTAATAACATAGCTAGCCGTTGTGCGTGAAACGCCAGCGAGACGCGCAATTTCATCCAGTTTCACGTTAACCCCTTAATTATTATTTAGCCCCAATCTTTGGTGGCACAATAACCATATTATTATATATGGTATTTAATAATGTAGATCTAACTCCAGATTAGCAGGTTCAGCAACTGCTTAATCCATTCAGTTAGTGTAATACAAAATAAAAAGCCCTACACAGGGTAGAGCCTTTTCATTAATGCTTATTTAATCAGCAAACCAGTGCCATTCAACTAACGCATGATGCGCTCACCGCGAGCAACACCGACAATACCAGAGCGAGCGACCTCAACAATTTCGCCAGCTTCACGGATAGCCGATAGGAATGCATCGAGTTTACCACTGGTACCAACCATTTGAACAGTATACAGCGATGCCGTGACGTCCACGATCTGCCCACGGAAAATATCCGCACAGCGTTTCACTTCTTCTCGGCCTTCGCCGGTGGCCCGCAGCTTAACCAACATAATCTCACGCTCAACCCGATCGCTTTCTGTCAATTCAGCGACCCGCAGTACATCAACCAGCTTATGCAGCTGCTTTTCAATTTGCTCAAGTACCTTGGCATCACCCATGGTCTGAATGGTCATACGCGATAGCGTAGGATCGTCAGTCGGGGCTACCGTCAGGCTCTCAATATTATATCCACGCTGAGAAAACAGGCCAATAACGCGCGACAGAGCGCCTGATTCATTCTCTAATAATACCGACAATATACGGCGCATGATCAGCTCCTCTCCGTTCTGCTTAGCCACATTTCGTCCATTCCGCCGCCACGAATATGCATCGGATAAACGTGTTCTCTTTCATCTACCGCAACGTCGACAAAGACCAGTTTAGTTTTCACCGCCAAGGCTTCGGCCAGCTTGCTTTCCAGCTCTTCAGGCTTACTGATAGAGATACCCACATGACCATAAGCTTCAGCCAGCTTGACAAAGTCAGGTAGTGAATCCATGTAGGAATGGGAATGCCGGCCCGCATAAATCAGATCCTGCCACTGCTTAACCATACCTAAGAATTTATTATTCAGATTCAGAATCACTATAGGTAAATCATATTGAAGCGCCGTCGATAGCTCCTGAATATTCATCTGAATACTACCGTCACCGGTAACGCAGACCACGGTCTCTTTAGGTAACGCCAGCTTCACGCCCAGCGCAGCCGGGAAGCCAAATCCCATGGTGCCCAAGCCACCGGAGTTAATCCAACGGCGTGGCTTATCAAACGGATAATAGAGCGCCGCAAACATCTGATGCTGACCGACGTCAGAAGCAACATAAGCGTTACCCTCAGTCAGACGATACAGGGTTTCAATAACGGCCTGAGGTTTAATACGATCGCCACCGTGATCAAATGCTAAGCAGTCTTTTTCACGCCATTGCCGAATACGCTCCCACCACTCGCTGTGGGCTTCAACGGTAGGTTCAACTTCTTTCTGCTTTAATAATTCAAGCATCTGCCCCAGAACCTGCTTGGCATCACCAACAATAGGAATGTCTGCATTAACCGTTTTGGAAATAGACGTCGGGTCGATATCGATATGCAATACGGTCGCTTCAGGGCAATATTTGGTCAGATTATTCGTCGTCCGATCGTCAAAGCGTACGCCAACGGCAAAAATGACATCCGCATTGTGCATCGTCATATTGGCTTCATAGGTGCCGTGCATCCCCAACATTCCGACAAATCGCTCATTAGTAGACGGAAAAGCACCTAACCCCATTAAAGAGCTGGCAACCGGCAAATCTAATTTATCCACCAGGGTTTTCAGCTCGACATCACAGGCGGAAGTAATGGCGCCACCGCCGACATAAACCACCGGTTTTTTCGCATCAAGCAATACTTGAAGCGCGCGTTTAATTTGCCCGCGGTGGCCTTGCACCGTTGGGTTATAAGAACGCATAGAAACCTGGTCGGGATACGAATAGGGAATTTTAACCGCCGGATTTAAGATATCCTTTGGTAAATCCACCACGACGGGACCAGGGCGGCCGGTACTAGCGACATAGAATGCTTTTTTCAACACCATCGGAATATCTTCGGTGTGCTTAACCAGAAAGCTATGTTTGACCACAGGGCGGGAGATACCGACCATGTCACATTCCTGAAAAGCATCGTTTCCAATAAGGGATGTTGCCACCTGCCCTGACAACACAACCAATGGAATTGAGTCCATATAGGCAGTAGCAATGCCGGTAATCGCATTGGTTGCCCCCGGCCCGGAAGTGACTAATACCACGCCAACTTCACCGGTTGCCCGGGCGAATCCATCGGCCATATGCACCGCAGCTTGCTCATGGCGTACCAATACGTGATCAATGCCGCCCACGGTATGCAAGGCATCATAAATATCAAGTACCGCCCCACCCGGATAACCGAATACATGCTTAACGCCTTGGTCGATCAGCGATCTGACGACGATCTCGGCTCCTGATAACATCTCCATGGGTCTCCTCCAGGCTTATCTTGTTATTGTATCTTATGCGCACCAGCTAATGCTGCGTGGCGATTGTCGGGTCTTGCCCATGTTGTGTTTAAATTTTGCCTACTGACTTTCTTTATAACCATTCCCTGATATCAGCCAAGTTATTCTGTTCAGAGCAATGAAAGCCAGATAAGAGATAAATAATAGGTGACTTATTACCATACCGTCGCTTTTAAATGCTGGCAAAGGCAATTTACCCTAATGAGAAAGAAAGTTTTTCAATCCAAAAAAACACTCTTTATTGAAATAAATATTTGTATATACAACCAATATTGCCGTTTCAGCCTGCTTTAATATACACACTCAGCTAAAACATAGGGCACACCAAATGGTATTTATGGCTGGAGATAAAATGATTTAGTTTGATTTCAGCGTAAGTTCCTTCCGCCTGGCCGGCATAGGAATGCCTATTTTTCTTTTTCTTAGCCGTCGAAGAGTAACATTTTTAAGCGTATCAGGTTTGCCATCAATTTGAAGCACACCGTAGTGTGCCTGTATTAATCGTTAATTACTCAACGTACATCCGCTCGATTTCAGTATGGTAACGGCTAAGGATCACTTTACGCCGCAGTTTCAGCGTAGGGGTGAGTTCCCCCTGTTCCATCGAAAATGCATCCGGCAGTAACGTGAAACGTTTAACCTGTTCAAAACGCGCCAGCTCTTTCTGCAATACGCTTAACCGTGCTTCAAACATCTCAACGATCTGGCTATGCCTTAGCAACTCTAATCGATCATGATATTTAAGATTAATCGAATGGGCGTACTCTTCCAAACTGACAAAGCAAGGAACAATCAGGGCTGAAACAAACTTACGTGCATCGGCGACTACCGCAATCTGATCAATAAACCGATCTTGACCCAATGCGCCTTCAATCGCCTGTGGAGCAATATATTTTCCACATGAAGTCTTCATTAAATCTTTAATTCGTTCGGTGATAAAAAGATTGCCTGACTCATCTAATGCGCCCGCATCGCCGGTTTTTAGCCATCCGTCATCGGTAAACGCCGTAGCCGTATCTTCCGGACGATTGTAATAACCCCGCATTACAATAGGGCCACGCACCTGAATTTCATTATCGTCACCGATACGGACATCAATGCCCGGTAAAGGACGCCCAATGGAGCCAAAGCGAAACTGATTTTCTTCCCAGCAGGAAACCGTCGCACAAGTTTCGGTCATTCCGTAGCCATAGATGATATTCAGGCCGACAGAGTGGAAGAACAGAATAATGTTGTCATCCAGCTTGGCTCCCGCGGCCGGCAGAAAACGAACGTTCCCGCCTAATATGCCCCGTAGCTTACGCAATACCAGCTTATCGGCTAAGCGGTGACATGCAGACATCATCGGGCCCAGACTTTTACCCTGATGGGCAGCCCAGAATTTTCGCTCGCCACACCATAATGCAGCACGGAATATCGCCCGACGGTGCCAAGGTGCTAAATCTACCTTGTCGTGAATAGCAGAAAATACTTTCTCATAGAATCGGGGAACTGCGCACATCACCGTTGGTTTGACGTCCGACATGGCATCACGTACCGCGGCGGTATCCCGCAGATAAACATTCTGCGCCCCGGCATGCATCACATATAGACTCCATGCCCGCTCAAAAACGTGAGACAGCGGCAAAAAGCTCAGTGATACGTCATCAGGCGTAACCGTTAGTCGTTCGTCATGCAAATGAAACTGAGTGGCTAAATTGGCATAGTCCAACATCACGCCTTTAGGCTCACCGGTAGTCCCTGAGGTATAAATTAGCGTAAACAGGTCATCCATTTCACGACCGTCAATACGTTCCTGAAGCAGATGATGGTCACCGTCATTGGCTAACTGACAAAAGTCATCTAAATGGATAGCAATATCACAGCCGCTTAAATCAACCTCTGACTCAAAAACAATAATACGCTCCAGCTTTGGGCAAAGCTGGCGAATAATCAGCGCAACGTCCATTTGAGCCTGATCGCCGACAAACAGCGTACGCACTTGAGCATCGTTAAGCACAAAAGCAGATTGAGCGGGGGTATTCGTCGAGTAAATAGGCACGCCAGTTGCGCGTAAATGCAGAATAGATAAGTCAGCAATCGCCCAGTTCATACTGTTGGTTGCAAAAATAGCAACGCGATCCTGAACCTGAACGCCGGAGCTCAACAGGGCTTTAGCAATCAGAGAGATCTTCTCCCCGACTTGCCGCCAGTTAAGCTGTTGTTCCTGATGGTTATGCCATTCTCTGAAAGCAATTTTGTCTGGATCTTGTTGAATTCTATCTTGTACACGTCCGACCGGATGAAATTGCTTTAACGCTTGAGTCATAGAATGGCTTCTCAGTTCAGCTTACAGCTGTCCATTATTTTTTCATGCAGTCTACCGTTTATCATCATCAGGTCAACGGAAATTGATTGGATATGTGTGGGAAATAACAAAGTTTATTCTGCGGGGTTCAAAATAGAAAAGTCGGGAAACATCAGGTTTACATGGTATTAATAAAACAGCAATCTTATTTTTTTCCGGGCAACATGGCCCTAATTAAGTTGTGTTTTAACCACAGAGAAAGTCCGATAACGGCGCTGATGTGTAAACAAACAAGTAAAGTAACAAAATTCACGAGCCAATAGTGCCAGACCTCTAGCGGATAGAGATCCATCAATGATGTGTCTTGAGCCCATCCGGTAAAAGCAATAAGAGGAAGACAAATCCAGAATAGCCAAATAGCCATTGCTCCTAGCGGATTATGACCCAACGATTTGTCGGATGAGCGGGTTCGGACTTCATTGATATGATGGCAAATAGCGGTTTTTGTCGGAATTAACGCAGATAATCTGGCCGGACCCTTTGCTTTGGTTAGCCCCCATAGCACGCGAATCACCACCAGCGCAGCAACGGCTAACCCAATAATCCGATGCGAAAATGCACCGGGATCGGTAATGTGCAAGCGATTGAGCAGAAAACCAAGGGCAACGCACCAATGCGTCACCCTGACAACCGGATCCCAACGTTGAGTCATTTACTTATACTTTTTATGGAATTCATCACGGGTCAGCTTAAACTGCTCAGCCGCCTGCTTCGCTTGCTCAAACTGGCCAGCATCAGCTAACGCTTTTGCGCTATCTATTTCACCAATAAGCGTCGTTAAGCCATGGCGAAAATCTTTCATGCTGGCACTGTCTTTATCCTGACCTTCCAGCTTGCTTGGTGTACCTTGCTCAGCCAGAGTCGCAGCCTGTTTCATGGCTTCCAACCCCTGCTTAAATTCTTCAGGAGAGTCCGCTTTCAATACCGTACGGTAATTACTGGCAATCAACTTCATCTGATCTTGTACTACGTTTGCCTGGCTGACGGCGCTGGTGGCCATGGCAGCAATTCCAAGCAAAGCAACTAACCATTTATTCATATATCCTCCAATAACGTTAATCCTTAGTAAGTGTAGTAGAAATAAAGATTAACGTTGGAAACGGTGAGGTTTAATGGAGAAAATGATTTAAATAATAGCTATATATCAGGTGATGTTGTGATTTACCCGCCCATCAGCCCCTTAACGCCGTCAAGGCCACCGAGCATATAGGTAATTAGAATCACGACGCCCACCGCAATAAACGCAAATTTAATAAAAGTTTTTATCGTTGGCATTGAGCCTCTCCGGTATGAATATGATAAATATCTAAGCGCATGTTACTAACATATAGCATCCGGTAATGATAAATATTTCAGCTCTATTTTAAAACAAACGTTGACAATGCTTCGGTAATCCAGTATCAATTTACACCATTGTGAAAATAATTTATTAGAGAACTGGATCATATGATTTTTTCAATTCGTCTCCTCAGCCTCCTCCTCCTCGCATCCCGTTGCGCGGCTGGCTTGTGGAAAACGAACTGACCTGATTCAGTCAGAACACAAGAAACCCGCGCTACCTGCGCGGGTTTTTTTTCGCTCCGCAGGCAGTGACACACCTAATCAGTCGGTATAAAAAGAAAAGGAATACAGCATGAGCCAGCAAGTCATTATATTTGATACCACCCTGCGTGATGGCGAACAGGCATTACAAGCCAGCCTGAGTGTTAAAGAAAAATTGCAGATCGCTTTAGCCTTAGAGCGCATGGGCGTTGACGTAATGGAAGTCGGTTTTCCTGTCTCCTCTCCGGGCGATTTCGACTCAGTGCAAACCATTGCCCGCCAGATTAAAAATAGCCGGGTTTGCGCCTTGGCCCGCTGCGTTGATAAAGATATCGACGTCGCCGCTGAAGCACTGCGTATCGCTGAAGCCTTCCGTATTCACGTATTCTTAGCCACCTCCACACTGCATATCGAATCTAAGTTAAAGCGCTCGTTTGAAGACGTGATGGAAATGGCTATTCGTTCGGTAAAAAGAGCGCGTAATTATACTGATGACGTTGAATTCTCATGTGAAGATGCTGGCCGCACGCCAATCGATAACTTATGTCGTATCGTAGAGTCCGCGATTAACGCGGGTGCAACCACCATTAATATCCCTGATACCGTTGGCTACACCGTTCCTCGTCAGTTCGGCAATATCATTGAAACCTTATACCAGCGCGTTCCAAACATTGATAAAGCCATCGTCTCTGTCCATTGTCATGACGACTTAGGCATGTCAGTCGCTAACTCTATTACCGCAGTGCAGGCCGGTGCCCGTCAGGTGGAAGGGACAATTAACGGTTTGGGCGAGCGTGCGGGTAACTGTTCGCTGGAAGAAGTTATCATGGCAATAAAAGTGCGTCAGGATTTACTGGGCGTTCATACTAATATCAATCACCAAGAAATTTACCGCACCAGCCAGTTAGTCAGCCAGCTGTGTAATATGCCCGTTCCGGCGAATAAAGCCGTTGTCGGTTCCAATGCCTATGCTCACTCCTCCGGTATCCATCAGGATGGGGTACTGAAAAATCGTGAAACCTATGAAATCATGACGCCGGAGTCCATTGGTTTCAGCCAAGTGCAGTTGAACTTAACCTCTCGCTCTGGCCGCGCGGCGGTAAAACACCGTATGGAAGCCATGGGTTATACCGATAATGATTACTCACTGGACGAGCTGTACAGCGAATTTCTGAAGCTGGCCGATAAAAAAGGTCAGGTATTTGATTACGATTTAGAAGCACTGGTGTTCATTCGTAAGCAGCAAGAAGAGCAAGATCACTTCGGTCTGGATTACTTCAGCGTACAATCGGGCACTAATTTGATGGCAACCGCATCCGTGCGTTTATCCTGCGGCGGCGAAATCAAATCAGAAGCTGCAACAGGAAACGGTCCGGTTGATGCGGTTTATCAGGCAATTAACCGTATTGCCGGTTACCCGATTTCAATTGTTAAATATCAACTGACGGCCAAAGGTCAGGGCAAAGATGCACTGGGCCAGGTTGATATCGTCGCTGAATATGAAGGCCGCCGCTTCCACGGTGTGGGTCTGGCAACGGATATCGTTGAATCATCTGCACAGGCGCTGGTCCATGTACTGAACCATATCTGGCGTGCGCAGCAGGTAGAAGAACAAAAACAGCGTTTATCCCAGTCAGCATAAAAAATTTCAAACCTGCTTATGGCGACCAGTAACCGTTGCCATAAGCAGGAATTAGCAGCATTAGAAACATTAAAATAAATCTATAAGGTAATGGAGCAAATACAACTATGACGCGTTCTTATCATATCGCAGTTCTGCCAGGAGACGGCATCGGTCCCGAAGTCATGCAACAGGCCCAAAAAGTATTAGAAGCAGTTCGCCAGCGCTTCAATATGCAGATCACAACCACCGAATATGACGTAGGTGGCGCTGCTATCGATCGTCATGGCATGCCTCTGCCGGGCGCGACGGTTGTCGGATGCGAGCAGGCTGATGCTATTTTATTTGGTTCCGTTGGTGGCCCTAAATGGGAAAACCTGCCACCGGCAGAACAGCCAGAGCGCGGCGCATTATTGCCATTACGCAAACACTTCCAGTTATTCAGCAACCTGCGTCCTGCCCGCTTATATCAGGGATTAGAAGACTTCTGTCCGTTAAGAAGCGACATCGCTCATAAAGGCTTTGATATCTTATGCGTACGTGAACTGACCGGCGGCATCTATTTCGGTCAACCTAAAGGCCGTGAAGGTAGCGGCCCGGAAGAGAAAGCTTTTGATACCGAGGTTTATCATCGTTACGAGATCGAACGTATTGCCCACATTGCCTTTGAAGCGGCCCGTAAGCGTCGTGCAAAAGTGACCTCCATTGATAAATCGAACGTATTACAAAGTTCTATTTTATGGCGCGAAGTGGTCAGTGAAATTGCCCAGCAGTATCCTGACGTTGCCCTGAATCATATGTATATCGACAATGCGACGATGCAAATGATTAAAGAGCCATCTCAGTTTGACGTTGTACTGTGTTCTAACCTGTTTGGTGACATTTTATCTGATGAATGTGCCATGATTACCGGCTCTATGGGTATGCTGCCTTCTGCCAGCCTGAACGATAAAGGCTTCGGTTTATACGAACCAGCCGGTGGTTCAGCTCCGGATATCGCCGGTAAAGATATCGCCAACCCAATTGCGCAGATTTTATCTCTGGCACTGTTACTGCGCTATAGCCTGCAAGCTGATGATGCAGCTACCGCTATCGAAAAAGCCATTAATCAGGCATTAGAGCAAGGCTACCGTACCTCAGATTTAGCCGGTAACGGCCAATCTATCAGCACCAGTAAAATGGGCGATATCATTGCTCAGTTCGTGTCTCAGGGGGCATAAAAATGGCTAAAACACTGTATCAAAAATTATACGATGCTCACGTTGTCCACGAAGCACCGAATGAAACTCCGTTGTTATATATCGATCGCCATCTGGTCCATGAAGTGACTTCACCTCAGGCTTTTGACGGTCTGCGCGCCATGAAGCGTAAAGTCCGCCAGCCGGGTAAAACCTTTGCCACAATGGATCACAACGTTTCGACCCAGACAAAAGATATCAATGCCTGCGGTGAAATGGCACGCATTCAGATGCAGGAACTGATTAAGAACTGTGCTGAATTCAACGTATCATTATATGACCTGAATCATCCCTATCAGGGAATTGTGCACGTTATCGGGCCAGAACAAGGCATGACCCTGCCGGGCATGACTATCGTTTGCGGTGACTCTCATACCGCTACTCACGGTGCATTCGGTTCGCTGGCCTTTGGTATCGGCACCTCTGAGGTTGAACACGTACTGGCCACCCAAACGTTGAAACAGTCTCGTGCTAAAACCATGAAGATTGAAGTCAATGGCGATGCCGCTGAAGGCATCACTGCCAAAGATATCGTGTTAGCCATTATCGGTAAAATCGGCCATGCCGGCGGAACCGGCCACGTAGTTGAGTTTTGCGGTAAAGCCATTGAAGCACTGTCAATGGAAGGCCGTATGACCCTGTGTAATATGGCTATCGAGATGGGCGCTAAAGCCGGTATCGTGGCGCCTGATGACATCACCTTTGAATACGTCAAAGGCCGCCAGTTCTCACCCAAAGGTGAAAAATGGCAGCAAGCCGTTGCCTACTGGCGCACGCTGAAGTCAGATGAAGGCGCTAAATTCGATACTATTGTCACGTTGAACGCGGCAGACATTGCGCCACAGGTGACGTGGGGAACCAATCCCGGCCAGGTAATGGCCGTTGATCAAGCCATCCCGGATCCGGCATCCTTTACCGATCCGGTTGAGCGTACCTCAGCAGAAAAAGCGCTGGCCTATATGGATTTGAAAGCCGGAACTAAACTGACTGATGTTGCTATTGATAAAGTGTTTATTGGCTCTTGCACCAACTCACGCATTGAAGATTTACGTGCTGCGGCAGCCATTGCTAAAGGGCGTAAAGTTGCACCGGGCGTTGTTGCCATGGTCGTTCCGGGGTCGGGCCCGGTTAAAGCTCAGGCAGAAGAAGAAGGTCTGGATAAGATCTTTATTGAAGCCGGTTTCGAATGGCGTTTACCGGGTTGTTCTATGTGTTTAGCCATGAATAATGACCGTTTAGAGCCGGGTGAACGCTGCGCATCTACCAGCAACCGCAACTTTGAAGGCCGTCAGGGCCGCGGTGGACGTACCCATTTATTGAGTCCTGCGATGGCGGCTGCGGCTGCAATTAGTGGTCACTTTGCCGATATCCGTGAGCTGAGACAAGCCAAATAAGGAGCCTCACAATATGACTAAATTTACCCAACATATCGGAATCGTGGTGCCATTAGACGCAGCCAATATCGATACAGATGCCATCATTCCTAAGCAGTTCTTACAGAAAGTAACCCGCACCGGGTTTGGTCAGCATTTGTTTAATGACTGGCGCTTTCTTGACGATGCAGGTCAAAAACCTAATCCTGACTTTGTATTGAATAAGCCGCGTTATAAAGGGGCATCAATTCTGTTGACCCGTGAGAACTTTGGCTGTGGTTCTTCCCGTGAGCATGCACCATGGGCGCTGACTGACTACGGTTTTAAAGTGGTTATTGCATCAAGCTTTGCCGATATCTTCTACGGCAACTCGCTGAATAATCAATTGCTACCGCTAACGCTGAACGAAGCAGATATCGACGAACTGTTTAAGCTGGTTGATAGTCAGGAAGGTATTCAGTTTACCGTCGATTTAGAAAATCAAACGGTGATCGCCGGTGGAAAAAGCTATAGCTTTGAGATCGATGCGTTCCGTAAGCACTGCATGATTAACGGGCTAGACAGCATCGGTCTGACCTTACAGCATGATGCTGAAATCAGCGCTTATGAAGCCAAGCAACCCGCGTTTTTAAGCTAACCGTATTTGTTTGGTAATATGTTTATAGGCCAGCATTTGCTGGCCTATAAGATTACTGACAAAGTGGTTTAATTTAATTTCAGCGCATATTTCGTCCGCATAAGCAGCATCAGAATATTGATTTCGCCTAGCGGCCGAGGGGTGACTTTTTCAATATATCGGGCTCCAGGCTTAGTCTGCCCACGGGCGCTCCCTCCGATTAACTATTTTTAAGACTGACTAATGAGTCATTAAAGTATTGGTTAGCCGTCTGAGGCCAGCATTTGCTGGCCTTTTTGCTTAAAAACGCTTAATTTAGCGCATGTTATTCAGTATTCATTATTGCTTTAAGGGTCCGATATGATTGACCTTACTACCTTAAGTACCTATCTGGTTGTCGTTCTGGGGCTGTTTTTGATCCCCGGCCCTGCGGTTTTGCTGGTATTAACCCGCACCGCTCAGGGTGGCCGTAAAACGGGAATCATGACCGGTTTGGGCATTGCGCTCGGCGACTCGATCCATGCTCTGCTTGCCGCCGTTGGCCTATCGGCCATACTGATGACATCAGCTCTGGCATTTAATATTGTTAAGATTGTCGGCGCAGGCTACCTGATTTACCTCGGGGTACGCGCGTTACTGGAAAAGAGAGGCGACTCATCGGCGCCCATAGTACAAAACTTATCGCCGATGAAAGCCTTTCTGCAGGCGGTTCCGGCTGAAATATTGAATCCTAAAACGGCGCTATTCTTTCTGGCTTTTTTCCCGCAGTTTGTTCACCCTGAGCAGGGCTCGTCGCTCATGCAGTTCACCATACTCGGCGCTATTTTTGTGGTACTCGGCATTTTATATACCACAACTCTGGTGTTTATCGTCCGGCCATTAGGCATATTGCTTAAGCGCCTGTCATGGCTGAACCGCTGGCAGGGAAAAATCATCGGTACAATCTTTATTTCCCTTGGTTTAAAAGTTGCACTACAAAGCCAATAGATATCAAGAGAGAATAAAAAAAAGGAAGCCATACATATTGATGGCTTCCCTACTCAGTCTATAGCTTAGCTATTTAATCTTATGGGCCAAACGCCGGTCGAAATCCCAATTGGTTTTCTCTAGTTCCTTGATGCTGTCAACGACCAGCCCGACCAGAATCTCCAACATCTTTTTACCTTTTTCTTCCGATGCCTGCGTTGGGTTACCCGTAGCCCCCGTTGCTGAGACTTCAGAAATATCCCAAATCATCTGAACGTTTTTACCTAAACGGATACTGTCGTCAGGCATCTGCCGTACCGCTTTAGTCACGTCACAGAGTTCAGGGCAAACTGCCATCGTTATTGATGTTTCGCCCTCTCCGCCGTGACCAAGGCCGTCCCATTCGCTAAAAAAGTCTTTATTAACGTGCTCACCAATCAGGTACCACCATGCAGGCATAAAGGCGAAAACCACATCTTTATGACGGGCCTTCACTTTACGCTGGGCAATTTCCAGCGGTGCAATATTGCCATCGTGGCCGTTGAGCACAAAAATATGCTTGATGCCATACTGAATCAGACTTTCAAACATATCTTCAGCAATCGCAATAACGGTTTCAAAACGTAATGTGACGGCCATCGGATTGGCGTTGTAGTGCATCGATGTGCCAAAAGGAACGCCCGGAACGACCAAGGTATTATCCAACTTTAACGCTGCCTGACGCGCCACTTCCGTTGGTACAAACAGATCCGGCCCCAGCGGTAAATGGTCGCCATGACTTTCACAACTGCCAAATACGGTAATCACGCTATCAATCCGATTATGGGCAAACAGCGATTCAAGCTCAGCTGTGTTAAATTGATTTAAGAAGACTTTTTTCATTCCAACTTTCCCCTCAATTATGGGCTAATAACAACCGCTTTATGTGGAACCAGCAAACGCAGAACCGTATACAGCGCAACGGTAATGAATAAAGCCAGCAGGCCGGTTGGCCATTCCGTTAATATATTTTGAACGACAAAAATTAATCCTAAGAACATCCCTACAATGGCTGAAATTATGCCAATCCAGTTATAGGACGGATGTGAATTTAACTCTTTTAAGTCGTAGCGCTGCCTGCGGATTAAGTAATAGTCAGCCAGCAGAGGCCCGGCCAATGGCGGAGCCATGATGCCGAGATAGTTAATGAACTGAGCAAAGAAAATCTGATAAAAACCGATAGATCCAAGAATTGAACCAATAATACCAACGGTTAAAATCAGCTTCTTTTTGTTTACCGGCACACCATAAGACTTTAGCACCGGACCGGTGTACATCGCATTGCAATAAAGCTCAGCGTCGTTGGTGGTCCACAGTGAAAGCGTCCACGTCAGCACACCGACCAGAGCGAAAATAAAACTCTTATCCATCATCCACTGTACGTAGTTAGGCTGACCAACGGTAATGGTACCGATATATCCGACGATATTGAGCAGCGGATTGGTGAAAATAAAACAGGCTGCGGCCCCCCACAGTACGGCTCGAACGTTTTTATTAAAACGAAACAGATCTACGCCCATTATCGCACCGGCAATCCAACTGCCAATCAACATGGTGATTCCCGTAGACAGGCTCATGCCGGTATTTAATGACGATTTTTCAATAAACGCCGTTATTCCGCCCCCCTCCTGCAACATGCTAATACCCACAAATACAGCAATTGCCATAATCACCGGAGAGACAGGTATAGCAATAATTTCAAGGCCTTTCATGCCATATAGCGAAGTAATCGTGAACAACATTCCACAAAAAAGGCAGATAGCGAATACTTCAAGAGTAATCGGGGGTATTGAATAGCCAAGGCTGGCCGGGTCGAAAATAATCATGCCCGACGGATTACCGACAAAGGTTCCCCATATATCCCCCACCATACCGGTAATGGCCGAGAACCAACCTAAGGTTAATAGCCCCATGGCGAGCATCGGTAAATTAGCGCCCAGTGCGCCATAAGAGTACCGGCTCAACAACGCTAAACTAAGCCCGGTTTTCTACGCCATAATGCCCAGTAGTGAGGTAATAATAAAAAGGATGCCCATGCCGATAGTAATGGCCAACAGCGCCTTTGGAAAAGAAACGCCGGGATTCCCGCCCCAGCCGGCCAGCGTACCGCCAATAAAAAGACCTGTCGCCACATAGCCAAAACCGATCCAGACTAAAATCTGCTTCCAGGTCGGCCTTCTTGCGTGGTCAGGAATCGGGGTAAACATATAATCACCGTCAACCGGCAGATGAGGATCTTCAGTAGATGTGGTCATAGTAATGCTCCGTGATGTGATGTTGATTTATTCTTATTTGCAGTTGATTATTATTTAATCTAATTCATATTAAAAGTTTTAATTTCTTTGTTTTGAATAGCAATAAATTAACCAACCTAAAACAAATTCCCATCACAAAATTGAGCAACAATTTGTATTATACAACAACGAGTTGCTTGGTCTCTCACCAGCTAGAAAGTTAAAAAAAGCCCTCCGGTTATGGCCGGAGGGCTTTTTTTATACCAACATAATCTTTAAATTATTATTTGATGTTCATCGCTGAAGCCACACCTTCTACCCGTTCTGCGGCAGGCTTAACCACTTTTTCACCGTGGTTGCCAAAGAACTGATACAGCGTATCTGCCGCACTTTTGGTCAGAACCATAATTTCGATTCGGCGATTCTGAGCGCCTTCCGGCTCGTCAGGATCCAGCAGCATCTGAGCTGACATGGCATTAACCTGAATGACTTTACTTTCGCTCAATCCGCCCTTCTCCAGCACTCTACGGGCTTCCAGAGCACGGTCACCGGACAGATTCCAGTTATTGTAGTTATCCTTACTCTTATATCGGACAGCATCCGTGTGGCCGGTAATAATCATTGGGTTTTCGATCTCATCGAATACCGGCGCCAGTTCTAGTAATAATTCATTAAAGAATGGCGAAAGCTGAGCGCTACCCCGCTGGAACATTTCACGAGATTTATCGTCCTGAACCAGAATTCGCAGCCCCTGCGGTACAATTTCGATTTTAAGGTTAGATCCGGCTTCCAGTGATTCAGTGATCTTCAGAATCACTCGGGCTAAATCTTCCATTTCCAGCTTAGAGTTATACAGCGCTGTATTCAGCGTAGCCCGAGGATTAGGAACCAAAGGTCGCTGTTGACGCGGATTAATCGCGTTAGTTTTAACATCAGCCATATGGGCTGAGACTTTAATTGGCATCGGTACTGGTTTGGTTCCTTTAGAAGAACCATCCAACGAGCTAATCGGAGAGAATGGATTACCATCAAAAATGGTATGTCCGTTCAATACCGCAACAATCTCTTCACGCTCTTCCTGTGATACTGAGTTCACAATCCATAACACCATAAACAGTGCCATCATCGCTAAGGTAAAGTCGGCAAATGCTACTTTCCATGCGCCGGTATGCGCGGCGTGATGACCCTTTTTAGACGAACGCTTGATAATCGTTGTATGCCCGCCA
>POVV01000267.1_pt1 | contig 39268 bp, 29 predicted proteins | sample 1560271 | NCBI WGS metagenome assembly POVV01 (sample SAMN08337232, study PRJNA429181) | Bioreactor metagenome, whole genome shotgun sequencing project. | biome: cows' rumen and soil; feature: anaerobic; isolation source: anaerobic chemostat enrichment culture, galacturonate as sole carbon... | reverse complement strand
CGTACCCTGTGGGCGCAGCAATTTCTTTCACATAATAGGTTCGTTTTCCACTTTCTGCATCTACGGTAAGATTTTCAAAAAGAACCTTTCCTTCTGGACTAGATAATGCACTGGCTAACAAATCACTGTCTTTACAATCAGAAGTTTTGTACAAACCAATCTCTGCTCCTGCTAATATGGTTTTCTCTTTTGTATCTTTCTTTGTCACTTCAATTGCAAACAGTTTTTTATCCGTAAGAGGTTCTGCTGTCATATCTGTGATTTTGTTGCTCTCCACGCGATAAGGACCATAAACGTTTTTATCCAGCTCATATCCAACAGGTGCCTCTGACTCCTTCAGATAATATTCTCCGCTCTTTAACAGACCCGATAAGCCTATGCCATTTTGCGCATCTGTTCTCACCGAAGCAAGACCGCCGTTAATATCCTTTGCCTGATCAGTACATTTCTCATCTGTATATATCTGATAGACCGCACTCAAAACCTTATTCTTATCATTTACATCTACTTTTTTAATCTGTAGTTTCCCATAGGTTGTATAGTTTACAATAGGTTGGCTCAGATAAGTCTCGTTCCTTATTCCACTTTCTATGGTAATTTCCCGGATTGTTTCATCCATGGTGTAATTGGTGTTTGACCCAAGCGAAATCTCTTTCAGCCAGTACGTTCCTGCATCCAGATTATACCATATAGCAATACCGCTTGCGTTTGTGCTCTGTGACTTCAAAAGGTTAGCCGGAACACAATCATCTTTAGAATCGCTGGTAAGCTTTTTATACAAGGAGAATTGCACTCCATTTAATGACACAATGTCCGTCAAATTACCTGCATTTCCAAAAGCACCCTGTTTCTGAATGGACAGAGTACCCTGCCGCTGATTTTGAATGACCATTGGCTGGTTTATCTCAGCATCTGTTGAAGGTGTGCCTGTTGTGGTATTTTTTATGCCGGTAAAAATACCATCTACACAGCCGGTAATTTTCCCTCCTGCGACCTCAAATTCCAATGCATTATCTTTTGTGTATGCCATAGTCAGACCATTTGCTTCTGTCTCGTATATCCTGTACTTTCCTGCATCCAGGAAATCGGATTCATACTGTACACCATTTGCGGTTACCGTAAATGTATTTACCTTCTCCCACGTTTCATCTACTAATTTTTCTAATTGAAACTTAACTGAAACATTAGTACCAGCTACTGGTAATGTAGTCTTTTTAACAATAAACTTTCCTTTGATGGGCGGATTATAAAACCCTTTCCCCTCTTCCATTACCGCATTATCTTTATTTGTATTATCACTGGTAACGGTTACAATTCTATAATTTTTAGTAGCATCTTTATTTTTTTCTACGATTCCATTTTCCGGTACGCTATCCTCAAATATAATGTATTTTCCTGCCGGAAGAAGAATGGAGGTATAGAATCCGTTAGCATCAGTGGTACCTTTGGCAACAACATCGCTCTCATTATATGCAGCCAGATCTGTAACATCATTTTCACCATTCATTTTAGCTTCATAAACCTTGAACCCGACACCTTCAACCGCATAATTCGTATTATTCAGTGTAGTATATTTTACTACCTGAAATTTGCCAAGCTTATAGTTTTGAAACCCTAAATCTTTGGTAAATCCGGTGCCATCGGCTTTAATGGTTACCGACTTAACTTCACCGGATATCTCATATGATGAAGGGGACAAAAGTTCGACAATATAATAATTTTTGCCCGGTGTCAGACCATCAAAGGTAAACTTTCCGTCTTGATTGGAAACTGCTGTCTGCAAAATGTTATGATTTGCCAGAAAATCGTCATCTTTTACGTCTGCTTTGTATTGTTCAAGTACGGCTTTTTGTTCTGTTGTAATATCGCTGGTATTCGAATTATAAATGGATATATGGTTATTTTTTATATAAGATACCATGTTCAGGGCATCTGCATTTGTCTCAAAAACTCCAAACAGAGCATTTTGCTGGGCTTTATCTGAATTATCCGTTTTTGTCCCTTCTCCATGCATCGTATAATTAAGAACAGTTACCTGAGTTTCTTTTCCCTTCTCTACTACAATTGGGCCGCTCCACTGATTGTACCAGTACCATGGACCATTTTTTATTTTATTTGTAAAGACTTCCTTTAGGTAATATGTTCCGGGGCTTATATCCACTGTCACCGCGCTTCCCGCGCCGGAAGTGCCGCTTTCCATGATCTCGCCGCCTGCACCCGAAGAATTGGATATATATACTTGCCTTAAATTTACTGTCTTCGGTCCACTTTCTGTTTCTATTACAATAGACTTTCCCTCAACATCGTCTACAATATAAGTTTCAAACTCTGCTCCGTCCAGCAAAATACCATCATTGGTAAAGCCTCTTTTAAACAGGCGCAGTTTTCCCTGATCTGTTGTGTTCTCAATAATTACGGTATCTGAATCAGCATCAGAAACTTTACCTGATACTACAGTGCAGGATTTATTCCATACGTACACATCTGTACCATCCTCCTGTATACCGCTAACCTTGATACCTTGTGTGGAATCCATAGTATAACCCTCAGGTGTCTTATATTCCACAATCCAGTATTCGCCTGCATCCAGCCATCCTGAAATGCCTGCGGCACTGCTGGTCAGCTCTACTTTGGCACTTGAATCTGCAAGTGCTTTGGCTAAACTGTCCTTAGTAACGTCAGTTGCAATAGTTCCGGTTTTCTTGATTAATACAAAGGAAGCCCCGGTAAGATCATAATAAGCTTTCTTATCACTTGTTTCTTCCTTAATTTGGAAAGCTGCCTGCTTTTTCAGGTTTATCTTACCCTTCTTGTTGTTTACAATTGCATTTTCTCCGGTTTTATCCGTTGTCTTGCCTTCTTGAATTTGGATTTCTATAGGTCCTGCTGCCATTGTATATTCTGCATCAACAGACTCCTCTTGCAGATAATAGGTTCCCGGAGAAAGCCATCCGCTCTGTGCTATCTTGTCTGCTTCAGTAACGTTTAATACAACCTCTGTTTCATCAGCATACTTAGCAGGTATCGTACATGCCTGATCCTCATAAAGTTTAAAGGTTGCCTGAATATTTTTTTGATTTGTTCCCCCGTTATTCTGACCGATTTTTTCAATTTTCAATCTGCCATTTACTGCTTCATTTTTAACGGAAACAACCTTTTGTGCATATCCGGCTCCTGTTTGATTATCTCCTGCTGTTACGGTAATCTGTGTTTTATAAGTGGGATTTGCATAACCATCCGCCTCTTTTTCCGGAAGTTTTGTCTCAACTAAAACATATTCACCCGGCACTAAATGATCAAACACTGCTTTTGCTTTGCCGTCTTGGAGCTGAGTAGTTGCCGTTCCAGCCAGATTACCTATGTTACCTTCTTTCTGGCTGTCATAATAATATAGTTTGAACTCGACCCCTTCCATCGGTACGCCCTCTTCTGTTTGGGCATCCATGGTTGTAATCTTATCTACAATAAGCTTAGCCTTCCTGTCATTTTGGTAAGCTTCTTCTTTGACTTTAACTGCATCGTCTCCCTTAGCGGTGAGAATAGGTCCCCGCATTGTTTCATCCAGTACATAGTCACTTCCTGTTTCTATTTCTTTTACATAATATTCTGTATTGGGCAATAGACCGGTAAACTTACATATACCATTTTGTTCAGTGACCTGAGTAAGTTGATGAAACTCTGCATCAAGAACCGGCTTATATTCACCTCCTGCATCCTTTGTATATAAGCCAAATTTAACATTGCTTATGGGCTGCCCTGTTTTAGAATCTGTTTTTGTAATCTGTATACTTGTCAGCTCCAGATTTTGTACGTCCACTGTAGACTGTTTACCATTCTCCACAGTTACTTCTGATGATACCAGAGCCAGCAGTGCATAGCCATCAGGTGCTTTTGTTTCTTTAATCCAGTATTTTTTTCCGTTTTCAGCATCTACCGGAAGCAGGCTGGATACAGCTATTCCCTTGCTATCAGTAACAACTGTCTCAACAAGTTTAGTACATTCTTCATCTTCATAAATAGCAAACTCTGCCCCTTGAAGGAATTTATTATTGTCTGCCATATCTGTTTTTACAATTTTTATTTGCCCGTAATGCGCGTAGTTAGTAACCAGAAGCTGAGAAGCACTGTCACCAGAGAGAGGTAAGGTAAAGCTGACCTCATTCTCTATAGCGGTATAGCCATCCGGAGTTTTTACTTCTTTATAGGTGTACGATCCCGGTGCCAGGTTCAGTGTTTCGCTGACTGCCTTTCCACCTTGATCAAGTTTGCTTGTCAGTATACCTTTTAAATTTCCCTCAGCATCACATATTTCAAACTGGGCCCCGGGAAGTTCTTCTGTATATGCCGGTTTATTGTCATCCCCATTTACAACACCTTGTTTATGAATAGTAAATGGGATCATCGGATCATTTTCAATTTTGTATGTGCCATCAGCGGTTATCGTGTTTGGCTCCACCTTGACTTTTGTCAAGATATTGTCAGGGTTAACTGCATAGCCGCCGGGTGCCTTTACTTCTTTCAATACATAAAAGCCTGCCGCTAAAGGTACCGACACTGCAACTCCTTCATCCCCAGTTACAAGTGTGGTGACAACTTTATCGCCTTCATTTATCTTATCACTTTCCTGTTCATAGGGACCATATACTTCAAATTCAGCACCACTAAGTGTTACATTTGTATCCTGTGAACTTACTTTCTGAATCTTGAGGATACCCTTCTTTGAAACATTTAAAAAACCAGTTGTATTCACGTCATTATAATCAAATACATCAAGATTTTCAGGAGTCGTAACCTGATTTCCAACTACTATAATGTTTTGGATTATTTTATCGCTAACATTATAAACGTCGCCTTCCACACTTTTTTCGGAAAGGCTGTAGGACCCTGATGGTATCCCATAAAAGCGCACCAGTCCATCCTCGTTTGATATAGCTTCATATTTTTTTTGATTTGCTTCATTAGTTAGTTCAAATACTGCCCCGGATACTTTTTCAATACTGCCCTCTGGGGTCTTTCCATATTTATAAAACTCTACAATGCCCAGATCCCCTGTAGTATTGATAATTTGGACAATACCGGAATCTGTAACTCTTGCAGTATCAGAAGGTTCTACATTTATAGAAGATCCCACTTCTATTTGCAGCGGATTAGGTGCCATTGCGTTAAAACCTGACGGCACGGAAGTTTCTTTTAAATAATAAGTACCTTTGCGAAGCTTTGAAAAAGTTACCTTTCCTGTTTCGGCGTCTGTACTCTGCTCTTCTCCTGCTACTTTAGTCCCTTCAATATTGTTAGCCAGAATTGTACATTCCTTATCTTTATACAGTGCAAATTTTGCACCCTGTTCTGTTGCTGAAATAGGAAATTCAATTTCCCCGATTTTTCCCAGCTTCTCTACCGTAAGGTCATAGGATGTACCTGCAGTCTCTTTCTCTCCCAGTACGATCTCTGCGCTATCAGATACATTTTTTTCTTCCTGCCCTAAAAGCTTATACGAAAGATTTGCATTATTTTGAAGAACATACTCTTTGAGCTGTTCATCTGAAGGCGTCACATATGGTGTTTTGGGATATTTCACTGTTACTGTATAAGTGGTGGAGACAGGCATATTCTCACCAATGTTCTGAGCATCAGACAGCGATTTTTCGTATTCATTAAAAGTAATACTTTTGACACTGCCGTCTTCATATGTCTCTGTACTGTAAGAAATTGGCTGTTTATCAGAACCCATAGTCACTGAAACTACTTCAGCGCCTCCAAATTGAGGATAGCCTACAATATTGTCCTGATTTTTCGTACCATCTGTTATAGCAGGAAGCACATCTGTAATAGAAAAACTTTCAAGCTTCAGCCGTCCATAACGGTTAGCATCTGAATCTTCCCCCGCCTGTTGATTTACAGCTTTGATGGTATAAGGAATGATGTAATAATCGCTATCTTCCGTTGTCTCCCCAGCCTCTTTTTGGATATTCCATCCGTCATCAGCCTGTATGGTAACCTCCGGCTTACTTTCTTCCGGAATGCTGCCGGTCACTTGATATCCATCTGCACTTGCGCTCAATTGAGGGTCTAACTTGATTTTAGTACCATTTTCTATCTCAAAATTATTTGTGGTTAAATTTATACTGATATTCATTCCCTTCCCTACTTCCAAAGGGTTGACAAGATCAATAATTAATATTGTTTTTCCGTCTGCTCCGGGTGTCGTATATTTGTCACTGACTCCATCACCGGTAACCGAGAGCCCTCCTGTATCTGTTGTTTTTACATTAACATTGGCAGGAAGTTCAACCGTGATCTGCGCACTGGAATAGTTCTTCCCTTGTTCTTCCAACGGCGGAACAGTATAGTATATGTAATACGTAAAACCGGTGCCGGACAATACAGGAGATGATGTGCTTACACCTGCAGATATGTCAAACACCTTTTCCGCTTCGTTTCCGGCAGCTAATGCATAAGCAGCCGGGACTGACAGCTCATCATTTTCATTACTATCTAAATTGCTCCCGGAGTCATCCTCATTTTGTATTATATCTGCCTGCTTATCTTGCAAATCATCATCATTTCCTGCATCAGATGACTCATCCACACTTTGTGTTGTTGTATCGCTTTGTGTTGTTGTATCCTCCTGAACAGTTTGCGAGTCACCAGTGTTTAACACTGCCTGACCGGATCCATCCATCGCATACAGATTTCCGGTATTTGTTGTAGCCACAACTATCACGGCAAGAATAAGTGCAATACCTCTTTTTATTTTCTTCCTCATCCCTATCTCCCCTTTCTCATCATAATGTGATCCTAATACTTTACCTGTTGATACTCATACTCTGTATGCCTCTTAACCTATTTCACTAGGCATTACTTTATCTATACTGTACTTTAACCTCATCCATGTTTTTTTTCCGGCTCTGTAAAATCTGTTCTTGATACGCTCTGCCACCATTACCGCCTCATCATACCTGCACGTCCGCAGCATAAGGAGAAACTGGCTGCTGCTGTATCGGCATATAATATCATTGGATCGCAGAACCTTACGCAGTGTTTCTTGCAGAGTTCCCATTCCTTTTCGAAAAAGTCTGGAATAAGCCTCACTGCCTTTGTCCAATGATATTGTAGGATACAACGTAATCAGAACCAGATAAACAGTGCCTTCCTGCCTTGCACTGCTTCTCGATTCCAAATGATACATCTTTCTAAAAACGCCATATTCGCAGAAAAAGGCCCCTGTTTCCTGCTGATGTTCCCCAAGTTCTTTTTGAATGACGTTAATATTACACTCTTGTTTATGCTGCACTCTCAGCAATTCTTCATATAACGCCTGCAATTCACGTGATGGGTGAACGCCAATACTATCATAGAGAAAACGAACAGTTTTCTGATAATGATCAAGAGCAAGTTTCTGCTTGTTTTGTGCAATCATTGCCCGTATCAGGTGGCAATGTATTTCTTCATCCAAAGAATCCAGTCTGACTGCATCCTGACATACTTGCTCCACCAGCCCATACTGTTTATCTTCTTCTAAAAGGTTGGCCAGGTTTTTCACCGTAGACAGATACATGGAATGATAATATGTAGAAAGCGAGATTACCCAGTATTCTTCTGAAATTTCCGGGAGGAATGTTCCCGTATAAATATTTACCGCTGACTTCCCTGCTTCAATCCGTTCTTCTCTCTCTTCGGTATTTTCTGCCTTTTTACAATAATAGTCAAAACTTTCTGCATCTACTTTGACAGGTATATCCGGATTCCACTGATAATTACCACGCCCGGTCAAAATATACTCTCTGTCTCCCAGTGACTTCTTTAGGCTGCTCCGCAATCTATACATTAAGTTTTTCAATGCCCCTGCCGGGTTATCACTAGTATCATCTGCCCATAGTACTTCACTGAGTTCCTGTACTCCTGTTATCTTATTTCTATGACAAAGCAGATATACTAAAAGTTTTGTCAACATTCTGGATCTGAGACTATCCGTATTTAATTCTTTTTTTCCCTCACTTATTTGAAAACCACTGAACATACGGACTTGCAATTCGATTGTATTTTCTCTTTTCTTTTCTTCCATGACCGCCTCATTCTTTTCTTTGATTCTATTTGCATCAGATATGCTTTCAGGTAAAAAAATAATGTGATCTATCATTTTCTGACCACATCAGAAGAATTTTACAGTCTTAAAGTATCCTCATCCTTCACAATCCTCTCCTGTATTTATTTCTTTTATCTTTAAAAATTATTAAGTTAAATTATATTACAACTATAACCAATTCTGGTCACATTTTAGTCATAAATTAATTTATGACCCCAAAAGCAGTATCCCCATATCCAAATTCATCTTGTAATTGCCCCTTTTTTCTTTTTCAACAGTTTACAATACCTGCATACATGATATAATATTTCAATGGAATGCACGCCATCCATGTAACCAATTTACTACTCCCCGTATCTAATAACAACAGAAAGGACGCTATTAAATATGAAATGTATCAGAGACCTCGGACTGTTGTTTTTATATTGCTTTTTTTTCTTGTTTCAGGTTCAGCCTGATTTAAATCTCGTACTTGCCTTTTTGTGTGCTGTAATTATATGCTGTATTGATTATTTTATGAATATAGATGTTTACCTCCTGCCACTTACTCTTTTGCTCCTAATTGTTGCGTTGTACAATCCGGCATTTTTATATTTTTTTCCTACCGTATTCTATTATATATTCTGGAATAAAAAAAATCTTTTGGCAGTCCCTGCTGTAATCAGTTTTTTCTATATATTTTACTTAAAATCCTCAGATACATTTTCCTTTTTCTTATGTACTTTTGGACTGCTGCTTGCTTTTGTTCTGCAAAAAAACACAAAGAGTCTGCTTACTCTTGATTCCTTGTACAGGCACACCAGAGATGACAGTACCGAGAGAAATATTTTGCTTGCTGAAAAGAATCATGTTCTTTTGGAGAAACAGAATTATGAAATTTATGCCGCCATCCTTAGAGAACGCAACCGGATAGCCCGTGAAATACATGACAATGTAGGACATCTTCTATCACGTTCCATTTTGATGACCGGAGCATTACAGACAGTAAATAAAGATAAAGCCTTATCTGACTCTTTAAAACTACTTGACTCCACCTTAAATTCAGCAATGGATAGTATCCGAAGCAGCGTTCACGACCTTCATGATGAATCCATAAATTTAGAGGAAACAATAAATAGCCTGATCAAGGACTTTACTTTTTGTCCTATTTATTTTCATTTTGATATGACCAGGAATATTCCAAGAGAAATCAAATATTGTTTTATCAGTATAACTAAAGAAGCTCTATCCAATGTCATGAAACACAGCAATGGAGACCGTGTACGAATCAATATGATAGAACATCCCGGCATGTATCAGCTATGCATTGAAGATAACGGTACTTCTTTGAAAATTTCCAGTACAGGTATTGGGCTGCTCAATATGAAGGAACGAGTACATTCAATAAAGGGGCATATACAGATTTTGGCAGAAAAAGGCTTTAAAATTTTAATCACTATACCAAAGGAGAATTGACGATGAACATCTTAATCGTAGACGATGACTGTCTGGTCACCGGTGCACTGAAGACTATTTTAGAATCACAACAGGATTTTCATGTTCCTGCCTTGGGAAATGACGGGTCAGACGCAGTATCATTGTTCAGAGAATATAAACCGGACGTCCTTCTTATGGATATCCGTATGAAAAACATGAATGGTCTGGAAGCCTCCGGAAAAATCTTAGAAGAATTTCCAGAAGCCAGAATATTGCTTCTGACTACTTTTTCTGATGATGAATACATCATTAAAGCATTAAAACTAGGTGCAAAAGGTTATCTTTTGAAACAAGATTATCAAAACATCGTTCCTGCTATCCGTGCTGTTTTCTCCGGTCAGACCGTTTTTGGAGATGAAGTCGTATCTAAACTTCCTTCTCTTTTGCAGAAGAAAAGGGCTTTTGATTATGCTGCCTACGACATTAATGAAAGAGAATTGGAAGTGATTCAGCTTATTGCTGAAGGCTATAGCAACAAGGAGGCTGCCGCCGCACTTTTTTTAAGCGAAGGAACGGTAAGAAACTATCTCAGTTCTATTCTGGATAAACTTAATCTTAGAGACAGGACTCAGGTGGCAGTTTTTTATTATCAACATAAATAAGTTATATAAAAACAGCAGTATTTTATGAATCTCACAAAATACTGCTGTTTTTTATTCATCAAAAGCTTCTTTTACTTTTCCCATGAACCCTTTTTTCTTCCCTTTTGACTTAGTTCCAGTCTCTGATTTATTTTCCTGATTCAAAGAATTACCGGACAATCTGTCAAATTCGCGAAGAGCTTCTTTGGCTTCCTGACTTAATTTATCTGGGGTCTGAATCACCAGCGTTACATAGTGGTCTCCTCTGATTTGAGCATTTCTCAGTGAAGGAACACCTTTTCCTTTTAAACGTACCTTTGTATCCGTTTTTGTACCGGCTTTTACTGTATAGAGCACGTCACCATCCACAGTAGGAATCCTTACATCGCCTCCGAGGGCTGCCTGCGCAAATGAAATTGCGGTCGTAGAGAATATATGCACATCCTGGCGTTGGAATATTGGATGCCTTGATACATTTACCTCCACAAGTAAATCCCCTCTGGGACCGCCATTCACTCCCGGTTCCCCTTTTTCTCGAATCCTTACGCTCTGTCCATTATCTATTCCAGCAGGTATAGAAACCTGAATCCTTTTTCTGCTGGATGTATATCCGGTTCCTGAACAGGAAGAACACTTTTCTTTAATAACTTTGCCTGTACCGCCGCAGCTGGGACAAGTCTGCACATTTTGAACAGTACCGAAGAAAGACTGGGATGTATAAACAACCTGCCCTTTGCCTCCACATTTTGAACAGGTCTCTGGAGAGGTACCAGGTTTTGCACCTGTACCGCTGCAAGTAGTGCATGGATCTTTCAACAATACATCCAGCTCCTTTTCACATCCAAAGACAGCTTCTTCAAAAGTGATTCTTATGCTTTTACGTACATTTGCACCTTTCATGGGGCCATTGCTGGCGCGGCCGCTTCTTCTGCCGCTTCCTCCGAATAAATCTCCAAATATATCTCCAAATATATCACTGAAATCAGCACCATTAAAATCAAAGCCACCGAAACCGCCCGCACCGCCGGCTCCTCCTTCAAATGCTGCGTGTCCAAACTGATCATACTGGCGGCGTTTTTCAGGGTCGCTAAGTACTGCATACGCTTCAGATGCCTCTTTAAACTTTTTCTCAGCCTCGACATCTCCCGGATTCATATCTGGGTGGTACTTTTTTGCCAGCGCACGGTATGCTTTTTTAATCGCCGCATCATCTGCATCCCTGCTTAAGCTAAGCACCTCGTAATAATCTCTTTTTGACTCTGCCATAACACTCTACCTTTCATCAACTTAATAACAACTACCATAATAAAAATAATTTCTTATTATACATAGAAATTCTACGAAACCGCTTTTAACGGCTTCGTAGAACCCTCCCTCAAACGGGTCTTAAACTTCTTTGTAGTCCCCGTCTACTACATCATCACCCTGGAAGCCCTCCGGTGCCGGACCTGCTTCTGGGGTAGGTCCGCCTGCAGCACCTGCTGCTCCGGTCTGCTCATACATCTTGGTAAATAATTTATTAGCACTTTCCATCAGCTTATCTTTTGCCGCTTTAATTTCAGCGACCTGAGCCTCTGTAGCGTCTTCAGCAGTAGATTTTGCAAGGATATCTTTTAAAGCCTGGCAGTCTGCTTCTACAGCTGTTTTATCTGCTGCATCTACTTTATCGCCAACTTCTTTGATTGCCTTTTCTGTCTGGAATACCATAGCGTCAGCTTCATTTCTAGTATCAATTGCTTCTTTGCGCTTCTTATCCTGTGTCTCAAATTCAGCAGCCTCTTTGACAGCTTTGCTGATGTCATCATCAGACATGTTAGAACCAGCTGTAATTGTAATATGCTGCTCTTTTCCGGTTCCAAGATCCTTCGCAGATACATTTACAATACCATTTGCATCAATATCAAAAGTAACTTCAATTTGCGGAATTCCACGTGGTGCCGGAGGAATACCATCCAATCTGAATTGTCCCAGAGATTTATTATCTCTTGCAAACTGTCTCTCTCCCTGAACTACATTTATATCTACTGCTGTCTGGTTATCTGCTGCAGTAGAGAAAACCTGGCTTTTCTTTGTAGGAATTGTTGTATTTCTTTCAATTAATCTTGTTGCCACACCACCCATAGTTTCAATGGAAAGTGATAATGGAGTTACATCCAGAAGAAGAATGTCTCCTGCACCTGCATCTCCTGCTAATTTACCACCCTGTACTGATGCACCAAGAGCAACACATTCATCAGGATTCAATGATTTACTTGGCTCTTTTCCAGTAAGACGTTTTACTTCTTCCTGTACTGAAGGAATACGTGTTGAACCACCAACTAACAATACCTGACCTAATTCTGAAGAATTAATTCCGGCATCTGATAATGCTCTCTTTACTGGCTCTGCTGTTTTTTCCACAAGATCATGGGTAAGTTCATCAAACTTAGCTCTGGTCAGATTCATGTCGAAATGCTTTGGACCTTCTGCCGTAGCAGTGATAAACGGAAGGTTAATATTTGTTGTTGTTGCAGAAGAAAGTTCTTTTTTCGCTTTCTCAGCTGCCTCTTTTAATCTCTGAAGTGCCATTTTGTCAGTAGAAAGATCTACGCCTTCTTTTGATTTAAAATCAGAAAGCATATAATCTGTAATCTTCTGGTCAAAGTCATCTCCACCCAGTCTGTTATTTCCTGCAGTAGACAATACTTCGATAACACCGTCACCTATTTCAATGACAGATACATCAAATGTTCCGCCGCCAAGATCATATACCATGATCTTCTGCTCTTTTTCATTATCAAGTCCATATGCAAGGGCTGCAGCAGTAGGCTCATTTATAATACGTTTTACATCTAATCCTGCGATTTTTCCGGCATCTTTGGTTGCCTGACGCTGTGCATCATTAAAATATGCAGGTACTGTAATAACTGCCTCTGTTACTTTTTCTCCTAAATATCCCTCAGCATCAGCTTTTAGTTTCTGCAGGATCATTGCAGAAATCTCCTGTGGAGAATATTTTTTATCGTCAATTGCTACTTTATGATCTGTTCCCATCTCTCTTTTAATAGATGAAATGGTCTTATCTGCATTTGTTACTGCCTGACGTTTTGCAGGTTCACCTACAAGGCGCTCTCCTGTTTTCGTAAATGCCACTACAGACGGTGTAGTTCTCGCTCCTTCCGTATTAGCTATAACTGTTGGCTGTCCGCCTTCCATAACGGCTACACAGCTATTTGTTGTACCCAAGTCAATACCTATTATTTTACCCATATCAATTCCTCCTAATTTTCCTATTTTATTGATTTCTAGTTTGCTACCTTAACCATACTGTGTCTGACTACGCTTTCCCGGTAAGTATAGCCTTTCTGAAACTCTTCGACTACAATATTCTCACCTACTGCATCGTCTTCCACATGCATCACTGCATTATGAACATCCGGATTAAATTCAGCCCCGATTGCTTCAATTGGCTTTACACCAATCTCCTCAAATGTAGTCATCAGCTGTTTGTAGATCTTATCCAGCCCTTCTGCAAAAGGATTGGCCTTTTCTTCCTCCGGCACTGTTGCCAGACCGCGTTCAAAATTATCAACTACAGGAAGAATCTTTTCTATGATATCTTTCGCACCTATCTCATACATCTGAGTTTTTTCCTTATCTGTACGTTTGCGGAAGTTATCAAACTCTGCTATCTGACGAGTGAGTCTGTCAGTCAGTTCCTCAATTTTCTCGTCTTTTTTATCTTTTTTTATCTTTCTGCCAAATTTCTTTTTTTCCTTGCCCGGCTCTTTTTCAGCCTCATTATTTTGCAGATCGTCTTCTTTGCTCTCTTTTTCATCATTGGCATAATCCGTATCTGCCAAATCTTCAGCACTATTTTCTTCTATGTCAATATCATCAGGCTGTTCATCTGTTTCACTGTCAGTTTCTACGCTATCTTCAGCCGCCTCTCTTACCGCCTTTGCCTTTGCTTCTTCCACTGCTTCTTTGATCATGTCTTCTTTACTCATCTTTTCTTCCACCGGCTATTCACCTTCCTATTCTTTTGACTCATTATTATAAATTACATCCAACTCGTTTTGCAGAGTTTTCAGTGTCTTCATTACATGTTCATAGTCCATGCGCTTGGGACCAATGATTCCTATGGTGCCCTTTAAGCCTTCACCCAGCTCATATGTTGCAGTCACAACACTACAGTCTTTCATGGTCTTTACGGGAGCCTCGTCTCCAATATAAACTTGAATACCACGATTTTCCTCGCTTGCCAGGGTCTCAGTAACTAAATCTGCCAGCTGTTGCTTTTCTTCAAACGCATTGATGATTTCCTGTGCACTCTGATTATCACTTAACTCAGGATATTTAAAAATATTGGTAGCTCCGCTGGTATAAATCTCCATGTCTTCATCCACATGAATAATTTCTGCCACAGCATCCAGAACATCACTAATGACTCCACTATGATTTCCAGCCTGTTCCTTCAGCCTTGCGATTAATCCTAAATTAATCTGTTCAATCGACATTCCGTTCAGGGTAGTATTCAACAGCATATTTAGTTTTAATAAATTCTCATTACTTATGGTTTCACCGACATCAATAATCTTATTCTTGATTACGTTGCCGCCCATTACGATTACCGCTACAATCTGTTCTTCATCTACTTGAGAAAGCTGAATAAATTTTAATGTATTTCTGTTGTTGACCGGAGCCGATACCATAGTCGCATAATTCGTATTCGCTGCAAGTACCTTAGCCGCCTGCTTCAACACCTGTTCTACCTTATCCGTTTTCTCCAGCATAGTGTTTTTCAATTCTGTAATTTCCTGTTCCTTTTCCTCCATCAGCATATCCACATACAACCGATATCCTTTATCCGAAGGAATACGTCCGGCAGAAGTATGGGGCTGAAAAATATAACCCAGATCCTCAAGATCTGCCATTTCATTACGTATCGTTGCTGAACTCAGATTTAAATTCGTATATTTCGAAAGAGTTCTGGAACCTACAGGCTCTCCTGTCTCCAGATAATTCTGGATAATGGCTTTCAATATAGTCAGCTTTCTTTCGCCTATTGCTTTATCTATAGCCATGGAACACCCCTTTCTGATTCAGCTTTTTTGTTTATTAGCACTCCTTAGTTTTGAGTGCTAACACCTTACGTATATTAAGATATCACCACGATTTCCTTTTGTCAACACTGTTTATATATTTTTTAGAAAAACTGTACCTTTTCATTAAAGCTGGGGATCTAGAAACTCAATAAATACAGAATTACTTATATTAATACCTTGTTCAGTCAAGCATATCCTATCCCCTGAATATTGAAGCAGTCCGGCTGATTCTAATTTCACAAAATTTTTACCATAAATGTCTGCAATATCTTTTTTAAATTTTTCTTTAAATTCTCTTATGGATATGCCCTCGGTTTTTCGAAGCCCAAGAAACATAAACTCTTCTATTTCATCTTCTCTTGAAAGCTTTTCCACATCCTCACGAACTTCTTCTCCGTCTGTTACTCTTGAAATATAATCTGTGTAATCAGATGCATTATGATATCTGGTATGATTAATGAGCGAAGAAGCTCCCAGGCCAATACCCAGATATTCTTTTCTTTCCCAGTATCCCAAATTATGACGGCAGGCATACCCCACTTTAGCATAGTTAGATATTTCATATCTCATGTATCCATATTGCTTCAGCATTTTTTGTGTAATTTCGTATATTTCACGCTCTTCCTCTTCATCAGGAAGCTGTGGTCTATGTTGATCACATGGTTCATTAACCTCACCTTTTCCATACTGTTCATAAAAAGGTGTACCTTCTTCAATAATCAGGCTATACGCCGAAATATGTTCAGCCCCTAATTCAGCTACCTGGGATAAAGTTTGCTTCCAACTCTTTAGTGTCTGACCGGGTATTGCTGATATAAGATCAATATTGATGTTTTCAAAACCGCACTTTCTGGCCATAGTGTACGTTTCCAGAAACTCTTCGTATGTGTGAATTCTACCCAAAAACTTTAGTTCCTCGTTATTAACAGATTGAAGCCCAATACTAAGACGATTTATTCCGGCGGCTTTCCACACATTTAATTTTTCTCTGGTCACCGTACCCGGATTTACCTCTATTGATAATTCCACACTTTTTAAAATACTAAAACTATGATGCAGAGCCTCAACAATAGAAAGGAGCTGTTCTCCGTTTAATATGGATGGCGTACCGCCCCCAATGAAAATAGATACTACTTCATATTTTTCACCAAAAATAGTCTTATATCCCTGTATTTCCTTTATTAGCGTATTTATATATTCCTGCCGCTTTCTCTCATCATCAGGCCCAGAGAGGAAATCACAGTACGCACATTTTTTAATGCAAAAAGGAATGTGCACGTAAAGTTCCAGTTCTTTTTTCATTTTGCTCTCCTCTATCAATATCTTTCGGGGACAAAGAAACACCTTCAGTAAAATCCTCTATTGGCTCTCACTGAAGGCATCCGACTTTTATCTTATAAATATATCCCAAAGTTTAGACGAAATTAATCTTCATCTAATTTAAGCACACTCATAAAGGCCTTTTGTGGTATCTCTACATTTCCCACCTGACGCATACGTTTTTTTCCTTCTTTTTGCTTTTCAAGAAGCTTCTTTTTACGGGAGATATCTCCGCCATAACACTTAGCAAGAACGTCCTTTCTCATTGCCTTTACTGTTTCGCGTGCAATAATCTTACTTCCAACGGCCGCTTGAATTGGAATTTCAAACAACTGCCTTGGAATCTCTGTCTTTAGCTTTTCACACATTTTTCTGCCTCGCTCATAGGCAGTAGAGTCATGCACAATAAAGGATAGTGCATCCACTTCTTCTTTATTAATAAGTATGTCCAGTTTAACAAGGCTTGAACGCTCATATCCAAGCATCTCATAATCAAATGATGCATAACCTCTGGAGCGTGACTTTAATGCATCAAAAAAGTCATAGATAATCTCATTCAATGGGAGATGATAATTCAAAACTGCTCGGTTTTCTTCCATATATTCCATTCCCTGATAAACACCCCTGCGCTCCTGACATAAATCCATAATGGCTCCAATGAACTCTGACGTCACCATAATTTCTGCCTTCACTATAGGCTCTTCCATGTACTCAATTTCTGCAGGGTCCGGCAGGTTCGTGGGATTGGTAAGCTCAATCACATCACCGTTTGTTTTATATACCTTATAAATAACACTTGGAGCCGTAGTTACCAGATCCAAATTATATTCCCGCTCCAGCCTTTCCTGAATAATTTCCAGATGTAAAAGTCCAAGAAATCCGCAGCGAAAACCAAACCCAAGAGCAACAGAAGTTTCCGGTTCAAATTGCAGAGCAGCATCATTTAACTGTAATTTTTCCAGTGCGTCTCTCAAATCCGGATACTTTGCACCATCAGCCGGATAAAGACCGCAATATACCATAGGGTTAACTTTCTTGTATCCGGGAAGCGGTTCTTTACATGGTCTGTTCGCATCAGTGACCGTATCACCAACACGGGTATCTTTTACGTTTTTCAGGCTGGCTGTAATGTACCCCACCATACCTGCGCTTAATTCATCACAGGGGATAAATTGTCCCGCTCCAAAATATCCGACCTCCACAACATCTGCAGTTGCTTTTGTGGCCATCATCCTGATTGTAGTCCCTTTTTTAACTGTTCCCTCTTTAATTCTGCAAAATACAATAACGCCTTTATATGAATCATAAACAGAGTCAAAGACCAGTGCCTGAAGCGGTGCAGACGAATCTCCTTCGGGTGCGGGTATCTTTTTCACAATCTGCTCCAAAACATCTTCCACATTTAATCCTGTCTTAGCAGAAATTAACGGTGCATCCTCTGCATCTATTCCTATCACATCTTCAATCTCTTCTTTTACTCTCTCAGGCTCTGCACTTGGAAGATCTATCTTATTGATCACCGGCATAACATCCAAATCATGATCCAATGCAAGGTATACATTTGCAAGTGTCTGGGCTTCAACACCCTGAGCGGCATCAACAACCAGAATGGCTCCATCACAGGCAGCAAGACTTCTTGAAACCTCGTAATTAAAGTCCACATGCCCGGGAGTATCTATCAAATTGAAGATATATTCTTCCCCATTCTTTGCCTTATATACTGTACGCACAGACTGCGCTTTTATGGTTATTCCTCTTTCCCGTTCCAGATCCATGTTATCCAATACCTGAGACTGCATTTCTCTGCTGGTCAGCAGACCGGTCTTTTCTATGATCCGATCAGCAAGAGTAGATTTTCCATGGTCAATATGTGCAATAATACAAAAATTTCGTATTTTACTCTGATCTATTCCCGACAAATTTTTATTCCTCCATTATCTCCGTAACTCAAACAATGTTATCCTACCACGCTGTTCCTTTACTTGGCAACTTCTTTTTTTGAAACCGAAGAATACTTTACGATAAATAGTTCAACGGCTAGTATATCTGTAAGACCTCCCGTCTTAACGCTTTCTTCTATTTCCGCACTATCTTCCATGATTGTTCTCAATTCAACAGAGTGAAAGTGCCTTGCCTGCTCCATATATCGTCCTGCTGCAAAAGGATGTAGTCCTGCCTTGGCAGCAATCTCTTTTTTTCCATATCTCTTCCTTAATAAATCCTTTACCTGATATAGTATTCTGTATTGTCTGGTCATTAAATACAAAATCCTCATAGGAGGTTCCTTCAAAGCTAACAGCTCATAATATAAGTCAAGAGCTCGTTTTTGCTGTTTATCGGCAACAGCATTTACCATATCAAAAATATGGTTAGATATCTGCGTGACACATACGGCGTCCACATCTTCTTTTGTAATGCTGTCTCTTCCTAATGTATAACAAAATAGTTTTTCCAGTTCCTTTTGTATATTTCCCATATCTGTACCGGCTTTATTCAATAACTCATTGACTGTAGCTTCAGAAATCTGCCTGTTTTCCTTGCGTACCAGACCTAATATCCACTTTTTCAGTGTAGATTCATCCTGAAACGGGAGTTCCACTATATGTCCCTTTTCCTTCACCGCCTTATACATTTTGCTCCGCTTATCCACTTCACTTTCAATAAAAATAAAGCAGGTAGTCGGAGACATGTTCTTGATATAATCCGCCATGTCTGCGCCTGCGTTTTTAAAAAGGCCTGAGTTTTCCAACACAATCAAACGCCGTTCTGAAAAAAACGGCATAGTTTCAGCTAGATCAATTACTGCCTTTACATCAATGCCTTTTCCTTCATAATAAGTATAATTCATTGTGTCATCTTCAGGAATCATTGCTTTAACAAACCGATCCTTATATTGCTTCTTCAGATAATTTTCTTCTCCATATAGAAGATATATCTGTCTAAATTGTCCTGATTTCAAATCTTCATTTAAACTTTTCATAGTGATTCTATTATATAAGAAAGTAGTGCTCTTTGCAAAAGATATTTAAGATTATTTAATAAACAGGTAATATTGTTTACAAGTTCAACCTATGTTATAATTAGTTAGTTTTATCTAACCATATTATGTATGGTCATATAACATATTATATTTAGAGGAGGTCATATAAACAATGAAAGTAAGCCATATAATTTTAAAAGTAGATAATTTAGATAATGCTGTCAGGGAGTATCGAAAAAGAGGTTTTTCAGTTGAATACGGAAGGGTTAAAAATCCGATAAATGCACTGATTTACTTTTCTGATGGACCCTATATTGAGCTTCTGGATTCCACGCATATGCCTGGATTTTTCAAAAAAACATTTCGATTATTGGGAAAAGGGGGCATGGTCGATCGTCTGGATTACTGGGATCAGCACACAGGAGGATATTGTGGTCTGGCATTGGAAACATACGCACCCACACTGGAAAAAGAACTTGCAGTGTTAAATAAGCATCACCAAGAATATTTTAAAATGAAAAACAAACGCGACGATACAAAAGGAAGAAAATTGCGTTTTCAGACAGCCTTTCCAAATGAACTGGCTCTGCCGTTTTTGATGACTTATTTTAATATAGATCCAAAACCCAAGAATTATGTACACCCTAATGGTATACAGGGAATCACTAAAGTACGTTTTGGCACCAAAAATGAACTTATGCCAATAATTAGAGAGCTTTGTGATGACACTCTGCTGGAATTATATAGTGGAGAAGGAATAGAGATAGTGTGGGAATAGTTTCTGTCAGCTTAGAATTCTCTTAAAATATTTATTTTACGCTTTTTTATTATACATCAGGAAACAGGGGAGACCAAATGCAAAAACACCGCCCACAGCATTCCCAAGAAAAACAATCAGTGTGTTCAGTAAATAATCTCCCCATGTTATAGCAGTCTCACCCGAAAAAATCGCTGCAGGAATAACAAAAGCATTCGCTACTACGTGCTGAAATCCAATTACTACAAAAATCATAATCGGAAACCAAGCTCCAAGCAGTTTTCCAGTATAATCTTTAGCACTTGTGGTGAGCCATACAGCCATACATACGAAAATGTTACAACCAATAGCAGATATAAACGCAACCATCGGTGTATCTCCTATACGAGCATTTGCTATCGCCATGGTCTTATCCAAGAACGCCCCTTCTGTCATCCCCACTATGTGTCCCCAAAGATAAGCGACAAGAATACCTCCTGCCATATTTCCCAGCATAACAACCACCCAGTTATAAGCTACATCAAAAACAGAGATTTTTTTTTGAAACAATCCAATTGCCATAGTCATCATATTGCCGGTGGCAAGCTCGCCGCCTACCAGTACTATTCCGATAAGGCCAATGGGAAAAAGGGCTCCGCCTATAAGATTACCGAAACTTCCCCATTCGGCAGGTACAGTACCTGCTCCTCTGATACAGGCTAAAAAACCTAACGCAATAAATGCCCCGCCCAAAATAGATAATAAAGCTAATTTAACAAAAGTTAACTCCTTTTTTGATTTCGCCTTGTCTCCTAAAATATCCACCACTTCTGTTTGTGTAAAAAAATTCATATGTATAGCCTCCTGTCTGCTCCCATTCACGAAAGAATTTTCTCCTTTATTCTTTGTATTCCAATCGGAAGAATTTATCCTGATTTTTTTCGATTGTTCATGATAGCATTCCATGCCCTTCATGTCAACTTACCAAAAGAGGCTCTTTTGCCGGCTATTGTTTATATTCTTTACCCGATGCAGGTAAACAAACCTCACATTTATAAGGATTAAATGCTTTTTTCATATTGAATACCGTTTTATAGCCCTTGCATTAAATGAGAACTATTATCAAAAACCCCCTTGTCTAAATATGAATCAATCTGAACTTTATATCCATCTGTGGCCAGACTTACCGCACCATCATACTTTGTGCAATATATTCTACTTCCTACAGCTTCCAGTCTTTGCACAGTATCTTTATGAGGATGCCCATACCCGTTATTTACACCTGCTGATATCCATGATACGGACGGATTGGCCATTTTTAAAAATTTTTCATAACTTGAATTTTTAGAGCCATGATGGGCCACCTTTAACACATCGTACTCTTTCAACAATAGTTCATTTTCTAAAGCCCTTTCTCCCGTCCCTTCTACATCACCAGTAAAAAGCATGTCAAAGTTATAGAAATTAATATCCAAAACCATAGAAGCCGCATTTCCCGGCTCTCCTTTGTAAGAGTCTGAGGGGGCTATGCAAGAGACGGTTAACTCTTTTTCTGTTATGGTGTCTCCCTGTCCCATGGTCACTACCCTTGTCCGATAATTTAAGGCCTTTTTTGCCAGTTTCTTTATGGCTTCATCCTGTACCTTAATTGGCGGCAGCACCAGTGTTTTAATACGTATGCCCATTTTCTGATTCTCCAGCAGCTCTTCTATTCCGTTTAAATGATCCGCATCACCATGAGAAATAAACACGTAATCCAGAACTGCCACACCTCTAGACTTTAAAAACGACTCTATCCTGGATTTTCCCACGCGGGAAACATCACTGCTGCCACCGTCAACAAAATAATTCGTCCCTTCCGGTCCTTTAATGTATAACCCGTCCCCTTGTCCCACATCCAGCATGGTAATCAGTAGTTTATCCTTTTCCGTATAGTACAGATGACTCAAAATAATCAGTCCAAATATCATATGAGAAAGATAAAGACAGCAAAATAAATATATTTTTAATCTTCCAAAAATATATTTATTATCCTCTTTATTTTTCCTATTATTACAGATGTAAATAAGAATACAGAAGGTAAACAAGAAACCATAATATAAGACTATATTGACCTTTTCAGGCTGTCCTGTCACCACCCTGCTTCCGGGCAGATTTATACTGAATTTACATATATTTTCACTGAGATAAAGCATAAATTTGCAAACTAAGAGCAAAAGCCCGCCGCCGCGGCTGCTAATAAGACCCATAAAAAGACCTGTTGCGCCTGCACCTATTGCTGTAGATAAAAGAGGAATAGTCATAAGATTTATTATAATTGAGTATAACGGAAACTCAAAGAAGAAATAAAGCATTATAGGAAGAAGGGTTATATTTACCGCCAGGTTCAAACAAATATCTTTTCTTAAACCTTCCACTATTTTTTTCTTATGTTTTGTTATTGTCGATACTTTAGAAATGTTAATTCTGTTCTCTTTTTTCTCTATCTTCGTAAAACAGAATTCAATACATGGTGAAACAAAGGTAATACCCGCCAATGCACCAAAAGAGAGTAAAAAGCCTGCATCAAAAAGGTACAGCGGCCGCCAGGCAGTAATAACAGCGGCCGACAGGCCAAGGCTGGTGGGCATATCATAATCCCTCCCCGTTATATCCGCGCCTATTCTTACCCCAAACATAATAAGCGCACGTAAACTTGATACCCCAAGACCCACCATCAAAGTGTACGCTGACAAAAAAAGAACTCCCGCCATTCCTGACGCCCAGAAAGGCAGTCCCAGTTTTCTCAGCAGTCTGTATAGTCCGTTTCCAAGAAACGACATGTGCAGACCGGAAATGGATAAGACATGTCCGATACCGCTTACTTGATACAGTTCTTTCAGTTCACTGTCCAATTCACTTTTTTCTCCCAACAAAATCGCACTCATTGTATTTCCATAATAAGGACCAAGATATTTTACGAGCACATCTTTCCAATCCTTCTGCAGTACAGCAAGATGTTCACGAAGCCAATACACCTTGTCATCGGTTACTTCTATATCTTCTGCCCATACATAAACATGAATATTATTTTTTCCATAATAGAACTTTTGGCTGAAATTACCTGGATTTCTTGCATCTTGAAATACATCTGCTTTTCCAAAAAGCTGAACACGATTACCAATTTCCACATGATTTTTTGTTTTGATATAAACCAGAATTTTAGACTCGTTTATGATTTGTTTTTTTAACCGGACCTGATTGTCCTTTAGATATAATATAATATATGATGATCTTTCTTCTCTTTGATATACAGTACCTTCAATAGTTACCTGCGTTTTCTCCTTTATGCTCAGTTCTAATTCAGAGGGAGACCAGCCCATATCAGGACCAGTCCCCCCAGTTAAGATAAAACGAAAACACAAGAACAAAACAGTGACCATACATAACGGCCGTTTTATCATTCTCCCTCCGTTTCCTCCACCCAGCTCAGATCCTGTTCTAATGGCTGAGTTAAATCAACCGTTTCCATATAAGAAATATTTTTTTCTCCATTTACTGTAATTTGCACCTTTTCCGCAGATGTTCCTTCGATCAGAGAATTAACGATGGAATATATGGTGACTTCCGGTTTTACATCCACACCACTGGTCAGGAACTCATCATCCAGATTAACATAGCAAATCCCATCTTTAATGGTAACACTTAGAAGGCTGACATCCGGATTAATTGTGGGAAAGCCCATATTTTTTCTTGGTCCCTTCATCAACTTCTCCACAATCAGCTTTTCTCTTGACATGTTGCTGCTGTATTTAACATCCATTTGATGGGCTGATAGTTTATCACCTGTTTCATTCGCAAAGTAAAGCGTTAGTTTCGCGGTTTCATATGAATTAAGTGATGAACCAGTATTTTGGACAAAATCATCATCATTGAGGTAGCCCAGAACCTTTCCCGAGCTGTCACTCATATCTTCACCTTCAACCGTAAACCACAACCCATTGATTCCTTTAATCTGAATCAGAGATTTAACGATTGCGGCTCTTACCAGTTTTTCCTCTAAGGGTGGAATCTTCATATATTCTTCATTAAAATCAAGATATAAAATCTCACCTTCCAATTCACTTTTCTTTACCTTAACATCTTTTGGTATCGGAGCAGTATAGTCAATATCCTGAGAAGGTTCTTGTAATTCTTTTAACATATCATCCGCTGCTGTTTTGGTATTCTCTTTACCGGCTTCATAGGTTATTTTCACCAATCCGGTTCTGTCAGAATTCAAACAGTAAATATAAGAATCTCCCTCTTGCACTTCCGTCCTTTTTGCACAGGCAGACAAGAGCAGCAGACAACAGAAGATACAAAGAACACCTAATACTTTTTGTTTCATCTTTATTCTGCCTCCTTTAAGCAACATGGGTCAGCGGAATCCTGACTGTAAATGTCGTTCCCTCACCCTCACTGCTATACACTTTAACCGAACCTCTGTGCATTATGATTGCATTTCTCGCAATCGCAAGCCCCAGTCCGGTTCCCCCGATCTCTCTGGAATGAGACTTGTCCACCCGATAGAATCGTTCAAAAATATGTGTCTGATCGTTCTCGGGTATACCAATACCGGAATCTGCTACTTTTACATAGAAAAATTTATGATCGGCGTTCAGCGAGACATGAACCCATCCGTTTTCATGGTTATACTTTACTGCATTTTCCACCAGATTTGAAAAGGCAAGTGTGAGTTTGACTTCATCAATTTCTGCTGTCACCGGACGAAAGCTTTCCAGCACAAGCTCCACATTCATCTTCTCTGCGATGGGCTTTAACCGCTTCAGTATCAATTCCATCAGCTCATTTATATTGACGGATTTAATGTTCATATCCTGTGCCGCTTTATCCATCTTGACCAGAGTAAGCAGATCAGTAATAATATCATTCTCCCTGTCAATCTCTTTTGCAATATCCCCCATAAACTCCTGGTATAATTCTATGGGGACGTTTTCCTGGGCAAGAAGAGAATCAGCCAGTACTTTCATGGATGTCAGCGGTGTTTTTAATTCATGGGAGACATTGGAAACAAATTCTTCCCGGGATTCATCCAGCTGTTTGAGTCTGCCAAGCATCTTATTGAATGCTTCTGATAGCTGTCTCGTTTCAGAAAATGTATTTACATGAAGTACTTCATCATCATACCCCTCTGATACATCAGCTATAGACTCTGTAATTCTGCGCATAGGTTTTACGATCCAGTCTGCAATGAACAGACTCAGTCCAAATATCAAAATAAAAACAATGCCCAGAATAGTGCTTCCTTTCGTATGCAGAATCTTGAGGCTGTCCTCTATAGTATCCGTGGACACACTTGCCAGCATAACTCCCGATATCTTTTCAGATTCTCCCTCCATGATCGGAGAGGTTACTTCTATGTACCGGTTTTTCTTATCGTAATAATTTGTACTTTTTCCCATTAAACACTGAATTACATCTTCAGACACCATTGTCTTACCTTCATCCAGGCTGTAAGTGTCTTTTATTACACGAAGATCCCTGTCAACGATCATCACCCGGCCGTTATAAATATTCGTTAATTGCGTTAGATTTGCGTTGATGACTTCGGATGATGTATCCGCCAGATAATTATAACTATTTAACTGATTGCTTAGAATTGTACATTGATTCTGAATATCTGCGGTCCGCAAAGATACAGCTCTGGTCTCATAGGCTTTAATGATTCCGCTGTAAGCAGCTATACACGGTATCATAGATACCGCAAGAATCAGCAATATGATGCAGAACCGCAGACTTTTAAGAATTTTACCATTATATCTAAATTGAAAATTACCCCTGGAAATAATAACCAACTCCCCACTTTGTATGTACATATTTTGGTTCGCTCGGATTTTTCTCTATTTTCTCCCGCAGTCGTCTGATATGTACATCCACGGTCCTTGCATCCCCCGGATAATCGTATCCCCACACAAGATTAAGGAGATTTTCCCTGCTGTACACTTTATTAGGATTCATGGCCAGCAGTTCCAGTACATCAAACTCTTTTGCAGTTAAGTTAATCTCTCTTTCACCGATGAACACTCTGCGGCTTTCACAGTCTATCCGCATAGCACCTTTCACAATTACCGGGCTGCTTGCCTGTTCTTCCCGCTTTGCAGTTCTTCGCATAATCGCCTTGATACGTGCTTTTACTTCAAGAATATTAAATGGTTTCGTAATATAATCATCAGCCCCATATTCCAGACCCAGGATTTTATCCATATCCTCGCTTTTAGCGGTCAGCATAACAACCGGCATGTCTGAAAATTCACGAATCTGCTGACAAACCTGAAATCCATCCAGTTTTGGAAGCATTACATCTAAAAGAACTAAATCATATTCGCAGTTTTTCGCATATTCCAGAGCCTCTTCTCCGTCATATGCACAATCCACTTCCATTTCGTCCTGCTCAAGACTGAAGCGAATCCCCTTTACAATTAATTTTTCGTCGTCTACAACCAAGATTTTCTTTTTACTCATACTCCTCTTTCCCTTAATACCGCTTCCTGATTATTTTCAATAATCAGATTGTTATATTGTCTTTTATTTTATTAAATACACCTTCCTTGATTCCCTCGACCATCATCAGTTCCTCTATGGACTGAAATGCTCCATTTTCATCCCGGTAAGAGACTATGCTGCCCGCTTTTGCATCTCCAATGCCGGGCAGCAGTTTGAGTTCCTCTTTTAAAGCAGTATTAATATTTATCTTTCCCTCAGTATTGTTATCCGTCCCTGTTACTTCCGGCATACTGCCGTCTACAATCCCTTTTTCCAGTTCTTCCGTAGTGGGTACATATATGCGCTCCCCGTCCACGATTAGCCTGGCCTGATTTAAGGCTTCACCCGCAGCTGTCCGGGTCACCCCGCCTGCTTGTTCAATGGCCTCATATACTCTGGAATCACTGTCTAATTTATACACTCCCGGAGCTTCCACAGCGCCACATATATAAACAAATACTGCAACAGCCTCCCCTTGCTCTTTGGCGTCTTCTGCTGCTGGTTTATCTCCCTCTGTGGATATTTCTCCTGTCTGCCCTAACTCCATCTCTGTTAAACCATCCGCCTTTTCATTTCTGCATCCTGCAGTCAATACTGCAGCGGCAAAAACAATCCCTAATAGTATACGGATTTTTTTTATTCTTTCGTCCTTCATTATTCCCTCACCATCTGCTGGCTGTTTGGAATCCCCTCGCCGGACATTAATATTGTATCGAATAATAGTTTAAATTTCAATAGATATTTTTACGTTTTTGTTACATCTTTATTAATATTTGCTGTCACTCCCATTGAAACACTGCAATTCCGATTAAAGCAAGAACTAACCCGCCTACTTTTCTCCAGTCCAAAGGTTCTTTTTCCACGCCAAACATACCCAGAAGCTGAATGATATATGCCACAATCAGTTGCGCAATAACAATCAAAAGTGCTGCCTTAGCAGGTCCAAGGGCTGCCATGCTTTTTATTACCGTCCATGTTATTCCCGCACCAATAACACCGCCCAGGAGCATGAACTTGGGTTCCACCTTTGCAATAGTAGTTATACTGTCTCTGCCTGTCACGAACCATAATACCGCACACACCAGAAATGCCGTTAACTGAACCCAGGCATTACTCACCCACATTCCTGTAGATTTTGTCACCTGAGTATTGAACACACCTTGAACACTCATCAGGGCTCCTGACAACAGCGCAATAAAAAAACCAATCATTTTAACATACCTCCTGCAGTTTATCCTCTGCTTTTTTATCAGTATGTCCCTAATAACTGGTTTTTATTAATTAAAGATTATGAAAGACCCGACAATACCCGTTCTAATTTTTCCACCATCTCATCAATGTGTTTTTCTTCAAGTATGAGAGGAGGTACAAATCGAATTACATTTCCTTCGGCCTGAATAACCAACAGACCTTCCTCTATAGCCTTTTGGTTAACAGCGGACACAGGTACTTTAAACGCCAGCCCCTGCATCAGCCCCTTTCCTTTCCGCTTTATAATACAATCCCATTTATGCGTCAGCTCATCTAATTTTTTGGTCAAATACGGTGCCACCTCATTTACGTGTTCAACTATATGCTCTCTTTCAAAAATCTCCAGTACCTTTTTCACCGCAGTACATGCGAGAGGATTTCCTCCATAAGTAGTCCCGTGATCTCCCGGTTTCAGCGAATACTCTGCCACTTTTTTTGTCATTGCAAATGCTCCCACGGGTATTCCATTGCCTATTGCCTTAGCCATGGTAATAATATCCGGTTTTACGCCAAAACCCTGCCAGGCGAACATGGTTCCCGTACGCCCCATTCCGCACTGAATTTCATCGCAGATCATGAGAATATCATGCTCATCACAGATTTTGCGTATACCTGTCATAAATTCTTTATGAGCAAGATTAATTCCGCCCTCTCCCTGCAGCGGTTCCAGGATAATTGCACAAGTCTTGTCATTCACAAGCTCTTTTACACTGTCAAGATCATTGAATTTTGCAAAGTGTATTCCCGGCAGCAGCGGTTCAAACGGCTCTCTGTAAGAATCATGTCCGGTCACGGATACGGAACCAAAACTTCTTCCGTGAAAGGAATGTTCCATTGCTATAAATTCGTATCTTCCGGTTTTCTTTGTATATGCATACCTTCTAGCTGCTTTTAAAGCACCTTCATTTGCCTCACTGCCACTGTTTGTAAAAAAGACTCTGTCCATTTCCGTTATTCTATTCAGTGCTTCAGCTGCCTCTCCGCAGTTTTCATGGTAATAAAGGTTAGAAATATGATAGATCTTGTCAATTTGTTCTTTTAGTACAGCGTTAAGTTCTTTGTTGTTATATCCAAGACCGGTAACGGCAAACCCGGCTGCAAAATCCAGATATTTTTTTCCGTCTGTATCATATACATACATTCCTTCGCCATGATCAAGTGCAATAGGAAAGCGATTATATACATGCAGCAGATTTTCTTCACCTGCCTGAATCTTATTGTTCACCATGATAATACCTCCTCTCTTCGCCATTTAAAATTGCTGTGCCGATTCCTTTATTCGTGAAAATTTCCAGCAGCAGACAATGTGCTATCCTTCCATCCAGAATATGAACTCTTGATACGCCATTTTCTATGGCATCTATACAATTTTGGAGCTTAGGCAGCATTCCGCCACCAATGTTCCCTTCTTTCATCAAATTTTTTGCATCATCCACCCATAATTCAGAAATCAAAGTATCCGGATCTTTAGGGTCTTTGTACACCCCTTCAATGTCTGTTAAAAAAGCCAGCTTTTCTGCCTTCATCTCACGCGCTATGGCACAGGCAGCGTCATCTGCATTAATATTGTACGTGTTATAATCGTCATCAAGGCCCACAGGACAAATAATAGGAAGGAAGTCTTTCTCCAGAAGATCATAAAGAATATCCGCATTTACCTGTTTAACTTCCCCAACAAAACCTATATCTTCGCCATTTGACAGTTTCTTATTCACTTTGAGCAGCCCGCCGTCTTTGCCACTGATGCCAATTGCCCGTACACCAATTTCTTCTACCAGCTGTACAAGACTTTTATTCACTTTACCAAGCACCATTTCCGCTACTTCCATGGTTTCAGCATCGGTAACGCGCAGACCATTAATAAACTGAGGCTCCATACCTACTTTGCTTACCCACCGGCTGATTTCCTTCCCCCCTCCGTGTACGATAATGGGTTTAAATCCAACCAGTTTCAACAGGGTGACATCCTCTATGACCTGTCTTTTTAATTCTTCATCCACCATGGCACTGCCGCCATATTTAACCACGATTATTTTCCGGTTAAAACGCTGTATATAAGGTAATGCTTCAATAAGTACCTGAGCCTTATCCAGGTACTGCTGTATGTTTTTATCCATGTTAATCTCCTTTGCTGATCACCCTTGACTGTATCTATAACTTGCAGAAAATTGATGGTATATCAGCTTCTGTAATCTGCGTTAATATCAATATATCCATGGGTCAGATCGCAGCCCCATGCTGTAGCACTTTCTGCGCCGGCATTTATATTCGCAACCGCAGTAATCTCCTGCTGAGAGAGTATTTCCGTAGCATCCTTTTCACTGTAATTTACTGCAGTACCATTTTCTATGATTTGAATTTTTCCAGCTTTACTTTCAAAGAACAGATCGACTTTTTCCGGATCAAACTGTGCACCCGAATAGCCCATGGCACAAAGTATGCGCCCCCAGTTGGCATCGTGCCCAGCAATTGCTGTTTTGGTAAGATTAGAGCATACAATAGCTTTCGCAAGAATTTTTGCCTGTTCTTTCGTCACAGCACCGGTCACCTTTACTTCAAACAAAGCTGTGGCGCCCTCTCCGTCACCGGCTATTTTCTTTGCAAGGTATTCATTGATTACATGAAGCGCCTCTACAAATGCCTGATAATCTTCTGACCCATATTTTATCTTTTCATTTTTAGCCATTCCATTGGCAAGTAAAAGAACGGTATCATTGGTCGATGTATCTCCGTCTACGGAAATCATATTGTAGGTATCTTCTATATCCTCACTTAAAGCTTTCTGCAGTGCTTTCTTTGAAATAACAGCATCAGTAGTAATAAATGACAGCATAGTACACATATTGGGGTGAATCATCCCTGAGCCTTTTGCCATTCCGCCAATAGTAACTGTTTTTTCTCCAACCAAAATGGTAACTGCAATTTCTTTTTGAAAAGTATCCGTTGTCATAATTGCTTTGGCCGCCTGTGTTCCGTTTTCAACAGAACCGTTTTTATTTGCAGCAAGTTTCAGCACGCCCTCTTTTAGTTTATCCATCGGGAGCTGCATACCAATTACACCGGTAGACCCTACAAGTACTCCTTCTGCATCAACGCCAAGTGCTTTTGCCGCTGCTTTTGCCGTCTCCTTACAGTATCCAAACCCTTCTTCTCCTGTGCAGGCATTTGCAATTCCTGAATTAACAATGACAGCCTGTGACTTTGTCTTGCTACTCACCACATGCTGATCCCATTTTACCGGTGCTGCTTTTACCACATTCTGAGTAAATGTACCTGCCGTTTTACAAGGCTTTTTGCTGTAAATCAGTGCCATATCTGTTCTGTTCTGGTATTTAATCCCTGCTGCCGCAGATGCTGCTTCAAACCCTTTTGCTGCGGTCACACCGCCTTTGATTATTTCCATAATGTTTATTTCCTTTCATCCCTTTTTACTGTTGATTAAACGCTGTTATATTGGATTCATTAAGTACAAAATCGTATTGATTTAAATCTGTTCTTTTTGTCCATCCTATGGTATTCCAAAATTCATTTCCTATATCATTTTCCGCAAATGCCATTAAAGATACCTTGCTTATTTTTTCCTGGTTGAGCGCCTCCATGGCTTTAACCACCATAGCCTTCCCAATACCGTGCCTTCTAAATTCCTCAGATACGCATACATGATAAAGACATCCTCTTCTTCCGTCATGTCCGCAGAGAATACTCCCTACAATTCTGCCGTCTTCCTCCGCCACAACACTTGTAGTTGGGTTTCGTTTAAGAAATCGTTTTACCCCCTCCTCTGAATCATCAACACTTCTCAGACCAAATCCTTTTATACTTTTCCACAGACAGTACACATTTTCATAATCTTCTATTGTCATTATCCGAATCATTATTTCCCTCTCAACTTCAAGTTCTTTCTCCTGTGTTTACTATGGAAACATTGGCACAAGTTCAAGTCCCTCAGACTCTTTAAACCCAAACATCAGATTCATATTCTGCACTGCCTGCCCTGCTGCACCCTTAACAAGGTTATCCATAGCCCCGATTAGTATGATACGCCCTGTTCTCTCATCAATTTTAAAGTTCATATCCACATAATTGCTTCCTTCAACCCACTTTGTTTCGGGATACTGGTCCTTATCCAGAACACGGACAAACTTTTCTTCTCCATAGTAATTGTCATAAATCGCTTTTATTTCTTTCTCTGTAATCTCTTTTTTTAGTTTTGCATATTCCGTAACAAGTATTCCCCTGTTCATCGGAACCAGATGTGGTGTGAAGCTCAGCACTACCGTTTCTTTTGCTGCATATCCAAGTTGTTCTTCTATTTCCGGGGTATGTCTGTGGGTCGCCACACCATAGGCTTTGATATTTTCATTAACCTCACAAAATAGATTCGGAAGTTTAGCTCCTCTTCCTGCGCCGGAGGTACCAGATTTTGCATCAATGATTAATGTGCTCATATCTATTACCCCTTCTTTTGCCAAAGGATATGCGGTGAGAATTGAACATGTTGTATAACATCCCGGATTCGCCACCAACCTTGCATCTTTTATATCAGCTCTATTTATCTCACATAATCCATATACAGCTTCATCGATAAATTGAGGACTCTTATGTTCCAGACCATACCACTTTTCATAAACTGAAACATCTTTAATTCTAAAATCAGCACTCAAATCAATAATTTTCACTTTCGACAGAATTGTTTCCTTTACAAGTGAGGCACATAGGCCCTGTGGAGTTGCGGTAAATATAACATCTACCTGATCTGCCAGTTCCTCCATATTGTCATCCATACATACTGCATCGACAATCTGAAACATATTCTGATATACTTGTGCATATTTCTTATCTATATAACTTCTTGAGCCATACCATACAATTTCTACATCTTTATGTGCACACAGAAGTCTCACAAGCTCCCCTCCGGCATATCCGGTGGAACCAATAATTCCTGCTCTAATCATGAATAACCCATCCTTTCCTGTTATTACATATTTTACATACTTTTCCCAAAATTAAACCAAAAATAACACTTGCATAATTATACATCGTAATTGTATATTATGCAAGTGTTATTCTTTATTTTTTTACTTTCTTATCTGCCCATTTCCAAAAATTATATATTTATAAGTAGTCAATGCCTCTAGTCCCATTGGTCCTCTGGCATGAAGTTTCTGTGTGCTGATACCGATTTCCGCTCCAAAGCCAAACTCAAACCCATCCGTGAACCGGGTAGATGCATTAACATATACGGCAGAAGCATCTATCTCATCTTGAAACCGGAGTGCATTTTCATAGCTTTCGGTAATAATCGCCTCTGAATGTCCGGTATTGTATTTATTAATATGACTTACCGCCCCTTCAAAGGAATCTACAATTTTTAATGAAATAACAGTATCCAGATATTCCTTTGCCCAATCCTCTTCCTGTGCAAGTCTTATTTCCTCACTATACTCACATGCTTTTTCATCTCCTCTGATCTCTACCTGATGGAGCTTAAGCCTTGTGACAATCATAGGAATTACTCTGTGTGCGACACGCTCATGTATGACCAGAGATTCGCAGGCATTGCACACTCCTGTTCTCTGGGTCTTTGCATTTTCTATAATATCAGCCGCCATAGTCAGGTCGGCCCACTCATCCACATAAATATGACAGTTACCTGTCCCCGTTTCAATCACAGGTACGGTACTATTCTTTACCACACTTTCTATCAGTCCGGCTCCCCCTCTGGGAATGAGTACATCAATATATTCGTTTAATTTCATCATTTCATTAACTGTATCCCTGCTTGTGTCCTCCACAAGCAGTATTAAGTCCTGAGGCAGCTTCTCTTTGCGCAGCCCTTCCTTGACCGCATGCACTATTGCTTTATTTGAATTTATCGCATCACTTCCGCCTCTAAGTATTACCGCATTTCCAGTTTTAAAACACAGTCCAAATGCATCTGCAGTGACATTTGGCCTGGATTCATATATAATTCCCACTACGCCAATAGGTACCCTTCTTTTACCAATCCGTAGTCCGTTTGGTCTTGTCTTCATGGAAATTACTTCCCCCACAGGATCATCCAGTGAAGAGATCTGTTTCAGCCCCTCTGACATGTCCTTAATTCTCTGCTCTGTCAGCCGCAATCTGTCAATCAAAGAACTTTTCATTCCACTTTCTGATGCGGCTTCTATATCTTTTTGGTTCTCCTGCAAAATAAGCTCTGTATTTCGGCACAATTCTTCTGCAACAGAAATAAGCCCCCTGTTTTTTTCTTCAGTACCTAACATGACTGCCTCTCTTGATGCAGCAAGTGCCCTGCTGCCTAATGTTTCCATGTAACTGTCCATAATTCCCTCCTATCCGATTATTTACTATTCTCAAGGTTTCTTTTTCTTCTATATATAATATAGGGATTTATCTTGACCCTCCCTTTGATTTTCCTTTTTTTGTTTTTTTGCCTGACGGCGGAATTGTGCCTTCTCAGGCGCAAGCTCAAGTTCTTGATTTATTTCATGACTCCCTGCAAGAAACAACGTTCCCACCTTTTTTCCAGACATAATATCATTAATCGTATAAATATTTTTACCGTTTGCAATAACCATATCTGCACCTGCAGCAGTTGCAATCTTTGCCGCGGTAATTTTTGTTGCCATCCCCCCAGTTCCTCGGTCTCCTGATGCACCCTTAGCCATTTTTTCCAGTTCTTTATCAATACCGGTCACTGTGTGTATAAACCTTGCATTTGGGTTTTTCCTTGGATCATCTGTATACAATCCCTCAATATCAGACAGAAGAATTAAAAGATCCGCATCAACAAGTTCTGCTACAAATGCAGCTAAAGTATCATTATCTCCAAAATTTCCGTATGACATTTCATCTACGGATATGGCATCATTTTCATTCACAATAGGTACTACTTTCATACGCAGTAATTCATGAAATGTCTGCCTTGCATTTCTTCTGCACTCCTCATTTGTTACAGATTCTTTGGTTAAAAGGACTTGCCCTGTAAGCTGGCTATATTCATTAAATAATTTTTCATATATCATCATCAGTCTTCCCTGCCCCACAGCTGCACATGCCTGTTTCGCTGCCTCCGTTTCTGGCTTGTGCTCAAGTCCAAGTACATTTCTGCCGATACCCACAGCACCTGATGAAACTACAATTACTTCTTTCCCCTTATTTCTCAAATTAGTCAGTATTCTTACAAACTTCTCCAGCTTACCTAAGTTAATATTTCCTGTTTCCTCATGGGTAATAGTCGTTGTCCCCACTTTAATAACAATCCTTTGCTTATTGCCTAAGATTTCTTTTCTATCCATAATAATCAACCTTCCTCATTTTAATCTTCTTCATAAACCGAACAAATATAAAGAATACTTCATTAATTTAAAAAAATGTTTTCTTTAATACAAAAAAGAGAGCCAGATATTTTCTCTGTCTCTCCCGTTCAATACATTCTTTATCAATCAATTCCATTAAACGTTCGGCACAACCATATCCTCTTTACTGCAGTTATTTACTTTTATACTATGCGCTTACCCCAAAGGGACGATGAGAGCACGGTACAAGAACTACACTGTCAGAAAGCGGCAGATTTTGATTAAACTGATTCATGAGATCAAGACTATTATGCGTCATTTTCATTACTACAACTCCAATCAATCATGTGTGTCTTATATTTAAAATAGTTACTTAATTTCTTCCTTATTCATTATATTTTACTTGCATTTCAGGTTTTGTCAAGGAATTTTCACAATTTTCACGCAACATATAGAATAGACCGCAGTCAGAGTGAACTGCGGTCTATTCCAATATTCCCATATTTTGAAGGCAAAATTATTGTATACCTATATATATATGAATTTCTGCATTTTCAGTGTTACCATCCTGATATTCTTCAAAATCACAGATAAATGTTCTGGGGAGATCCAACTCCCATAGTTTCTGCCAGAATTCAGCAACTGCAGTATGCATATCCCCTTTAACAATAAACTTAGCATAATTCCCCGCTGGAATGATAAAGCTCACTGTTTCTTTTGGCATTTTGTCCGTATTCTCCACTTCACAAGCTACAGTAATGTCATAATCGTCTTTTTCATTGCCCTCATATCCCGAATAAATACCAAGTGCTTTACCACTAACTTTATCTACTATTTCAGCATAAATCCCATCACGGTAAAAACGTTCCCAAAGCCCTCCAATAATTTCAGACATCTCTGGTGACATGTTATTTGTTCTGGCCTGCAGCCCTATTACTTTCTTTTCTTCTGACCTTACAATTTCATATCTCATCTGTTAATCCTCTCCTTCTATGTTTTACAGGACAAGCTTAACACACCAAACACGCCATCTTTATGTCATCTTCAAAACTTTATTTTCTATATTTTTTTCCCATCCGCTCTAAAATTTCTCCAATTTGTTTACGAATCCCAGCAGGTTCCAAAAGTTCTGCCTGATCTCCAAAACTTAAGATCCAGCCAATAAGACCTTCTTCATCCACAAATCCAAACTGAAATAGCAGTTTATTATCTGGCATAGTCTTAAAACTTTCTATTCCAAATTCTTCAATCAATCTCCACTTTAGTTTAGCATCAAATATCGCTTTGACCTGAACCTTTTCAGGAAACATTTTTTCATGTTCAATTTTAAATTCCGGCAGCTTTCTACCTTCAAAACTTCTTTTAGTATTTTTTAGTTCCTGCATGCGGTTTAATTTAAACATTCTGTAGTCTGATTTATCAAGACAATATCCCCACACATACCAGGAAGACCACTGAAAGCAAAGCAGATAGGGTTCAACTTCTCTTGTACTTTCTTTTTGGGGAGCATAATATTGAAATGCAATGACCTGGTTTTGTTCGATTGCAAACTGAATCAATTCAATTTTGGGTGACAATGTTTCTTTATACCAGGAAGACAGATCTATCAAAATGTGCTGATTGGATTTTAATACAGAGGAGTTCCCCATAGACAGTTTGTCCATAAGCTGCTGATACCTGCTGCTTCCCGCCACACTGTCAAGACTTCTTAATCCTGTCAGTATTGCCTGCATATCTGAGGATGTCAGCAATGTTTTATCCATACGGTAACCTTCCATAATCGATATGCCACCCCCAGCACCCTGCACAGTGACCAGAGGGATTCCAGCCTTACACAAGGCTTCTACATCCCGGTTTATGGTTCTTCTAGATACCTCAAATTTTTCTGCCAGATAGGGAGCTGTAACTTTATCCTGCTGAAGCAGAACAGTCAATATCCCTATTAATCTGTCAATTTTCATAATATAATATTCTCACTTATCTTTTAAACGATCTTTACACCCAGCAGTTTAGCAATATCAACAGCCTGAAACATATTGATTTTCATACCGGAAACCTCCTGGCACCCATCGGATACCAGGAGGTTCTCTATCGTACTGTTTGAAAAATCTATTCCTTTTAATGATGTACGAAAAAAATCGGCCTTTGTAAAATCTGATTTTAATATTGTTAGTTTTTTGAATTTAACCTCCGAAAAAAAAGATTCCCGAAAACTGGATTCTTCCGCCGTGCATCCATCCCAAAAGCTGCCGCTGAAATTTGCCAGATTAAATTGACTGTTTCTCAAGTGCGTTTTTTTCAATACCGCATGACAGAACCTGCTGCCCTCGCCCTTGCAGTCAATTATCTCTGATTCTTTCCAATAACTGTTATCAAATGTGCAATTAGAGAAATCACACTGCTCAAACTTTCCACTGAAAAAGGAACAACCGGTAAAGTCACAGTTCACAAAGCGGCACCCGTAAAAATGCACTGTAATAAAGTCTAATTTTCGTATATCCTTATTCATAACTGATTCGTTTTTATATATTCTGTTTTCAACGGGCATTTCATCTGTTTGAGCATACAGTATTTCATCTGTCATCATGTCAATTTCCTTATAGAGCAGCTGCGGCCTGATAAATCTGGTAAATATCTTCTTGTTCTAAAACCTTTACGCATCCTATCTTTCGTTCTCCCCAGAAGCTGCATTTTTCTGCCATTTCTCTCATCTGCTCTGCTGTTGGATCCACGCCCAGTTCTTTCAGAGATGTTGGCATATTAACTGAACGATAGAACTGCTCCATAGCTTCGATTCCTTTTAGACCGGTCTCTATACTGCTGCCCTGAGCTTCCACACCTAAAACGTTAACCGCAAATTTTGCAAACCTCTCCGGCCGTTCTGAAATAACATATCTTGCCCAGCTTCCCCACACTGCCGCCAGTCCTGCTCCATGAGCTACATCAAACATTCCGCCCAGTTCATGCTCGATCTGATGAGTAGACCAGTCTCCTCCGTCAGTTCCACAACCGGTAAGTCCGTTATGCGACAGGCTGCCTGCCCACATTACTTCCGCTCTTGCCTCATAATTTTCAGGAGCCTCAAGAAGAATCTTTGCATTTTTCATTACTGTCCGGATCAGATGCTCACTAATCCCATCTGTCAGTTCCATATTATCTGTATGGTTCAGATATCGTTCCATAGTATGCATCATTATGTCTACACAGCCGCTCATGGTCTGGTACTCCGGAAGAGTCATGGTCAGCTGGGGATTCATTACAGCAAATTTAGGACGGGAATAATTGCTGCTGTATCCTCTTTTCACCCACCCATCTTCTTTTGTGATAACAGAAGAATCACTCATTTCCGAACCCGCTGCTGCAATGGTCAGTACTGTTCCAATAGGAAGGCAAGCCTCTGCCTGTCTCTTTTGCTCGTAAAAATCCCACACATCGCCCTGATTGGTGACACCATATCCAATTGCTTTTGCCGAATCAATAACACTTCCCCCGCCTACAGCCAGAATAAAATCAACGTCTTCTTTCTTGCATAATTCTATTCCCTCATAAACAAGTGAAAGGTGAGGGTTAGGGACAACTCCGCCTAATGTAATATATGCAATATCTGCATCCTTCAATGCCTGGCAAATACGATCGAGCAGTCCGCTCCTCTTTACACTGCCTCCGCCATAATGTACAAGCACTTTCTTACAGCCATGTTCCTGAATCAGTGCACCTACTTTTGATTCTGTTTCTTTTCCAAAAATAACTTTTGTCGGTGTGTAATACTGAAAGTTGTTCATCTTCTTTCTCCTTTTCTACTACAATAGTTTTATGGTTAATATCCCTTGCATCCAGTAAGGAATTATCCATCTTGTTACTTAAGCTGTTAGAATGTATGTAGCAATGGTATATCGGCTCCCTTTCCTGGACTTCGCGTCCG
>POVV01000266.1_pt1 | contig 39618 bp, 35 predicted proteins | sample 1560271 | NCBI WGS metagenome assembly POVV01 (sample SAMN08337232, study PRJNA429181) | Bioreactor metagenome, whole genome shotgun sequencing project. | biome: cows' rumen and soil; feature: anaerobic; isolation source: anaerobic chemostat enrichment culture, galacturonate as sole carbon... | reverse complement strand
AGAATATAAAGCGGTTGAGCACAACCTATCGTTCAAAGCGGCGAAAACTGATTTGCCAGCAACGCTTATTCCTGAGGAAATACAGGATGGACTGATCAATGCTGTTATAGGTTGTCAGAATGGTGTCATCAGCATGCTTACAGACTTTGAAGGCATTGTGGAAACATCTACCAACCTTGCTCGTGTGAAATCGGAACCGGGACGTATTATAGCTCAAATGCTTGCACGTAGTTCGTCCGAATCTCGCAAAGAGAAAATCGGATCAAGCCTCGAAAGTATATTCTCGTTGGCAGGAGCTAAAGTAGGCATCGAGAACGATTATCCGGGATGGCAGCCTAACGCTCAATCGGAAACATTGAATATGATGTCGAAGCTTTACAAGGACACATACAAGGAAGATGCTCATGTAGTGGTAGTTCATGCCGGACTGGAATGTGGTATCATTTTATCGAGCACTCCGGGCTTAGATATTGTTTCTTTTGGACCGACAATCCTCAACGCTCACTCTCCGGACGAGTATGTAGAGGTAGATACGGTAGAAACATTCTACGATTATCTGGTGAAAACCTTAGAGAAAATCAAATAATAACAGAAAACGGCGAGGATTAGTTCCCCGCCGTTTTTTATTTTCTTCGTTTTATTTTTTATTGAGCTGTCGCTTCCAGATAATTTTTCAATGTATAAGAATACATTTCGAGCATCTTTTCCAAGACAAAGTCGTGATCGATATAATCGAGGTCTATCTTGGCTATTTGTTTCTCTAAATATGCCTTAAATTCATCGGCTTCCTCTTGGGTATATTTGTCATTAAATCGGTCTGTTTTATAGAACAGATTATAAGCAATATAATTACAAGGGTATATTTGGTAATTGCTATGTATCTCTTTATCGATGATCTTGGCAGCTAATTCTGCCTGTATGCGTTTGTCCGGTTCTGTAATTTTATCCAACTCAGGATTGATACATTTACCCAAGCGAAACATCACATTTCCTTTTTTGCCTAATATGCCGATCTCCATATTCAAGAGGTCGTCACGCTGACTTTTCTTGAATTCGGGGTCATCGCGTTTTTGTTGAAATTCTTTTGCTTTCAGATAATCGCACGGATCGTATTCGTAGGATATCGAAAGTGGAATCAGATTCAAGCCTTTCAGCGTTTCGAGAAATGGTTTATCTTCCGGATACAAAGCCAGCATCTTAAGCAAGCTGTCCTGAGTTCTGTCGTCAGAATTTTTAGCCCTACCCTCGCGCTGAGCAATCCATACAGATTCTTTCTTTTCATTGATGGCATAGTGAATATATGCCGACATATGCTTAGATGCTACAAGGCGTTCTTTTACAGACAGCCCGCGTCTCACCAAGAAGCTTTTGTTGAGCCTCACCAGCTTGTCTATCCACGGATGGATAAGCAGATTGTCGCCAATCGCAATTTCGGTTGTTTCCAATCCTTGTTCGTGGCGTAAGATGTTAAACAGTCCTGCATCGAGTACTATATCTCTGTGATTCGACAAGAACAGGTGCTCTACCGAACGGTCTATGTTTTCCCAATTCTCACTTTTTATGCTGGACGATACTCTCATTCCCATGGTCTTCACCACAGGATAAATCATTGCAGTCTGAAATTGTTTTTTAGTCTTATATTTCGACATTTCAGCAGAAAATTCATCCCAGTTTATTTCCGGAATAATATATTTCACCGCATGCTGAAAACCCGGATCGATAAGTATATCCTGAATTGCTTGTTCCACCTCGTGATCGTACAAAGGTGCTATATCATCAAATTTGTTACCCATGGTATATTTCAATTCTCTTTAAACTCGTTTTCAATAATTTCCGCCAGAACTTCAGTTATATTTAATCCGGCAGCAGCTACCTGTTGTGGGATGAAACTCGTCTGGGTCATTCCCGGAGTAGTATTCACTTCCAAAAGGTAAGGAGTATCTTCACTAATAATAAAATCGGCTCTGATAATACCTTTGGCACCCACTAAGTCGTATATCATACGGGCAAGTTTTTGTATTCGCCCGGTCATATCATCGGATATACGAGCAGGAGTAATTTCCTCTACTTGACCTTCATACTTTGCATTATAGTCAAAGAATTCGTTTGTTGTAACCACTTCCGTCAATGGAAAAACAACCTCTTTATCCTTTATCTTATAACAACCACATGTAACTTCTCTTCCACTTATGAAGCTTTCTATTATAACATCCGGTGTCTCTGCAAATGCTGTATCTATCGCTTTTTGCAACTGTTCGATAGTCTTTACTTTCGTTGTTGCAAAACTAGAACCTCCGGTGTTTGGTTTTACAAACATAGGAAATCCCAGCTTATTTGCAATATCGTCAATGTTATATTTTGTTTCTTTATTGAGATAAACAGATTGCGCTACGTTGATACCGAAGTTCTTCAAATAGTTATTGCACACAAACTTATTCATAGTAAGTGACGATGCCATCATGCCACATGTAGAATAAGGGATATCCAACATGTCCAGATATCCTTGCATGCGTCCGTCTTCGCCCGGTGTACCATGAATGGTTATATAAGCAAAATCAAAAACTACTTTCTGCCCCGTATTGGGATATGTAAAGCTGAAGTCATTTTTGTCGACAGGATATATATTTCCATCCACATCGACCGTCCAACCTTCTTTTACGATTTTCACTTTATAGACGTTGTATTTATCTTTATCGAGAAAAGAATAAATACCTGCCATACTTTTAGCCGAGATTACTGCTTCTGAGGTATATCCACCCCATACAATAGCTACATTGCGTTTCATCTGTTATTTACTTCAAATAAAATACCTTAAACATCTCTATTTGCTATATATGTCCGCCATTTGTCCAAAAGAAGACTCATATCTTCCGGTAGCGGAGACTCAAACATCATCTCTTCACCCGTACGAGGATGCACAAAGCCTAATGTTTGGGCATGCAATGCCTGACGAGGGCAGATAGTAAAACAGTTTTGAACAAATTGTTTATATTTAGCAAAGTTGGTTCCTTTGAGAGGCTGATTGCCACCATACCGTTCATCGTTGAAAAGCGTATGGCCTATATGTTTCATATGCACACGTATCTGGTGTGTACGTCCTGTTTCGAGACGACAGCGAACAAGGGTTACATACCCCAAACGTTCTATTACCTGATAGTGCGTAACAGCCGGCTTACCATGCTCCCCATCGGGAAATACGGTCATTAGCATGCGGTCTTTCAGGTCGCGGCCTATATTCCCTTCTATACGCCCCTCGTCTTCGCTGACCAATCCCCAAACCAAAGCGACATACTGACGTTTGGTCGTTTTATTGAAAAATTGCGCCGAAAGATGAGTCTTTGCATATGCGGTTTTCGCCACAAGCAATAGCCCTGATGTGTCTTTGTCTATACGGTGAACAATGCCCAGACGCGGATCTTTGGCGTCGTATTCGGGCGTATCCTTCAATCGGTAGGCAATGGCATTGACCAGAGTTCCCTGATAATTACCAAAACCGGGATGCACAACCAAACCGGGAGCTTTGTTTATCACCATCAGATCGGCATCTTCGTAAACTACATCGAGAGGTATGTCTTCCGGGATTATTTCCAATTCGCGGCGCGGTCGATCCATTACCACGGATATTACATCCAATGGTTTTATTTTATAGTTCGATTTTACTGGATTATCGTTTACAATGATGCAATCGGCTTCGGCTGCTTGCTGTATGCGGTTGCGCGATACACCGACAATATGCATGGCGAGGTATTTGTCCACACGTATTTGCCCTTGTCCTTTATCGGCGACGAACCGATAATGTTCATATAATTCGGAGTTTTGCTCGGTCGCAAAATCATCTTCCGAAAAATCGTCTACTTCGTCAAATGAATCGTCTGCCATTACTCAAAAAAAGATTCTTCTACAGGCTGACTTTCGGTTATACTGTCTTCTTGCAGTGTTTCACCGCCAGCACCGACAGTTAATACTAATGAGGCTCCTTTAGGTATTTTTTGTCCCGGAACAATATTTTTTCCTCTATATGAGACCGAGATAACTAACCCTTTGTAGGCAGCCGGAACTTCTTCTATTATGATTCTAGTAAATCCGAGTGAGTTTAATTGAGCTTCGGCCTGACGACGCGAAACATCTTTCAATTCAGGAATAGCAATCATCTGCACGCCTCGGGCTTTTACGATAAGGAATATAGTACGTCCTTTTTTAACGTTCGATTCTCCAATAGGCACCTGTTCTATTACCGACCCGGGAACACCCTCAGCCTGATAGACAGAGTCACTGATTTCGTATCCCAAACCCGACGAGCGGAGAATATTCATTGCTTCTTCTGCCTGCAATCCCTTTACCGCCGGCACAGTGATAGATTCGTTGTGCTTGGTGTAAAAACGGAGGGCAGTCAGTACAACAATAATTAACACCAACGCCACAGTAGCCATCAGCAGGAGGTTTTTCACGTAAACATTAGCCAAAAACCTTGATAAAAAATTTTGTTTCTTCATGTACTGTTATCCTGAACGAATATTAGTGCAAAAGTATTAAAAAAATGTTTGTTTCGTTTCTTTTGACTTACATATTTGCCCTTTGCGTTCTGTATTTAGGGATATATAACAAAAGAAGCCACCCCGAAAAGGGCAGCTTCTTCTATATAATTTATTCTAGTCTCTCTTATTCAGATTTTGAGATAGGTATCTGGCGTTTTACACCCTGACTCAAAGAGATCATGGTTTCTGTAGCCACAACACCCGGAATATCTTGTATTTTGTTGTTCAACAAATCCATCAAATGCTCATTATCTTTTGCATAGAGTTTGATAAGAATAGTATAAGGACCTGTAGTAAAGTGAGATTCCACTATCTCAGGAATTTTATCCAATTCAGGTATTACGGTCTTGTACATAGAGCCTCTTTCGAGTTTCACTCCTATATATGTACAAGTATTGTACCCCAACACCTTAGGATTGACAAAATATCCTGAACCTACTATTACATCCATTTCTACCATTCGCTGTACGCGCTGATGAATAGCGGCACGGGACACTCCACATTCAAGGGCTACATCCTTGAAAGGAATTCTGGCATTCTGGGAAATAATCTCCAGAATCTTCTTATCAAGTTTGTCTATTTTCTGCATAATTGAGCTTTTTAATGTTATTATATCTCAAATATAGAGTATTTTTTACAATATCCACACTGTTTACCCGACAAAATGCAAATATTATTCTAAAATCTGTTTTAAGACAGTCTTATTTAGGATTAACCTCCAGCAATTCTACGTCGAAGACAAGAGTTGAGAACGGTTTGATATGCTCACCTCTTTCTTGAGCGCCATACGCTTTGTCGTAAGGAATATAAACTGTCCATTTCGATCCAACAGGCATTAATTGAAGCACTTCAGTCCATCCTGGGATTACACCACCAACATTGAATGTAATAGGGTCTTTGCCTTCGTTGCTATCGAACACTGTTCCGTCGATAAGCATACCTTTATAGTTAACTTTTACGATATCAGTAGCAAGTGGTTTCGCTCCTGTTCCTTCTTTTACGACTTTATATTGCACGCCACTAGGTAGAGCTACAACACCTTCTTTAGTTTTGTTTTCAGCAAGGAACGCTTCACCAGCTTTGATTTGAGGTTCGTATTGTTTTTTCAATTCTTCCTCTTGTTTTGCCTGAGCTTTTACCTGAGCTTCCTGCATTTTCATTTGGAACTTAGCAGCCGGGTTTTCAATTACGAATTTATCCTTTTTGAAAGCAGCAGCAACAGCAGCAACAAACGCAGCCGAGTTCATTTTCTCTTTCGAATCCTGTCCATATATTTGTTGTATGATACCAGGGAACATTTGTCCAGAAATAGAACTTCCCACAGATAGCCCAATCATATAAGCTTTCTGAGATTCAGGAGCATTAACAGCTTCTTGAAGACCTTTTAGGAATTCGTTCACATTTCTTTCAGTTGCTTTAGAAACAGAATCTATCTTATGTTTCATTTCTTTTTCTAAAGATGTTTTCTTAGCAGCATCATTCTCAGCTTCTATTTGTCTCAAATAAGAACCTCTGATAGCAGCAGTGTCTCCCGCCAATCCTACTTGCTGAAGTATTCCTGACAAACCTTGCTCATAAATGCTAGCTCCATAAGCATAAGAAATAGTATCTATATCTGTTTTCAAAGAAACGTTTGTAGAAACATTTCCGCCACAAGATGTAAATAAAGCACCTACAGCAACAAATGCGCCAAGGGCAACAACTTGAATTTTTTTCATGTTTTGACTAAATAATTATATTAAACAATATCTAAAACTTCTACTTCGAATACTAAGGTCGAATTCGGCTCGATAGTCTGTCCCGCTCCCGATTTGCCATAAGCCAGGTTTGAAGGGATAAACAATTTCCATTTCGATCCTACAGGCATAAGCTGCAATGCCTCTACCCATCCCGGAATTACTTGATTTACACCAAATGTTGCAGGTTGTCCGCGCTCTACTGAACTATCGAATACTGTTCCGTCGATAAGTGTGCCATGATAATGACATTTTACCTGATCGTTAGCAGTTGGAATAGCACCTTCGCCTTTTTTCAATATTTCGTATTGTAAGCCGCTAGGTAGCGTAACAACTCCCGGTTTGTTTTTATTGATTGCCAAAAATTCCTCTCCGGCTTTCAGGTTCAAATCAAGTCTTTCGTCTTGTAATTTTCCGAAGTAGTCGTTCAACAATTGTTGTGCTTCTTCATAAGATATATCAGCAGACGCACCATTTATTACATCTTGCATTCCTTTTAAGAAAGACTCAAAATTCACATTTTTTATGCCTGAGCTCATAAAATTATTACCAATACTTAATCCCAGAGCATAACTTACTTTATCCATATTTTTAATTTTGTTTTTATTAGTCTTGTGAATCAGATCGATAGACAAAAACCATACGTTTATTTAATTTGCCAACAAAAGTAACTCTTTTCACGATACAACAATAAATTTTACTATCTAAAAAACTATATTTGTACAACATACTTACATTTTTTTAATAGTTTATGAAACATCTCGTTGTACTAAGCGGAGCAGGAATGAGTGCAGAAAGTGGTATAGCTACTTTCAGAGACTCGGGCGGAATGTGGGAACAATACTCCATAGAGGAAGTAGCAACTCCCGAAGGATTCAAACGTAACCCCCAATTGGTTCTGGATTTTTATAATGCCAGACGTAGAGCTGCATTCGAGGCAAAACCAAACAAGGGACATATTGGACTGGCTGAAATGGAAAAAGATTTTAAAATTTCCATTATCACCCAAAATGTAGACGAACTGCACGAAAGAGCGGGCAGCACAAATGTTATTCATCTGCACGGCGAGCTGAGCAAAGTGCGCTCTACTGCCGACCCATCACTGATCTATACCCTTACACCCGATAAACCGGACATCAAAATTGGAGATAAGTGCGAAAAGGGTTCACAATTAAGACCACACATCGTATGGTTTGGCGAGGCTGTACCGATGATAGAAAGAGCGATGGATATAGTCAACAAGGCTGATATACTGGTAGTCGTGGGCACATCGCTGAATGTATATCCGGCAGCAGGTCTGCTAAACTACGTGAAGCCGGGTACCCCCATTTATTTGATAGACCCGAAGGAAGTAAAAACATATCAACAGAACATTCACTTTATACAAAAAGGAGCATCCGAAGGTATAGAAGAGCTGAGACGATTGCTTAAATAAGCATAAATAAAGGTTGTAACCTTTGGACAATTAGTGCGTCAAATAAAATATAAAAGTAGAAAAACTAACATATATGAAAAAAAAACTGGTCTTGATCCTTATCTCATTCTTCGCCGTTACAGGATTGTCAGCGCAGGAACGCACGCTGACCGACACCGAAAAAATCATAGGTTTATCCCGTTTATGGGAAGGGGTCAGGTCTAACTTTGTATATTACGACAAACTGCAATTAGATTGGGATAGCCTTTACGAGGCATCCATTCCTAAAATTCTGGAAACGAATGATTCATATAATTATATAAGAGAACTCGAACGCATTGTTGCTTATGCCCAAGACGGACACACTTATGTTTATTACAATATAGCGCAACCTGTTGGAGAAGAAAGAATCAAACCCCTGCCTTTTACTACAAAGCTTGTGGGCAATAAGGTACTTGTGGATGAAGTTTTGAGCACAGAGTTATTGAATAAAGGTGTGGTCAGAGGCACAGAAGTAGTTACAATAAACGATTTGGATGTATTTACTTATGCAAAAAAAGAATTAGGACAATACATTCCGTCATCAACTCCTCAATGGTTATATTATAAAACAATGAATGGTTTTGAGCTTACCAAAACGAAAAGCATTGCCCCAATGAGTGTAGAGTTTTACAACAATGGTAAAAAAATATCTGTTTTTTACCCTAATAAAGAACTGGACTGGGACATACAAAAAAAACAAAGACAAAGAGAGCAAAATGGCGAAACCCAAAATACAATAGGCGATCGAACTATCGAGTTTAAGATGCTCGCCAACAACATAGGGTTACTGAAAATCTACCATTTCAATGATAAAGATTTCAACAGAAAGTTCGATGAAATCTATCCATCTATTCTTTCCACAAATGGTCTTATCATCGACTTAAGAAACAACGAAGGAGGAAATTCCGGATATGCTGATTACATCTTGCGGCATTTGAGCAAAAGACCGATCAAAACAATTAATTGGAGCAGCAGAATGTACATCCCGGCTCATGCATCGTGGGGATATCCTGACGAGTGGTATTCAATGGTCTCTGATAATATGGAACCGATAAACAATAAAGAAATATACATCAACCCTATCACAGTAATGGTAGATGGGGGGACATTTTCGTCAGCAGAAGATTTCTGTGTAAAGTTCAGAGGTATGAAACGTGGTTCGATAATCGGAACTGCAACGGGAGGCAGCACCGGAAATGGTGTTAAAATTACATTAATAAAAGGAGTTGCAGGAGCAAATATTTGTTCAAGAAAAGTTATTGCTCCGGACGGAACTATTTTTGTGGGAGTGGGAGTAATTCCTGATATAAAAGTCGAAGAAACAAAAGAAAGCTTTCTGGCAAACAAGGACATTGTGCTAGAGAAGGCCGTGAGTGAAGTTACAACTGTGTTTCCAGATAAAAAATAAGATAACCAGTAAAGGCTTCTGCATAGAAGCCTTTACTGATTGATTTTAATTTTATTATAATACCGAAGATAACCAAAAAGGCTCTACAACTTCCAATATATAAGGCTTGTGCGAATAGGTGATTTATCAGAACTACCCTGTGCTAAATTCCAAGTAGGCACGGCATCATTTCCGGTAAGACTGCCTGTCGGCCTATGCATACTTATTATAACTTTATCCCCAGCTTCGTAAACCCCACCCAATGTGATGCTATAGCTAAAGTCAGGATAACCATAAGAAGGCGCGGTTACCAGGTCAATCTCTGCTGCATCTAATACTGTTGTTTTTTCGTTCTTTTGCAGATATATATAAAAAGGCCATCGTCTATTACCACCATCTAAGCTTAGTTTACCATAAAGCCTCAAAGAGAAGGCATAACTACCCGATTCTGTAATTGTTATATCACCAAACGCGAGAACCTTTGCCGTACCTTCAGACCCTACTGCATAAGGAGCATCTACAAGGACATCCTCATCTAAATTTTTAAGGTTTACAGACGATGCCCCCCGACCGACGACAACCTCACACGTTTTACCCAAAAAAGAGATAGGGAATGTTGCCGTTGAGGGAGATGATAATGTGGGGGTACCTGAAACACGGTACATAATTTCCCCTCCTCCATAATCTAATCTACCGGCAATACGCTGAATCGAAAGATTGTTTGAGGCAGCTGTAGGAGTACTAGGAGCGGTACCGCTATACGAACCTCCCGTTCCTTCAAGATATGGAATCTTTACAATACCTTCGAATGGAGTCCCTGCGGTATAACTGCTAGGACTCATTACAGCATTCGAACAAAGCAAATCGGATATGGAAGCTTCCACTACCGGACTATCATCCATTCGTCTCCACTCCGAACCACTCCAAAAATATAATCCGGGCGCAAAAAAAGAACTGGAAGTTACATTAAACACAATTAGTCCTGTATGGCTTTTTTTCAGAGTTGCTACATTGGCAATATAATCTGCCCCGGTAACATTATACATTGGGTGTAGTTCAGTCCTATATACGTCGCTTAGCTCTACACGGGGATAGAGCAATCCCTTTTTTGCAGTCTCATTCTGAGTGCCGGGATCAAACTCTTTCAGGTCGAGAAGAGCTCCCCCTCTAGGCTCTATACCGGAGCCAATAGTAACCTGGGCTGTGACTCCAAGTGATAAAATAAACATTAATAGGAGTAATAGAATGTTATTTCCAAAGTTTGTTTTCATTGTAGATGTGTTTAGTTTGTTATGTATATATTGTTATTGTGTCAGCATATTCAAAGTGCGTACAACGAGATAGCCGCAATAGATGCCTGGCCTCTATTTTAAATCATGTACTACAATCTGAATTAATATAACCGTGTAAGGTTGGAAAGTCATTAAAAAAATCTCGAATTCACCGTGCAAAGTAAAAGGTTTTAAAAAAAACTAAAGTACAACCAATCCTATCTTACAGAATTACGCTCTTCACAAGACAACTATATTCGAAATATGGTTACAATTAAACCCTATATATCAACAACTTAACTAAAACAGACCAAAAATAATTTTTGATTTAGAATATTATTTGATTGTATATAAGAAGATTTATATTACTTTGTATTTTTACAATACGAAACACAAACAAGGATGAGGCAAAACCACGTGATGCTTTATGAAAAAGCATTTAAAAGATTCATATTAGGATTTCTATATATTATCTTAACAGCATATATATTAGGCACCGTTCTATACAGTTCATCAAACCCATTAAAATATATCCTTTTGGCAGGGGCTCTCCTCAACATAGCACCAATAATTATAATACACAACACACCAACCGACTACATAAAAAAATCCATTAAAGTATTTCTCATCATCAACCTTATCCCCCTTTATTCTTCAACAGTCTTATCTTTACTCAAAGGGGTGGCTTCTCCGCTATTCTGGCATATCGTTATTCCTATTTATATATATACTATATTCCCAACCAAAGGCATATTTAAATGGCTTATTTTCTGCGTATGCTTTATGCTGCTCACTATCATTATCGCTTTTAGCCTGCACTATATGGTGTACGACAATAGTCTTATTGTTTTTCAGCCCATGACTCTTCTTCAGGCGTTATTCACCGAAATAGTTAATGCTTTTTTTGCTCTGCTAGCGGTTGCTTATTGTTTATATTATATATATTCTTTTCAGCAGATACTGATTAACCAAAGTGGTTCTACCCACGACAAAGAGAGTATCCCGATGATTTCAGAAAACAGGGAGGAACATAAGTATGAAAAAATATATGAGCAAATCGTAGAATATATTGAAGACAAAGAACCCTATCTTAACCCTAATTTCAGAATTACGCAAATGGGTTATGACTTAGATATTAACACCGCCTATCTGACCAAAGCAATACGTCAGAATAAGGATACGAACTTTAACAACCTGATTAATCACTACAGGGTGGAAAGAGCTAAGAAGCTGATAAAAACTAACACACCGAAGTACACATTAGAGTATATATATCTGACTTCGGGTTTTAAGAGCCAGTCTTCTTTCAACAGAGCGTTTAAGCAACAAATGAATATTACACCTTCGGAGTATTATAAGCAAATAACCGATACCCCGGAATAAAATAAGAGGCTGTCAATGTTTTGACAGCCTCTTGTTATATTATTTATCTATTCCCTCCAAGCCGAGCAGGAATGCATAATTGAGAGCAATGTCTTTAAGATAGTCGAACCGCCCACTGGCTCCTCCGTGACCAAACTCCATATTGGTTTTCAATAGAAGAATATTGTCATCGGTTTTCATATCCCTTAGTTTAGCTACCCATTTGGCAGGCTCGAAATATTGCACCTGACTGTCGTGCAAACCTGTTGACACCAACATATTCGGATAAGCCTTTTTCTCTACGTTTTCGTAAGGGCTGTAGCTCTTCATATAGAAGTAAGCGTCTTTATCTTTCGGATTCCCCCATTCGTCAAACTCGTTTGTAGTTAGCGGAATACTTTCATCCAACATGGTGTTTACCACATCCACAAACGGCACATCGGCAATAACTCCATGCCACAAATCTGGTCGCATATTGATAATCGCACCGACGAGCAGTCCACCTGCGCTACCGCCCTGAGCATATAAATGTTCTTTGCTGGTATATTTTTCTTTGACAAGAAACTCTCCACAATCTATGAAATCGGTGAATGTGTTAATTTTCTTTTGCAACTTTCCATCTTCATACCAATGACGCCCCATTTCCTGACCTCCACGAATATGTGCTATGGCAAAAATAAATCCTCTGTTCAACAAGCTAAGGCGATTGCTACTGAAACCGGCATCCATACTGGAGCCATAGCTTCCATAACCGTATAAAAGTAGAGGGGAAGAACCATCGTCTTTTTTCAGTCCTTTTTTATATACCAGCGAAATAGGCACACGTGTACCGTCTTTTGCAGTAGCATAAAGTCTTTCGGTCTGATAGTCTTCCTTGTTGTAACCACCCACTACTTCCTGTTGCTTCTTCAATGTCTTTTCGTGCGTTACCATGTTGTAGTCGAATGTAGAAGAGGGTGTGGTCATAGAGGTATAACCATATCGTACGACATTGGTATCATACTCTGGATTGGAAGAAGTATACGCCGTATAAGTAGGCTCACCGAAGTCGATATAATGCTCGCTTCCGTCTTTCAATTGACGAACACGTAATTGCACCAACCCTTCCTTGCGTTCTTCGATAACAATAAAATCTTTGAATTCATCAATGCTTTCGACCAATACATCGGCACGGTGCGGAATATATTCTTTCCAGTTTTCGACTCCGGTCTTATCTAACGGGCACTCCATGATCTGGAAATTTTGAGCACCCTTATTTGTCAGGATCAAGAACTTATCTTCCAATGGAGTAACATCATACAACACATCTTTGATTCTGGGCTGGAATGATTTGAATGCAGCAGTAGGTTTGTCAGCATCTATATAAAACGTTTCAGAAGACATGGTAGCCTGAGACTGAATGAAGATATATTTCTTATTCTTTGTTTTGCCAACGCCTATATAGTTACTCTTGTCTTTCTCTTCATATACCGTTACATCCGAAGCAGGATCACTTCCCAGTACATGACGCTTAATTTTCTCGGAAAGCAATGTCACCGGATTTTTAGAGGTATAAAATATAGTTTTATTATCGGCAGCCCATACCGAACCTCCACTTGTATTTGGAATCGTTTCTTTATAAATCTCACCTGTTTCCAAATTCTTAAAATAGATAGTATATTGTCTGCGACTGACCTCATCTACACCATATGCCATCAGTTTATTGTCGTCGCTGAACGATACACCTCCAACATTGTAATAAGAATGACCTTCGGCCATCTTATCTACATCCAATAATATTTCTTCGGCTGCTTCAAGGCTACCTTTTTTTCTACAATATTTATAGTATTCTTTTCCTTCTTCGGTGCGTGTGTAATAGAAATATCCATTACGGAAGACAGGCACACTTTCATCTTTTTCTTTTATTCTGTTCTTCATTTCTGTAAACAGACTATTCTGAAAACCTACTGTACTGCCCATAACTGTATCAAGGTAAGCATTTTCGGCCTTCAGGTAGTTTACTACTTGTGTGCTATCGGGGCCTTTGCCAAAATAGTCATACATCCAGTAATAGTTATCAACAACAGTATCTCCGTGGATAATGCGCAAATGTTCTTTCTTTTCGGCTATAGGAGCCTTTGCTTTTTGAAACACGCTCTTATTATTCGTTGTACACGCCATAAATATAAATAGGCTTAAAATGTAAATTATTGTTTTTTTCATAAGCGTCGGGATTTAATTCATTCAAAAGTAGGTAGATGATTTGAATTGTCAAAGAAAAAAGACTACTTCTTAGGGTAGTCTTCTATATCTATATTATTACTTGTAACCGGGATATTCATAAAAATAAACATTCTCGCCCTTTTCTCCTCCGTAAGCACGATTGAGAGCTTCAACACGAAAGACACAATACTTTCCCGATTGCTTTTTAGGTAAATCTATGTCAAGCAAGTAGGCCATTAGTCTACCGCCACCAATGTATTCTCGTACTGGTTGCACCGATCGTATAGTTACAGGCTCGTCGTCAGCCCATACTTTAAATTCAATATCGTCGGGCTCGGCAGAAATATCAACTTCCGCTGCTTCTGCTTTCTTTTTATCTTGATATAGAGCTTCGCCATACGAAAGCATTCTTCCCAAACTCATCGGACGCGTGTAGAGTTTCATTGTGGGAAAACCTCCATTCTCTTTAAACACAGTGGTACCATACAGTTCCAATCGGTGATAGCGTGGATTGATAGTCAAATCTTTATCGGCTATTACATTCCATGCCCAGAATTCGAGACGCATATCTTTTTCTGCAACTTTCAGTTCTCTCGGATATTCCTCCGGACGAAGAGCATAAATAGCCATATATTTACCCTTCTCCACATTCGGAATGGAATAAAATCCGTCTTTATCGCTATACCCTGTATAGGCTTCCGTAAAATCGGAACGCAACACCCGAATCTTACAATCGCTGATGGGTTTGTCATCAAAATCGGTTACTCGCCCCGAAATAGTAATGGTATTCTCTTGGTTTTGAGAAAAACAAATAGTTGCTGTGATTAACAAGATAAAGAACAGTATTGTCTTTTTCATTTCTAAAATATTTTTGTTTTAGGGCAAGAATAAAATAAGGATGTGTCAAAGGATAGAACTCCCGTCATTGCGAACGAAGTGAAGCAATCCATTAATTACATTCTGGATTGCTTCGGGCTATCACCCTCGCAATGACGTATAAAAAGTCTTTTGAGATACCCTATTTAATTTTCACTTCTTGTCACCCATCACACCCTGTATATCCTCCATGGTGAATGTTCCCACAATACGAATTATCGTACATTCGTCGGTATCATTTATCACCATTATCAGGTCTTTGAAGCTGTCTCCTTTATTTCTCTTGGCATAGAAGGTGATATGATCTCCTTTATCCTTTACTGTCATCAACACTTCGAATGCTTTATCCGAGGCTATCTTGCCGGCTTCGACTTTCATTAGCGCTGTTGCAGTTTTATTTTCGCTGGAGTATATCTCCATTCTTTCCAGTTTATTGGATAAGCTTTTGATATTAGCTCCACCCATATCCATATTTCCGGCCATAGAAAGAAGTGCCTTAGAAATGAAGACCGTAGAGATATCGTTGTTCTTCGAAAACTTTTCGAACATCTGTTCCTGAGCCTGGACGGCTACCGAGCCGACTACAACGGCTATTGCTATTAGTAACGCTTTTAGTTTCATGACTCTTTATCTTTTTTTCTGTTGAAAGCTTTATTTAGTATTTCATTCGTTTTATCAATATTGGATGACACAAGCGCCAATTGGTTTACCCCCTTGTTGAATTTGCTGGATAGTAATATAAGGGCTTCTTCGGCTTCTTTCACTGCTTGCTTATCAGCTTCGGACAGTTCCTGATCGGGTTGTACATGTGCTACTACTGGTTCGTCAGGAATTGAGGTTGTAGATTTGCTAAAAAACAATCCTGCCGATATCAGTATAGCCACGCCTGCCGCAGCACTGCCTATCCATGTCCACATCGCTCTACGGTTCATTTGAGGTTTCATTTCCACCTTTACAGCTTCCTGATTTTCCTTTTCGGCCAATTCGTCTACCAGACTATTTAGCTTCGACTCCAAAGATAGAGGTACATCTATCGGCTCTGCCTCATACATAGCCAGGAATATTGTTTGATCATCCTTCCGCTCTTCTGCCACATCTTCGCCTTTGAAGTATTCCATCAGCAGACGTTCCTCATCGGCATTGGTTTCTCCATTGTAGAAGGCTTCCAGTAATATTTTTATATCATTTGTTTTCATTGCTGTCCGATTTTAGCATATTGTTCCCTAATTGTTTTTCGGGCTCTTGATAATATAACCCTTATGTTTCCTGCACTCAAGCCAGTGGCCTGCTCTATCTCATCGTCCGAGTAATCATCCCAATGTTTCATCATCATCACCTGCCGTTGCTGATCGGGCAGTTTGTTTATCAGATGCTTTACCTTTTCGGCTTCGTCTTGCAGTTCTATTTGTTTCGTCAAAGAAGTCGTTTCGGGCATATCCGTATCATAATCCGTATAACGGTCATTCTTTGTTTTTCGCAAATAGTCGAGACAGGTATTTCGTAAAATGACAATGGCAAATGCCTCGGTATTATCTACGCTTTCCATTTCGTCCCGCTTGTTCCAAAGCTTAATAAATGTATCTTGCACTATGTCTTCGGCATTGGCAGCATCCTGCACTATCCGGTAAGCTATTCTATATAATTTCTGATGATATGGGATGAATACTTTTTTAAAAGTATCTGCATCCATCAGTTATCATTTTTTTGCTGCTCTTTAACGATATTCGCCAGATCCTCTACAGTAAATTTCCCGGTCATCTTCACAAAAACAGTAGCGCCTCCACCGCCAACAACATAGATATAGATATCTTTTGTTTCATCTTCGCTTTTAGCCTGTAAGATTGAGACAATATTGTTTTCCTTTTTCACTGATACCAAAGGTTCGTAAGCATCGCTTGTCTCAGCAGCATTCACTCCGGCCGAAAATTCGGCAATTACATCTTCGGCGCAACTAGAAAGGATAACAGCGGTGATAGAATCAACTTTACTCATAAAGTCCGGCATTTTCTCTTTTTGCGATTCGGGTATCGATGTACTTAACATATCCCTATCCATTACTTGCCTTTGTGCACCTTCTATTTTGGCCAAATCGTCCATCAACTTATTCAAATCCTGAGCATAAATAACCTGTCCAAGGAAAAGTAAAACTAAACTGAATAATATTTTTTTCATGATTTCTTCTTTTTATTTGTTTTTATTCTTTTCCTGTTCGTTAAGTATCTCTGTCAAATCCAATTGATCGAATTTCCCTACCAACTTTACGATTGCCGCATCTTCATCGTCTACTGCAAATATGATTACCGCTGTAACCTCTCCGTTTTCACGCTGTGCCAGAATACGCACATTATCTTCACCGTCTTTTACCTTTAACAGAGTTTCGTATTTATCTCCGTCTTCAAACTTATCTATTTCAGCATTGAATCGACTTCTAAGCTCAGGCTGTACATTTTCCGCCCCTACAATTTCTACAAGTTCGAGCTTTTTTATAAAATTCTGCTTTTTTGAAGAAGTATCTCCGGTAGAATCTGCTTTCATCGCTTCTGCTTTTACTACAGCAAGCATCGAACTGTCTACTATCTGGTGTGCCACGCCTTCTACCTTAGCCAGTTCGGCCATTAATTTATCTAGATCCTGAGCCATGGCCATTTGTCCAAAGGCGAATACTAATACTAGAGAGAGAATAATTCTTTTCATAATAACTGATTGTGATTGTGTTTACTTATATATCTTAATTAATTGTATTTGTCTACCAACTCGGAGAGATCTTTCTCTTTTATTTTCCCCGAAAGCTTCACGATTGCAGGCTCTTTATCACCCATACATAATATTACCAAATCGCTTATTTCATTTTTCTTCTTTTTCATCATAATACGAACATTGTCACCTTTATCTTTTGCCATGATCACGGTTTCGTACCCATCACTGTCTTTCAGACTATTTATCTGATTTGCAAAATCCCGTTTTACTCCCGCATCACAGTTCGACAGATCATAAACTTCCAATGTATGCACACCACGCACAACGGGCATATCACCCACACCTCCGAACATTTTACCAAGATTCATCATAAAGTGACCGATTTTCATCTGATCAATATTTTCGGTCTTCGATACGTTTTTCAGAAACTTATCCACACTTTGGGCATAACTCATTTGCCCTATGGCTAATACTAAGACTAAACAAAGTAAATATTTTTTCATCGCTGTATTCTTTATGTCTTTATTAATAATTTAAAAACCGTCTGACGTGCGCTATCATCCTGTGTTCAATTATTAAGACGAAACAGTCTAAAAATTTGTTACAACAAAAAATAAAAAAATATTCAATCTCACATAAAAACCTAAATACCAAAATAATAACACATAGCTATGTCGCCCTTGTAGCAAAGGTAACTACTGCTATAATAAAACAAATGACTGCCTGAAATTTATATATCATCATCTCGTACTTTGTAGCAGGCATAGAGAAGCTCAATTTCTCCATATTGGTTATTTTAGTATGAGTTGTGTCATCTTTTTTGAACAGCCAGAATCCAACAAGCATGATTGGTATAAGTCCAAAATATCCGAAAAAGAAAACGGCCAGAATTCCAATAAAAATGGGTATGATTCCAGAAGAGGTTTTCGGAGTAAAGCCAGCAGTATGCAACAGTTCCCGTGCACGATCTTCACTTATTTCCCTTCCCGAAAACACATCGAGATATGTAGTCCCATGCAGGTGCTTGACAGGATATTTGAGAGTTTGTGGATTATTATTTTCTTTCTTTGTATTAAATATACCTTCGAGGTCGAATAAAGGGGGAAGTTCTTCTTTTTGTATCTCGGCTTCCTGAGTTGGAATTTCGATTTTGGGTTGAGGCTTAGATTTTGGCTCTGCAATTTTCGGTTTAACCTCTATGATCGGCTCAATGACAGGAGTTTTTTTCGGTTCAACCTTTTGCTCCGTCACAGGTCGTAGTTTAGCCTCTGTTTTTTTAACCTCAGCTTTCGGTGTCTTAGTTGTTGATCTATTTTCGGCACGCGGAGTTCTGAGGCGACCTTCAGCCAAAACCGAATCTTTCGACTGCGGCTTCTCCGGCGTTGGAGGTTCGTATATGTATACGTGCCCGCTTTTATAGGATTTTATATAATCTCCGGTATATGTTTTTTTATACGAGATATTCGAATAGTTTTGCCCCATAACTTTAGTTTTACAGGCTAAAGATATAGAAATTTTAAAGAAATAATGTAGAGAACAGCGATGTCTTTATAACAAACTGAAAGTATATCCTTGCTCTAAAAGCCAATCGATACTGCGAGGCAAAGCTTCTTTCATATTCGTTTCGGCCTTCAGCGAATCGTGGAAAACGATAACCGAACCGTCTCGTGTATATTTCTTCACATTGTTGAATACCTGATCGGGAGTCATCAGCTTACTATAGTCACGAGTAACGACATCCCACATAACTATTTGATAGTAACGGCTCAGCACCCAAAACTGAGGAATGCGCATATGCCCGTGAGGGGGACGAAATAGTTCCGAATCGATATACTCCGACGCCAGTCTGGTATTAGCCAGATATCTCTTCGAAAACGTTCGTATTCCTTGTATATGGTTGAAAGTATGGTTACCTACACGGTGACCTCTATCTAATACCATCTGATATATATCCGGATGCTTACGCACATTATCGCCGACACAAAAGAAGGTAGCCTTAATGCCGTACTTATCCAGTAAATCCAGTACCCAAGGAGTTATCTCAGGTATGGGACCATCGTCAAATGTCAGATAGATTGTTTTCTTGCCTTTAACAGGCTTCCGCCAAATAGCTCCGGGAAAGAGCCAGCGATATAACTTAGGGGGACGTTCTATTAACATAACAACATGAGAAGCAGGCGAACAATAGGGGGAATTCGCCTGCTCAATATGTTTTTAATTTGGTTGTGAATATCTTTTTAAAAGTTCAGGTGCATATTTCTGCATCAACTCTCCTATACGCTCAGCATTTGCATGCTCTTCTTTTTCAATAACCGAATCTTCTCCTGCCAGATAGAACCCTCTCATCGAAATACGCATCAGATAATCGAGAGGATGATTTCTAGGATTAAAGCTAACACCATTGCGTAAGAATGTCTCGGCACTCAGTGTCAACTTATTAAGAAGTTCTTTATATTTAGCTCTGTCGTAACGCTGATATGTATCCAAAATTTGCACTTCTGTATCGAAGTAGCCTCTGATATCTGCGCTCGAGTTTATCATATCACTTTGTTTCATACTCAAGTACCAGTTTAAAGCACCCTCTGTACGATACATAATCTCATCTATAATTTTTTGAGCTTTCTGTGGCTGTCCCAGTTGATAGTATGCATCTGCATATACAACCGACTCACCACTGCGAGGAATCGTATTTCCGGGAAGCACCTCTATACATCTGTCAAGAGCAATTAAAGCCTTGTCTTTTTTACCTTCGTGTAAAAGAGCTGTGATAAGATCTCCGAATATTACACGGAAAGTACGACACATTCTCAGGTTGTTTTCATCCAGATATACTTTAGGATTCTCTACTCCACCCCACTTATATTTGTTCACCAGATTGTCGAACATCACGTCTGTGTTTACACCTGTACTGTCTATTTTACCCGGGGTAATACGATATATAATACCTTCCTGAGTGGCATGATTATCGAGCTTCAACGGCGGTTCACCAATAGTCATTGCATAATAGATAGGTCGCTTCCAGTCATCTTTGTTGATATTATTCAACATTTCAAGAATCATTATCTCTTGTCTGTATATACCACCCGATTTGTTTGCGCTCAAGTCGAACAACAATTCAGAAGCCGGACTTGTACCTAAAGCTTTCCAATCCACTTTCGACTGATCGATAGGCATTTTCAATACATTTCCCGGTAGAATCACGCCTTTGTCTATTCCGAATGGATTGTGTGGTGCGTAATTATCTTTTGTTTTCAGTATTTCCAATGCTTCGTCGAGCATCAACGTATCTTTATAAACAGCAGTATCATAGAAGTCGGAGAAGTTGATCCGATTAAGGAAAGAAGCTCCCTCTTTTGATTGATACTCTCTCTTCACGGCATTTTCTATATCGCTCTTCGACAAAACATATGCAGACTGTCCTTTCGATCCCTGATAACGGTCTTCTGTCCATGTAATAGGCAGAGGCGACGAGTCATATGCCTGACGGCGCATCTGATCTACATACCAGTCTGTTTGCAAGTAACTCAGGTTGCTCACACGCACGTCTGTACGGAAACCTTCTACTTCCTGAGAATACCATAAGGGGAATGTATCATTATCACCCATCGTAAACAGAATACTGTTTGGCTCACAACCTCGCAGATAATTCTCACCAAAATCGCGCATTGTATATCTGTTCGAACGATCGTGATCGTCCCAATTCTGACTTGCCATTTGTATCGGAACAATCAATGACAATCCCGTAGCAAGAGCAGCCGATACCGTGCTTGGCAATTTCTTGCTGAACAGATTCCACAAGAATGCCACTCCGAAGCCTATCCATATACAGAACGCATAGAACGATCCGGCATAAGCGTAGTCACGTTCGCGCGGTTCGAACGGTTGCTGATTCAGATATATAATGATGGCAATACCGGTCATAAAGAACAACATAAAGGTAACGAGGAATTGCTGTTCGCCTTTTCGTCCTCTTGTCAACTGATATACAATACCCAAGATACCGAGTATCAGTGGTAGCATATAATATACATTATGCCCTTTATTTTCAAGAATGTCCGGCGGAAGGTTGCCCTGAGGACCACGTCCAAGCAGTTCGTCTACGAATCCGATTCCGGTAATCCAGTTACCATTGCTAAGACCTCCATTCGCTTGCACATCGTTTTGACGACCCGAGAAGTTCCACATAAAGTAGCGGAAGTACATAAAGTCTAACTGATAGCTAAAGAAGAATTTCAGATTTTCGAACATTGTAGGAGGCACCGATGTATCTTTAATGTCTGCCCATATCTGATATCCCAGCAAATGTCTTTGCTCGGTAGAATACATACGAGGAAGCAACATTGTATTATTTACCCCATAGGTAGGGATAGTACTTACAACCACGTATTTATCTTTTTCATCAGATGATTTCTTCACCACTTTGTCGTAGCTCAATTTTTCGCTTTCGGGAGGAGACAAACGTCCTGTGGAAGCATCTCTCTTCTCAGTCGAAGCATATGTTCTTCCGTAAAACAAAGGCCTGTCACCATATTGCTCACGGTTGAGATAGCTACCCAGTGTAAATACATTTTCAGGTGAATTCTGATCCATAGGCGTATTTGCTATGGAACGGATAGGAATAAGAGCGAATGATGAGTACCCTATCAAAATAACCATCAAACACAAAACGATTGTATTTAACAGCCTTGGTGTAACACCTTTATATTTGAACAAGAATACGAAAAGACCTACAATAAGCACTACCCAAAGAAGAGCGCTTGAGCCGATGATGGCCGCACCACTAAGTACCAAGCTAACAGCGGTCGCTATTTTTGCACGGGTCATATTTCCTTTCTTCGACAAGGTTTCATATAAAGCCCATACGATGGTTATAACCATTATTAATATATAGGTCAATGCTCCCGAATTGTAAGAGAAACCTAAACTGTTTACAAAGAACATTTCGAACCATCCTCCTACTTGTGTAAAGCCCGGAATGATACCGTACATCAACACTACGATCAGAAGAACAGATCCGGCCAGAGCTAACAGCAGTCCTTTCCAGTTTACATCCTTTGCCTTTTTGAAATAGTAAACAAGCACGATTGCCGGTATACAAAGCAAGTTGAGCAAATGGACACCGATAGACAAGCCCATGGCGTAAGCAATCAGCACCAGCCATTTATCTGAACCCGGCTGATCGGCACGGTTTTCCCACTTCAGTATCAACCAGAATACAAGGGCAGTAAACATAGAAGAGTAGGCGTAAACCTCACCTTCGACAGCCGAAAACCAGAATGTATCGGTAAATGTATATGTAAGGGCTCCTACCAAACCGCTACCCATGATAGCGATAAGTTGTCCCAATGTCATTTCTTTAGAAGAATCGGTATATATCAGCTTCTTTGCCAAATGTGTAACAGTCCAGAAGAGGAACAAGATAGTCAAGGCACTGAGCAAAGCCGACATACTGTTCACCATCGCTGCCACTTGCGAAGGATCGGAAGCAAACAGTGTGAAGAACTTTCCTGTAATCATAAAAAACGGAGCACCGGGTGGGTGACCCACCTCCAACTTATATGCCGAAGATATGAACTCTCCGCAATCCCAGAAACTGGCTGTTGGCTCAATAGTCATAAGGTAAACAACCGCGGCTACTGCAAAACTGAACCAGCCAAGGATATTGTTTATCAGGTTGTATTTCTTCATAATGAAACAGGTAATTGAATTAATTCTGTTAGAATGAATTGTTATTTCTTTAAAATATTCGGGTGCAAAGATAGTTAAAACACTGAGATTTTTGTTTTACGACGCTTTGTTTTTACCTGTCAAATTCAAAAACTTCTTAAAATTCAGTCAAGTACCTCCAATTCCCTTGCTGACGCATCATAAAATTGGACATTGAACGATTACCTTCATCTCCTCAACATCGTACCAAAACCGAGAAGATGGAATTTCTACTAAAACCAGCTTTCTTTTTTATATCAATACAACCTATTTTTAATCCAATGAATCGCAATATCAACGGGTTCTTTAGAGCCAGAGACGAAATGCCCCAACGTTGAAAACAAACAATATTCGTAAGGTTTGCCCTGTGCCTTGAGTTTATTGAGACGTTCTACAGATAAGCATACCGGGATTTGTATATCCTTCTGACCAAAAAGCCAGAGTCCTGGAATGGAGAGTGTGCTTAGAGCGTCGTTAGGATCAGTATTCTCAAATTGATAACGATCAGCAGCAGTACGTATATGCTCATGTGCTTCGGCTTCGGTATGTGTATCCCAAAAGTCATCCTTTCCGTCTGTAAAGAACTGAAATCGAAGCTGCTCAATAGTAGAAATCACGGAACCACTAAATAAAACCATAAAATCTACAAGTGTATTTTTGTTTGCGGCAATAGGAATCACCCACCCCGCTTGACTGAAACCCATCAACCCGATAGGTATATTATGACATCGCTGATGAAGTACATCTATCGCAACACTTGCATCTTCCGCCAACAGAGCGAGGTTAGTCGGATCAATGTTATTGGTACCGACTTCTGGTCCGACATAAATCCCCCCCGATTCGCCGACCCCACGTTTATCATAAGTTAATACGGAAATACCGTTTTCGGCTAAAAGTGTCGCAAACTTTCCCATTCGGGGTGTCTGATCAGAACCATGCACCAAAACTACTGCTGCATAGGAATATGAAGGTGTATAAATCGCACCAGCAAGAGTGACGCCCTTACTCTCAAACCTGACTTCCTCTACAATCACACTTGGCAATTGAGCACTTACCCGATTTGACAAAACTGATAATAACAATATAAAAATCCATACCTTGTTAAAAAACACAGGTTTCCCAAACCTATCAATATTTTTAATGCAACCTGTGATACTATTTATTGGGCTCATACTTTCTAAATTTAAATTAGTTTACTCTCAAACTAATAAGACCCAACTATAGAAAAAAGGTTACACAGTTTTGCGAGAATTATGTAATATCTCTAGATAATTGATCACCGCCAGTCATCTATGTCTAAATCTTAGAATAATAAAATATTGACTTCACATCAACCTAAAAAGAACAGGTATTGAGAAATAAACATTCACAGCCTCACCGTTGCGCCTACCCGGTATCCAATCGGGCATCAGGCGAACAACACGCATAGCCTCTTCATCTATTCCGGGATCTATCCCCTTGATTATTTTGGGATGCTTAATCTTTCCCTCCTTCGTTACAATAAAACGAATCGCTACCCGCCCTTGAAAACATGGTTCTGGGCTTGGATATTTTAAATTCTCTCGGATAAAACGAAAAAGAGAATCCATCCCTCCCGGAAATTCGGGACTGGTAACAGAGTCATCTAAGGAAAAAATTTCGCCTTCGATATCTAGCATCGACTTACGAAAAACAATAGGCAAGACAAAACCTATTGCAGCATCCTCGCCTCTCTGTTGCCCTGGCTTCCATCTTGGCATAGAACGTACTATTTTCAGAGCAACACTATCACAATCCGGATGTAAAGATTTTAAAACTTTGACATCTCTAACATCTCCTCTTTCAGACACCACAAACCGAACAGTTACGCGCCCTTCAATCCCAGAATTCCATGCCGATGGCGGATAAAAGAATCGGCTATCGATGAATTTATGCAACTCGACCTCTCCTCCTGGATAACTAGGGGAATTAAATCCATCCTGAGCCATAATTGACAAAGAAAAGAAAAAGAAGATACTGATTAAAAAGATTTTCATAGTATATATTTTAGTTGAAATGTTCGCATTTCAAAAGTTCAACTTTACCTTTTTCATATATAAAAGTCCATCTTGGAGGCTCCCAATTCGTTACAATATCCTTTAACCCTCCACTTAGAAAAGCAACATTATATTCAAAGCATTTCTTCTCTCGTTCGATTGAATACAATTTATTTGGATTATCTCCCCTTATTACAAATAAATAATCTTCAAGATAGAAGAATCCGATATATTTATCATTAATATCACTTATCATATGGCAAGTAACAATTATAGTTGAATACCCTTTAACCTTATCCTCTTTTATATTCAAAATATAAAAGCCTAATTTGCCATATTTTTCTTTCACGATATTCGTCATTAATGCCTTCACAAAAGATTTATTCTGTATTTTGATTCTTGGCAATTCCACTTTAACATCCATTTGAACTGTCCCTAATTCCGGCAATTCAAATTTCATTGATTCTTCCTGAGAATATACCTTACTAAATAAAATAAGTAAGATGAATATGATTGTGCTTTTCTTCATAATGCGGACAATAACGACTAAGATATTTAATAGAGAATTATCTACGAAAGATTCCATAACCGAAACCGCCAAACTTTTTGTATTTTTGTTTAAAATTACTTACAATGATTATTTTCAACACCACCTTTCATGTAGAAGACGATGTGCTTAACGATTACATCAGCTTCATGAAAGAAACATACATCGTAAAAGCTGCAAATAGCGGTTTTCTTCACGAGCCCCGTTTTGCCCGTATACATGCGCAGCACGAAGAAAGCGGCAGCAGTTATTCACTTCAGTTCAGAGTCAAAAATGTAGATACGCTCAACTATTGGTTTTCCACCGAAGGACAAACATTGCACGGAGAACTGTCTTCACGCTTTGGCAACAAGGCTCTTAGTTTTGTAACTCTGCTCGAAGAAATAGAATTGTAGAATGATAGAAAAAGAAAGAATCATACTCGGTATAGACCCGGGAACACAAATTATGGGTTACGGCATATTGCGAGTGGTGAACAACAAACCCGAACTGATGGCAATGGGCATCCTGCAATTGAGCAAGTATGATGACCATTATTTGAAACTTCGAAGAATTTTTGAGCGCGTCATTAGCCTAATCGAAGAATTTCTTCCCGATGAATTAGCCATCGAAGCTCCCTTTTTCGGAAAGAACGTACAGAGTATGCTCAAATTGGGTCGTGCGCAAGGGGTAGCCATGGCTGCGGCTTTGTCGCGGGATATTCCTATTTTTGAATATGCTCCGCTAAAAATAAAGATGTCTATAACTGGGAACGGGCGTGCTGCAAAAGAGCAAGTTGCCTATATGTTGCAACACTTCTTGAAAATACCGGACGAGAATATGCTTCCTCAGATGGATGCCACCGATGGATTGGCAGCAGCAGTTTGCCATTATTTCCAAACTAATAACCCGTCTGCTGACAAAAAATTCACAAGTTGGAAAGACTATATCAATAAAAATCCCGGAAAAGTTAAATAAATTGGCCAACATTATGATATACGAAGATCTCAAAAACATAGAATACGGACATGCATGGGAATATCAACAGAAGCTATTCGCAGAAGCCCTAAACCTTAAGGATAAAGGATTGCATGCAAAAAACATCTTGTTGTTTTGTGAACATCCGCATGTTATTACCATCGGGAAACACGGCAAGGAGGAGAACCTTCTCTTTCAGGAAGCTTTACTTAAAGAAAAAGGGGTATCACTTTTCCAAATCGATCGCGGAGGAGATGTCACCTATCACGGTCCCGGACAATTGGTCGGTTATCCTATCTTCGATTTGGAAACATTCGACATCGGACTCAGACAATATATATATAACCTCGAAGAAATCATCATTCGTTTTCTGAAAGAATATAATATCCAAGCCGAGAGACTAGAAGGTGCTGCTGGCGTATGGCTAGATACCACTATTCCTTCGCGCACACGAAAAATTGCTGCAATCGGTGTTCGCAGCAGCCGATTTGTAACTATGCATGGCTTCGCCCTGAATCTGAATACAAATCTTTCTTATTTTTCACTTATCAACCCTTGTGGTTTTATCGATAAAGGAGTAACTTCACTGCAACAAGAGTTAGGGCATCCCATAGATATGGACGAGGCCAAAACGAAAATGAAAAAATTGTTTGAAGAAGTTTTCATAGAGAATAAATAAAAGATTATGCAAACAGATATACAAGACAGAATTGTTTTTGTTACAGGTGGTGCCAACGGTATCGGCAGATCCATTGTCACTACTTTTTGCCAACATGGGGCAGACGTCGTATTTTGCGATAGAGACGAAGATGCTGGAAATAAATTATACAAAGAACTCCAAGATTACCGATGCACATTTTACCCTGTTGATGTTACAGATAAAGCTGCTCTGGAAAGAGTAGTCACAGACATCTTTATTAAGAAAGGAAACATTGACATTATCATAAACAACGTAGGCATCAGTCTATTCGGAGATATTCTCAACATCTCGATCGAAGACTTTGAGAGTGTATTGGATATAAATCTCCGGTCGGTTTTTATTACCGCTAAGTTGTTTGCAAAATTCCGATCAGAAAATGAAAACCTGAACAAATACGGACGTATTATCAATATGGCTTCTACCCGTCATCAGATGAGCGAACCCGATTCGGAAGCTTATGCTGCATCCAAAGGTGGCATTGTTTCGCTGACACATGCGTTGGCCATCTCGCTGAGCAAATATAATATTACTGTAAACTGTATCAGTCCGGGCTGGATAGATACCGGACACTACGAAATACGAGAGGAAGATCATCAGCAACACCCGTCGAACAGAGTTGGTGTGCCAAAAGACATAGCACGGGCATGCATCTTCCTTTGTGACCCTGAAAACAACTTCATCAACGGACAAAACATCGTGATAGACGGTGGCATGACAAAGAAAATGATTTACGAAGAATAAAATTCATTCTGCATGGAACTAGTTACAGTTAAAACATCGCAAGATTACAATCATCTGGCTATTGCAAAAACATACTTGGAAGACAATGGCATTACCTGTACATTTAAAGATGAGTATGCCAGTCAAGTCTATTCGCATACTTATGCCGTGGGAGGCATCAAATTGCAAGTGCAGGAAGAGGATGTTCAAAGAGCCATAGAACTTCTGATAGAAGGGGGCTTTGCCACAAAAGAAGACTACGAAATACCGGAGTCTACCATGCAAATAGTAAGCATAGTGGAAAAAGTGAAATCTTTTTTCAGAAGGAAAAAGTAACAACTTCGCAATTCACCGACTCGTTGCCGTATCGATATTTTTACTAATTTCGCATACGCATAATCTCATGATAGATCAGATAACCATAGATAAAATAATGGATGCCGCACAAATAGTGGACGTGGTATCCCAATATGTCACCCTCAAACGCAGGGGGATAAACTATGTCGGCTTGTGTCCTTTCCATACCGACAAAACACCATCGTTTTACGTTTCTCCATCCAAGAATATTTGCAAATGTTTTGCCTGTGGCGAAGGAGGTACGGCTGTTCACTTCATTATGAAGCATGAACAATTGACGTACTACGACGCTCTAAAATTTCTTGCACGGAAATACGGCATTGAAGTACAAGAGCGCGAACTGACTGACGAACAAAAGAAAGCTCACAACGAACGCGAAAGTCTTTTCATTCTTAACGATTATGCCCGTGATTATTTTGTAAATACATTGCATGAACATCTTGAAGGAAAATCGGTAGGATTGAGTTACTTCAAAGAAAGAGGGTTCCGTGAAGATATTATAAAGAAATTCCAACTTGGCTACAGCCTCGAACAAAGAGATGCTTTCTCCCAGAATGCACTGAAAGCAGGCTACAAAGAAGAATTTCTGACAAAAACCGGATTGGCTATAAAAAGCGATCATAACAACCAGCTGATTGACCGCTTCCGTGGACGGATCATGTTCCCTGTACATACTTTGTCCGGAAAAGTGATAGCCTTCGGCGGACGTATACTCAAGAAAGCAGAAAATACAGGTAAATATGTAAACTCGCCGGAAAGTGAAATTTATCATAAAGGGAACGAGCTATACGGAATATATTTTGCCAAACAAGCCATAACCAAAGCCGATTGTTGCTATCTGGTTGAAGGATATACGGATGTTATTTCGATGCATCAGGCCGGAATAGAAAACGTTGTTGCCTCCTCAGGAACAGCCCTCACAAATGGACAAATAAGACTGATACATCGATTCACAACGAATGTTACAGTAATATATGACGGTGACGCCGCGGGAATAAAAGCGGCATTGAGAGGAATAGATCTATTATTGGAAGATGGAATAAATATCAAAGTTATTCTGCTGCCCGACGGTGAAGACCCCGACTCATTTGCGCGCAAACAAAATGCCGAATCGCTGTCGAAATATATTAAAGACAATGAAGTGGATTTTATGCGCTTCAAAACAAAACTATTGCTCGACGAAGCTGGAAACGACCCGATAAAAAGGGCTTCTTTGATATCGGATATCGTGAATAGTATATCTGTTATCCCCGATAATATTATACGTGCGGTATATGTGAAAGATTGTAGCATCCTGCTCGATGTGGACGAACGCATATTGGTAGAGGAAGTAAATAAAAAGCGGCTTGCTTATTTGGAGAAACAACCAGTGCAGAAAATAGAGCCAGAGATGTCTGCTGCAAACAACGATTTATCTCAACCAATTGAACGAAATACCAAAACCGTTGTAAAAAAGACAGTAATAGATAAATTCGAATTGGCAATCCTATACTATGTAGTCCGCTTTGGAAAAGAGCCTCTGCTAGAAGAGGGACAAGAAGCAAATAGCGATTCGATGACTGTTATCGACTACGTAAAGTTCGATTTGGAACGCGATGGCATGTGGTTTGCACACCCGCTGTATACTCAAATATTAGAGGATGCCATAGCCCATGCGCATGAAGAAACCTTTGTTCCTAGCCGGTTCTTTTTGGCACATCCCGATCAGCAAATAAGTAAAATAGCAGCCGAATTACTCGGCGACAGATATCAGTTAAGCAAGGTTCACACAAAGCAATATGGTGAAGATGCCAAACAGGAAGATACACCGATGGCTGAAGAAAAACATCTGATAAAGAATGTTCCGCGCGTACTGACAGAACTGAAAGATGCTCATATAACAAAACGCATAAAAGAAATAAAGGAAGAAATGGAGCAAAAGCAAAAGGCTGGCGATTGGGATGCAGCTATTGACCTGATGCGCCAGATTAAGGATTTCGAAGAAATAAAGAAAGCATTGGCAAAAGCGCTAGGAGAGCGCATTATTCTAAGATGGTAGAAAACAAGTGATTGCACTACTTGCTGTCTTCTTAGCATCTTAATATTTCATTTTAAGGATTTAAGTAATCTAAGAGATTCATTATCGTCCTGCGTCATTGCGAGAATTTATTCGAAGCAATCTAGTGTATACCGGATAGAAATAGCATTGAACTGGATTGCTTCACCACAAGCGGTTCGCAATGACGGTAGACATAGAGCAAAAAGAACATATCATTAATTATTATTGAATACTTATAATTTCATCATTATCTAAAAGTCACTAATCAGACCCAAACAAAATAGTCCCTATTGTTAGAGATTACCGAAAACAAAATTTCGTGTAATCTGTTACTTTGATATACTGACATATTATCTATTTTCTTGCAAAATACGACCTCTATGAATAAGCTTATAAAATATTTTCTCTTATTATCTATTGTATGCTTACCTATTAAATCTGTTTTCGCATATAAACCGCATATTATCAACCTGACCAAAGGTATGTATCAGGCAGATAATAAGAATTGGTCTATAGGGCAAGACGAAAAAGGCGTCATGTATTTTGGAAACGACATAGGACTTCTCGAATTTGACGGCATTGAATGGAAATTAAACAAAACGCCCAACTCTCTAATAGCAAGATCAGTAGCCGTACAATCATACAAAACTATTTTCACGGGTAGCTATGAAGAATTTGGCAGATGGGACAGGGATATATCCGGAAAATTAGTTTACACCTCTCTGAGTGATCAGTTAGACAAAGCGCTTTTCAAGAATGACGATTTCTGGAAAATATGGATAGTTGACGATCATGTTTATTTTCAATCTTTTTCCTCAATTTACGTATACGACTACAAGACCGTTAAACATATCCCTTTCGACGCAGGTTTTCTATTCTTATCGAAAGTAAGAAATGAACTATTGGTACAGCAAATGTACGGTTCTCTTTATCGACTCAAAGGTACCTCTTTTACAAAAATAGAAGGAAGCGAGATATTCAATAACACTGAAGTGAGAGTCATTCTGCCTTATTCAACAAATGAATATCTTATAGGTACGTCTACAAAGGGAATATATATATACGACGGAACGACATTCAAAGAATGGAATTCCTCATTATCAAAGACATTAAGCTCTGCGGAACTAAATTGTGGAATACTATCTTCGAAAGGAATTTATTTCTTCGGCACTATCTTAGACGGCTTTTATCAGGTTGACAATACAGGTAAAATTCTGGATCACATATCTACCGAGAGTACGCTACAAAACAATACCGTCTTATCCCTATATGAAGATAATATCGGTAATATCTGGGTAGCTCTGGATAAAGGTATATCGTATATACAGTATATAGAAAACATGAGTTGCTTTGCAGACAAAGGTGGAAAAACCGGGGCTGTCTACGGCGGGGCATTATGGAACGACAAACTCTTTATCGGAACTAATCAGGGAGTTTATTATATTTCGACTGACGATCTGAAAAAACCGGGAGCATTAGCCAATATGAAACTAATAAACGGTACTCAGGGACAAGTCTGGGCACTGAAAGTATTGGATGGAAAACTATACTGCTGTCACAACAAGGGTTTGAAAATGATACAAAGCAATCTTTCGGTAGTAGACATGTTCAATCTGAATACGGGAGTCTACAACATATCGGAAATAAAATACAAGGATAAAGATTTACTTTTTTTATCCACGTATAAATCACTCAAGATTGCAGATCCGGCAACGAATAAGCTTTATGATCCACGGCAGATTTCGGAACCAATAATAAACGCTGATGTTGACCATATAGGCAACGTTTGGCTAGAACACTTCAACAGAGGAATTTACAGATGCAAACTCAACGATGACTTATCCGGGTTTCAGACATTTTCTTATTATGGGGGCAACAGTAAAGGTGACTTACCGTACAAGATGAAGATGTTTAAGGTTGGGGGACGGATTGTTCTCTTAGGAAATAACAAGTTCTATACCTATGACGACATTTCCAATAAGATAGTATCCAATACAGTATTGGATGAGTGTTTCAAAAATGTAAAAAATCTGAAACAGGTCATACATATCCGCCACAATGACTTCTGGGCATTGACAGATGCATCTGTCTACAAATTTTCGTACGACGGCTATGAAGCATCCATAAAGGAAAGCTACAATTTAGGTATAAATTTATCTTTGGTAAATGCATACGAAAACATCTCTATATTGAATGACTCTTTGAGCCTTGTCTGTCTCGACAACGGCTTTTTAATATACAAAAAAGAACCTGGCTCGAAGATACATCCGCAAAACAAGCTATCTCTTCCATATCTGGAATCATTAGGGACTATCGATATACACGGTGATTATGAATATAAAGATTTATCCGAAACTACCGAGATTTCATATACTTACAACACCGTAACGTTCAACTTTTCGGCAGAAAATGCTTTTGCCTCTAATTTCTCCTTCCAATATATGCTACAAGGTGTTGACAATGGGTGGTCTGCCCCTCAGAAGGTAAATCACGCTTCATATGCCCGCCTACCCGAAGGTAAGTATATATTTATGGTACGTACAGTAGACAGCTTAGGCCATTACTCAGATTCGGTATCCTACGAGTTCGAAATACTGCCCCCTTGGTATCAGACATTCTGGGCATGCCTGCTTTATATTGTTCTGATTATCTTCACGATGTACCTTGTCTGGATGCTGATTCTCAGACGATATAGAAACCTACACCTTCAGAAGATCAGAGCGAGAGAAACCAGACGTTTGAAAATGTTGACCGGAGAGTTGCGACAAGCTGTGGAGCAAAAGAATGCCGAACTCCTTACTCAGACATCTTTTATCATCCAAAAAAACGAATTGATACTGAAAGTAAAAGATATCATAGATGATTTTTATTCAAAGAACAGAAGTAATGTTCTAATCCCCTTATCGCAAAAAATAAATGCCCTGCTCAATACAAATATGAATACGGAAGATGATTGGAAAACCTTCCTGTTAAAGTTTGAAGAAAAACATACCGGATTCTTCAAAAAGATGAAAATCCTATATCCTCAATTAACCAATACCGACCTCCGGCTTTGTGCTTGCCTGAAACTAAATTTAGAGACAAAAGAAATCGCGTCTTTGATGAATTTATCGGTTCGAGCTGTCGAAAATAGCCGTTACAGACTAAGAAAAAAGCTAAATATTCTCCCTTCTCAAAATTTGAACGAGTTTTTCCTCAATATCCATTAACATTTTCAATAAACTTATAATCAGAACATTAATTACATTTGAGAGGTAATAGTGAGGTATGAGTATTGTTAAAAAAAGAGTGCATGTATTTATGATGTATTAACTTTTAGAAACACATTGCAGGCATTCTCTACTTTTGACAAAAATCTAATATCATACGTACAGAAGAGCCCTGATAACTTAAGCATTATTGAAATTACCAATCACCTTTTACTTTCAATTATCATTTCTCTGTCGTTCATAGTAGATTTTATTTGAAAATAGTGTGTTTAAATAAAAAGTAAGACTATGAAAATTAAGCCTAAAAAATCAAAGGATTCAAATGCTCTTATGCGAAGAATATTCTTATTCTTCACTTGCTTTATTTTTGCAAGCGTAACGAGTATTTATGCACAGACTAAAACAGTCTCCGGTAAGGTTACGGATCAAGTCGATGAACCATTAATCGGAGTTAGCGTTCAAGTGCAAGGAACAAGCACAGGAACAGTAACAGACATAGACGGCACATATTCTATTTCGGCAAAACAAGGAGATATCCTAGTGTTTTCGTATGTAGGAATGAAAGCTCAATCGGTTACAGTCGGTGCGCAAAACACAATAAATATGGTGTTGCAGGACGATGCCAAATTGCTTTCAGAAACAGTTGTTATCGGTTATGGTAGTGCCAAAAAGAGAGACTTGACCGGATCGATTGTAAGCATTAAAGCCGAGGATATCGCCAACCGCCCATCTGCCAATCCTTTAGCATCACTGCAAGGTAAAGTAGCAGGGGTTCAGGTGGTAAATACCGGTATTGCAGGACAAGATCCTGAGATCCGTATCCGTGGTACGAACTCTATCAACGGTTACAAACCATTATACGTTGTAGACGGATTATTCAATGACAACATCAGCTTCATCAACCCTGCTGATATCGAGTCTATGGAAATACTGAAAGACCCTTCATCATTGGCCATCTTTGGTGTACGTGGTGCAAATGGAGTTGTTATCGTTACAACTAAGAAAGCAAAAGAAAACCAAACACTAGTTAATATCAATACCTCTTTTGGCTTCAAATCGGTTGTTGACAAAATAAAGATGACTAATGCTGCTCAATTTAAAGAACTTTATAATGAGCAATTATCTAACTTAACTACTCCAACTCAGTTTGATTATACAAAGTGGACAGCTGATACAGATTGGCAGGACGAAATTTTCCAGTCAGGTTTTATCACTAACAACAATATTAGTATAACTTCTTCTACCGATAGAAACAAATTTTACATGGGGGTTGGTTATACATCTGAAGAAGGCAATATAAAACATGAAGAGTATAGCAAGGTTACTGTCAACTTGAGCAGTGATTACAATGTTACAAAAGCGTTGAAAATAGGATTTCAATTCAATGGTTCAAGAGCAACTCCTATCAATACAACAACAGGCTTATACACTGACGCAGTGAAGAGAGCTTTATATGCAGCACCTATTGCAGAACCTTATAACGAAGCAGAAGGTCTTTATAATACCCTTCCTGACTTTCAGAAAAACCAGATAACAAACCCTCTGGGTATTGTAGAGTTGCAAAAGAATACAAACAAAGTTATTGATTACAGAGCTTCGGGAAATGTATATGGAGACTTAACATTCTTCAAAAATTTCAACTTCCGAGTAATGTATTCATTGGATCACAGAGCTTATGATAATAGACTATATACTCCAAAAAGAACACTGTTTGATGTAGATACAGAGAAGGCAGTAGTCTTAGGTGATGGTAGAACATCTGTTACTCAACAAAAGTTAAATGAGACAAAGGTTCAAAGTGATTATCTATTGACTTATACCAATAAGTTTAATGATCACAGCTTGACCGCAACTGCCGGTTTCACAACCTACTATAATAGTTTGTCTAGTCTAACTGCTAGTCGTACTGAGGGCAAGGGTTTACCTATTCCTTACGACCCAGATAAATGGTATGTTAGCATTGGGGACTTAAGTTCATCCACGAACGCAAGTACTCAGTGGACCCGCACCACGGTTTCAATGTTAGCCAGAGCTTTATATAGTTATAAGAATAAATACTTGTTCAATGGCTCATTTCGTCGTGATGGATCTTCTGGATTTTTCTATACAGGCAATCAATGGCAAAACTTTTATTCACTCGGTGGTGGCTGGGTAGTTTCGGAAGAAAACTTTATGAAAGATGTCACTTTTATCGATTATCTGAAAGTCAAAGGATCTTGGGGAATATTGGGTAATCAAAATATGGATAGAGCATATCCTGCTGACCCTGTCCTAATAAATAAACTAGGTTCTTCATTCGGAAAAACAACTTCATCTTATTATTTAGGAACCGATGTTCCTTACAACGTTGATCCAAACTTAAATTGGGAAAAAATACATGCTTGGGAAGCCGGCTTAGAGGTTTATTTCCTCAAGAATAGATTGAATTTCGAGGGTGTTTATTATCATAAAACAACAAAAGATCTTTTAGCAGAAATACCTGGGATGTATGGAGTAGTTCCCGGACTGAAAAACATTGGTTCTTTAGAAAATAAAGGTGTTGAGCTTTCTGTTTCTTGGAATGATAAAATAGGAGAAGATTGGAAATACAGCATTAATGCCAACCTTACGACAATCAAAAACAAGGTACTATCCTTATATACGGATGGTTACACTATTATCAATGGTACATCAGGGTTAACACAGAATTCATATACACAGGCTGGTTATCCTATCGGGTATTTTTATGGATACAAGGTAGATGGTATATATCAAACAGATGCAGAAGTAGCCAGCGACAATAATAAGTTGGGAGCTAAGGCCGGTGATCTGAGATTTAGAGATGTTAATGGAGATGGTCAAATAACTTCAGCGGATAGAACTATGATTGGAAATCCTACTCCTGATTTTACTTATGGTGTTTCAGTTAATTTAGGATATAAAAATTTCGATTTGTCTGTAGACTTGATGGGAAGTGAAGGCAATGAAATTTACCGCACATGGAATCTTTATTCATGGTCTCAGTTCAACTACCTTGAAAGTCGTATGAACAGATGGCACGGAGAAGGAACTTCTAACTCAGAGCCAATTATGGCTAATAACAGAAGCCTTAATAGTGGATCGACTCCATCAGAATACTTCATAGAAGATGGAAGTTTCATGCGTATCAGAAACATACAGTTAGGATATACTTTTGGGTCAAACTTATTGCAGAAAATAAAAATGAAGTCGCTCCGGGTATATATAAATGCTCAGAATCCTAAAACATGGAAAAAAAATACAGGATATTCTCCTGAAATAGGAGGATCGGCCACAGCCTTTGGCATTGACTCAAATCCGTATCCAATACCTGCGGTTTACACATTTGGTTTAAATCTCACATTTTAATTAGTAAAATGCAATATTATGAAACGAATTTTCAATAAATTTATATACAAAGCGGTAATAGCTTTTATGGTATTTTCAATGGCTGGGTGCAACGATTTCTTAGATAGACGCCCAGAAGGAGAATATCCTAAAGACTCAGAAGAAAGTCTTCCGTCCAGAGTAGTCGGTATTTACGGACTAATGAGAAGTTATAATATAACAGCAGGGATACCAGCTTTTGCGGTTCACATGTTTCGCTCCGAAGACTCTGAAAAGGGAAGTACAGCAAATGATGGTTCAGACAACGCCCTATTTTGGGACGATTTTGAATACAATGCCACTAATGGTATCTTAGGTACATACTGGAATCATAATTATTCGATCATCAATAAATGTAACGATATCATAGCGGTGATCAAAAAAATAAATAAGCCTGAATATGATATCCTTGAAGCTGAACTTAAATTTTTCAGAGCATATTGTTATTTCAACTTAGTAAGGGCATGGGGAGATGTACCTAAAATTGATTTTGCTGCTGACGATGTTGACAAAGTTAATATACCAAAGAATTCGGCTGCTGAGATTTATCAATTGATAGATGAGGATTTAACCTTTGCCACTGCAAACCTACCTACTGTTAGGGCAGATGAATATTGGGGGCGTCTTACATGGGGTGCTGCCAGATCATTGCATGCAAGAACATATATGATGCGTAACGATTGGGCAAACATGCTTGCTGCATCCAAAGAGGTTATCAACTCAGGAATATACAATCTAAATACGCCTGTGGACCAAGTATTTACAGATGCAGGCGAAAATTGTGGAGAATCTATATTTGAGCTTCAATGTATGTCTACTACTGCAAATCCAGCTAGCACTGATTTTGGCAGTCAATTCTGCCAGGTACAAGGTGTTAGAGGATCAGGAGAGTGGAATTTAGGATGGGGATGGCATATGGGTACAACAGAAGTTGCTAAAGCATTCGAAACTGGTGACCCAAGAAAAGACGCAAGTTTACTCTATTTCCGAAAACCAGGAGAACCACAGACAGAGGCTAATACAAATAAGCCTTATGGAGAATCGCCGATATCAAGTGCAATGGGTGCCTATTACAATAAAAAAGCATATACCAATCCGGCTATGAGGGCCCAATATACAAAAGAAGGCTTTTGGGTGAATATTCGTATCATTCGTTATCCCGACGTTATTCTTATGGCTGCTGAAGGTGCTAATGAAACAGGAGACACAGAAAATGCATTGAAATATCTTGAACTAGTTAGAGCTCATGCAAGAGGTGCAAGCACTACTATATTACCTAAAGTGACTACACATGATCAGGTAGAATTAAGAACAGCAATCCAACGCGAAAGAAGAGCAGAGTTGGCTCTCGAACCCGATCGTTTCTACGACCTAGTGCGTTGGGGCACAGCTAAAGCTGTATTACATGCCGCAGGCAAAACTAAATATGAGGATAAGCATGCCCTATTGCCTATTCCTCAAACAGAGATTGATAAGTCAAATGGAGTCTTAAAACAGAATCCTAACTATCAATAAAGATTATAAGGTTATCAAATTATTAGGGGTAGTAAGGGCTAGTAAAATAGCCCTTACTAATTTAAGGCAAGAGAAATTTTTAAGGTATAATTGAAATTTAAGGTAACATGAACGTAAGACAATTATTGGCGATCCTTCTGACCTCCTTTGCTATTATAGGCAATACGTACGGTCAGAGCAAAGATCCTAAAATGGACAAATTCATCACGAACCTGATGACTAAAATGACGCTGGAAGAGAAAATCGGACAGCTTAATCTACCTAGTTCGGGTGACATAACCACCGGACAGGCTAAAAGCAGCAATATTGCTGAGAAAATAAAAAAAGGACAGGTAGGAGGCTTGTTCAATATCAAGGGAGTAGAAAAAATTAAAGAAGTGCAGCGTGTTGCTGTAGAAGAAAGCCGCCTGAAGATACCGTTGATCTTCGGAATGGACGTTATCCACGGATACGAAACAGTGTTTCCCATTCCATTAGGAATGGCTGCAACCTGGGATATGGCTGCGGTAGAACAAGCCGCACGCATTGCTGCGATAGAGGCTAGTGCTGATGGTATCTGCTGGACATTCAGCCCGATGGTCGATATTTCGAGAGACCCGCGTTGGGGACGCTTCTCGGAAGGAAGTGGTGAAGATCCCTTCCTCGGAGGAGAAATAGCCAAAGCAATGGTACGCGGATATCAGGGAACAGGTGATAAAATGTACGCATCCAACACTAACATCATGGCATGTGTAAAACACTATGCCCTGTATGGTGCAGGAGAAGCCGGACGCGACTATAATACTGTCGACATGAGCCGCATACGCATGTTCAACGAGTATATGTATCCATATCAAGCTGCCGTAGATGCAGGAGTTGGTAGCGTAATGGCATCTTTCAACGAAGTAGACGGAGTACCTGCAACTGCCAACAAATGGCTGATGACAGACGTTTTACGCAAGCAATGGG
>POVV01000265.1_pt1 | contig 39875 bp, 25 predicted proteins | sample 1560271 | NCBI WGS metagenome assembly POVV01 (sample SAMN08337232, study PRJNA429181) | Bioreactor metagenome, whole genome shotgun sequencing project. | biome: cows' rumen and soil; feature: anaerobic; isolation source: anaerobic chemostat enrichment culture, galacturonate as sole carbon... | reverse complement strand
TTATCGGTAATAATGGGGCGGGAAAGACAACCTTTGCCAGGTGTCTTTGCGGGCTTGATAAGGCGGCAAAGGGTATTATAGATTATAAAGGAGAGAGCTATTCTGCAAAACGGCGGCATCATATCTCTTATATGGTTATGCAGGATGTGAATCACCAGCTTTTTACGGAAGATGTGTTGAGCGAACTTCTGTTAAGTATGGAGGGGCGGGATGAGGCGGCTGATGAATCTTTTGCAAAAGAGATTCTTAAAGGACTTGATCTGTCAGCAAAATCGGAAACGCACCCAATGTCCTTATCAGGAGGAGAAAAACAGCGGGTTGCTATCGGAAGTGCGGTTGCCTGTGGGAAGGAAATTCTTATCTTTGATGAGCCGACCAGTGGTTTGGATTATCGCCATATGTTGGAAGCTGCAAACAATTTGAAGCATTTACAGCAACAGGGAAAAAGTCTGTTTTTAATTACTCATGATCCTGAGCTGATTTATAAATGTTGTACTTACCTTCTGTTTTTAGAACATGGCAGGGTATTATGGCACCGTCCCCTGGACAAAAAGGCAGAGCAGTTATTACATGATTTTTTTGAAGAAGAGCGTAAAGAACTTAAAGCGGCTAATGCATAGATTTCTTTTAGTGCGAGTCTGTTTTTGTGATCTACAGTTTAAGCTGATATCGGAAAAGCTGCAAAAACCGGTATCAGCAGAAAGTTAAGAGGAGCAGGAAATTTTTATATACATGAGTTAGTTAAGACTAACCAAGACGAGGTGAATGATGAATAATTGCGTAGTTGATCAAACATTAAATCCCGGCATTCAGAGTTATTTACAACAAAGCGCCGCATTAATTTTCCCGGATGATTTCCCAGTCATTCTGGTTAGGTTTTTGCGGCGATTTTTATTTTTAGAATACTTTCTTTCGGATGGAGAAAATCGGGGGATCAATCGAAGGAAGCCAAAAGACTTCGAGGTGGGCATAAAGGAGCTTTTGATGAATGCACTTGAGATATTGCACCCGGAATGGCCCGTGGATTATCGGATTGAAAAAGTTAAAATATTTTTAAACCGGTTACCTGAAATCAAGAGAATTTCCATAACAGACCTGCAAGCGGCTTATGACGGCGATCCTGCTGCTGAATGCTATGAAGAGATTGTTTGGACTTATCCGGGATTTTTTGCCATTAATGTTTATCGGACGGCTCATGAACTTCATAGTTTAGGTGTTCGGCTGCTGCCCAGAATGATGAGTGAATATGCCCATTCGAAGACAGGGATTGATATTCATCCAGGAGCTCAAATTGGAAAATCCTTTTTTATTGACCATGGTACTGGGGTGGTGATTGGTGAAACAACAGAAATCGGAGACCATGTTAAGCTGTATCAAGGGGTGACTTTGGGGGCCTTATCGACCAGGGGCGGCCAGAAACTAAAAAAGAAAAAAAGACATCCGACTATTTCGGATGGAGTGACGGTATATGCAGGTGCCAGTATATTAGGCGGAAATACGATTATTGGTGAGGGCGCTGTAATCGGATGCAATGCCTTTATTACTGAATCGGTTGATAAAGGATCGAAAATTTGTAATGAAATTCGGGGGGATAATAATGAAGGATAAGAACCGGTGGTTTCCTTTTGTATCAGAAGAAACAAATGTAAATGATAAAGCAATCATTTTTTGTTTTCATCATGCGGGCGGAACTGCAGCGACCTATAGACCTTGGACCGTGAAAAGAGAAGAAGCGATTATTGCTTGCGTTGAATTACCGGGAAAAGGTACGAGAAGAAATGAACGGTTTATTTTTGAATTCAGTGATATGTTACCGGAACTTGCACATAACATTGTTCAATTTGCAAGGGAGAAAAAAATTATCTTATTTGGTCATAGCATGGGAGCGGCCATGGCATTTTATGTTACTGACTATTTAAATAAAATATTTGAAAAAAAATGTGAGAAATTAATCGTTTCTGGCAGACAGGCTCCTTATCAGGAAAATCCTTTTGAATTTAAAACATATATGGGCGATGATGCTTTGGTAAATGAACTGGTTCGTTATAATGCAACCCCAAAAGCAGTACTTGAAAATCAAGAGTTATTGGACTTTATTCTTCCGGGCTTGCGGCAGGATTACATTTTAAACGAAACATTGCATTATCATGGGGAAATATTAAATGTCCCGATTGCTGCCCATGCGGGCACCGGAGATTATGAGGCCAATGCAGAAATTATGGGCCTGTGGAGTGAGGTGACAACAAGACCTTTTTGTCTGGAAGAATTTTGCGGTTCCCATTTTTTTGTCACAGATATGGGGGAAGCATATAAGAAGAAAGTTGTAGAAGAGGCGGTTAAGGATATACGGGAGGATTATGAATGAAGGCGAGCGTTGTAGTTTCAAAAGAACTTATACCGAATAAAGAGATGGAACAAAAGGAAGTTTGGAAAGCTGTAGCTGCTCAAATCTATCATCAATGGTTTGGAAAAGAGGATACTTTACGCTATGACAGTTTGCATGCTTTTATCCGGGATGTATCAAGGAAATATCTGAATAAGGATACGGTTGTCATGAATGATTTTGCTTGCAGCATGATAGAAATGGAAGATGGTGTTAATTTTGTAATCGATTGTGACAGGCTTGAAGGCAAGATGTTGGCAGGAATCAGGGAATTTGCAGAAGAAATTTTGAAAGAGTGGAAACGTGTTGATTGGAACGCCCCGTTGGTGCCTTATTTACCAAAGAGTCAAGTTCTGGCAAGAAAGGAAAGAAACCAGGGGATAAGGCCTGTCCCGGTCAAATGTCTCCATGAAGGCTTTTTTACATATACTGCAAAGAATCCGGAAAAAACAGCGCTCATTTGGTATGAAGGTGTTCAGAGGTTTGAGATGAGTTACGGAGAATTAAAAGAAAAGTCTTTAATAGTAGCCGGTCACTTGAAAAATATAGGAGCAGTTCATGGTACATTAGTAGGAATATCTCTGCCGAAAGGGATTCTTCAGGTAATTGCGGTGTATGGTATTTTAGCGGCAGGAGCGGCATATGTGCCGATCGGGATATATCAACCGGAAGAAAGAAGAAAAAAGATTCTGGAAGCGGGGGCTGTCAAATGGGTTATTGCAAGTCGGGAGGATCAGGCGAACGATACGGAAATCACCGGAACAACGGTAGTTTTAATTGAAGAGATGTTGTTGGGAAAAGCTGTTTTAACCGAACCCTGCCTTCCGGATCCCGGCCAGTTGGCTTATGTTATTTTTACATCTGGTACAACAGGCATCCCAAAAGGGGTAATGATATCACATAAAGCGGCAAATAACACTATTTTTGATATACAAGGAAAATTCCATATATCAGATAATAGCAGGGGGATTGCTATTTCGGAATTGGATTTTGATTTATCAGTATTTGACATTCTGGGGCTTTTGTCCGCAGGCGGTTCCCTGGTACTTTTATCAGAAGAAACGAAAAAGGAACCTGTATTTTGGCGCAAGGTGATTGTTGAGGAACATATAAATCTGTGGAATTCAGTTCCGGCGTTGTTTGATATGTTGGTAACCATTTGCGAGGCAGATCAGCTACATCTTTCGCTTACACTGATTTTATTATCCGGTGACTGGATCAGGATGGATTTATTTGAGCGGATTAAGGCTTTGGCAGCCAATAGCCGTTTTGTTTCTCTGGGAGGAGCAACAGAAGCTTCTATTTGGTCAAATTATTATATTGTGGATCATATAGGGGAAGAATGGAAATCCATACCCTACGGATTGTCATTGAGTAATCAGTACTTAAGGGTTGTTGGAGCAGATGGATATGACTGCCCTGATTATGTAAGCGGTGAATTGTGGATTGGTGGTAATGGTGTTGCCCAGGGGTATTTGAATGATCCGGAATTGACTGGTGAAAAGTTTGTGGAAGAAGGCGGAGAAAGGTGGTATCGGACTGGAGACCTGGCTCGCTACAACTCTGAAGCAATTGTAGAATTCCTGGGAAGATTGGATAATCAGGTGAAAATCAACGGATATCGGATTGAATTAGGGGAAGTAGAAAATGTGATTAAGAAATCAGCAGATGTTGCGGAAGCTGTAGTTGGAATATATGAAAGCCACTGCAAAAAAGAGTTGGGAGCAGTTATCGTTCCTCACATGGAAACGCCAGGAAAAGTGCATATAATGAGCGTTGCTGCTGATGATGGTTATAGCGATTCCGGCTTGAAACAAAGAAAAAGCGCGGTTCGGTCATTTCTTCAACAGTTACTAAATAAGCAGGGCGGCTGGATACCAGCCTTTTTAGGGGTTGCCGAATTCTGGAAGAAATGGCTGGAAGTAAACGGCGTAGAAGAAATTGATCTGGGGGCCGAAGATAAAAGTGCCGGACAGCAGCTGGAGCAGATGCTGAGCGGCCAGGAGCCCATATTGAATGAGATTCTGGCAGGTCGGCTGCAGGTAGAAGAATTGTTGCAGATTCAGGAATTGTCCCCTGAATACTGGTCGCTTTTTGGTGAAGATACGAAATATTTTCTTGGACAAGTATTTCATTCCAACCTTTCTTCAAAAAAGATTGCAGTCCTCGGTGCACGGACGGGGGAAGTCGTCATGCAATATGCGAATCAATTCGGTGAAGCTGAAATAGTAACGCTGTTTGACCGGTCAGCCGGTATGCTGGGCATTGCAAAAGAACGTTTGAAAGACATGGATGTTAACGTTCAATATTGCTGTATTCATTATGATTGCCTTCCGGAGGAGGAGGTAAATAGATATGATATGGTTTTAGCTGTGAATACCATTCATACATATGAGAATCCGGCAGATGGTTTGGATCTGGCAGCGCTATTATTGAAAGAAGAAGGTAAATTTTATTCGGTTGAATATGAAGAATTAGACCCTATGGGGGTTTTGATATCGGGAATTCTGGAAAATGGATTTGAAAACGGCAATCCATTGCTTTTAGAAAGCCAGTGGCAGCATTTATATCAAAAATCTCTCTATGAACAAGTAATCATTAAAAAGCGGGGGAAATTAGGGGCAATGCTGATGGAAAGCAGCATAAAGGGCGGAGATGGTTCAGATATAAAGCAGCAAATCCTAAAGTTTTTAAATACAGCCTTACCGCAATATATGATTCCTGCCAAACGAGTTTTTGCGAAGAATGTGGCATTGAATAAAAATGGAAAGATTGACAGAAAGCAGACATTGCTCTTTTTAAATATGAATCAGAGTGAGAATGTGAATTCACTGGAATTTCAGGGGATCGAAGCCGATATTGCAAAGCTGTGGGAGGAGATTTTGCATTGCCGGATTTCAAACCGGCAACAAAGCTTTTTTGAAGCGGGGGGAGACAGCTTGTCAGCAACACGCTTTTTATCCCGCGTAAAGCAGGAGTTTAGGGTAGAAATACCACTAAAGGAAATATTTGATAAGCCTGCTTTGGAAATGGTTGGCGCTTTGATCGCAAAAAAACAAAGCGAAGCGGAGGAAATTTTTGAAGGGGAAATATAGAAATATGTATGAAAATAATTTTATATGGTCAAAAAACCATGGAGTGAGGGCGCTTATAGACCGTTTATACGAAAATGGAATCAGGTTGTGGGCCGAGGGGGATAAAATCAAATTTCAGAGCACAGGCGGAGTGGTTTCGGATGAAGTGATGGAAGTGCTAAAAAACAAAAAGCAGGAGTTGTTAAATTATTTTTGCGAAAGAAACGTGGTCCTGGATCAGAGCTTTGACCTGACCTCTATTCAGGAAGCATATTTTTTGGGCAGGGATGATTCTTATGATTTGGGTGGAATTAGTGCAAATTACTATTTTGAGGTTGAACTGGAACAGGTTATCCCAAAAGAACTGGAACGGGCTTTTAATCTGACAGTCAAGGGCAATGAGGCATTAAGAAGTATTATAACCAAGGAGGGAAAGCAGGCTGTTTTGGAAGAAGTTCCCTGGTATCCTATTGAAGTTATGGTATTGCACGAGGAACAGAAAAGAGAGGAATTGCGGCACCAATGGGAAACGTTCCTGTATTCATTGGAAACTTGGCCAATGTACCGGGTCGTATTGACGACAATCAATGGCTGCAGCTATCGCCTGCATGTGGGATTTGATTGTATTCTGTTGGATGCATGGAGCGTAACATTGTTGTTGAAGCAGTTGTTTGCCTTGTATTCAGCGGAGTATTTCCCCTTTCCAGTTTATACGTTCCGGTCCTATTGCCGGGATCTGATAAGTAATAGAAACCCAAAATTGATGGACGCAGCGGATAAGTATTGGGAAGGCAGAGCTGCCGGTATTCCCCCGGCCCCCGCGCTGCCATATCAGAAAAGGTTAACAGACATTAAAAAGCCTGTTTTCAAGCGAATCAATCATGAACTTTCAAAAAAGGAAACAGAATTGCTCTGCAAAAAGGCAAAAGAATATAAGGTAACCCCGGCGGCTGTAATCTGCACCACATACATGAAGGTGTTGGCAGATTATTCAGGCAACACGAGTTTTTCCTTAAATTTAACTGTATTTAACCGTCTGTCAACAAATCCGGTGATACAGGAGGTTTTGGGCGATTTTACGAATATCAGTGTTGCTGCCTATGAGCCAAACGATGGTGACAGTTTTATCGACGAAGTCTCTAAAACGCAGCAGGAATTCTGGAATCTTGTGAAGTACAGAGGATATGAGGGGGTAAATATTATCCGGAAGATTAAGCGGGATAAGACATCTGGTGCAATACTGCCGGTGGTATTTACCGGAATCTTACAGGGGTTAAGAGAGAGCGAATATTACCTTCCGGACTGGGCAAAGGAAAGCTATGCTTACAGTCAGACACCTCAAGTCTCTCTGGATTATCAGGCAACAGACTTTAACGGCAACTTATCGGTGAATTGGGATTATGTGCATGAAGCTTTTCGTGCTGAATTAATAAATGAGATGTTTCAGAAAAATATTTGCTTTTTAAAGCTTCTGATTCTGTCAGATTGGGGGCAGGAAGTGAGCGTAAATCAGATTTATGAGTTGGAAGGACAAGATATACCTGTTTTGTGATGTCGAACATTTACTATTTGAGGATTTGCAGTCTTATATTACCCTGCTGCCCCAAGACAGGATTGAAAAAGTATTTAAATATAAAAGAGAAATTGACCGGAAAATATCAATTGCTGCTTATTTGCTGTTGTCTATTTCGCTGGCAAGAGAATTTGGGATAACGGGTCCGATTCGGACGGCTTTTAATTTACATGGGAAACCTTTTTTAAAGGACTATCCAGATATTTATTATAATTTAAGCCATTGCCGTTTGGGTGTTGCATGTGCATTATCAAAAGCTCCGGTCGGCGTGGATATTGAAGCCATTGACGAAAGCCGGATGTTTTTCTCCAGGGATATTATGACGCCCAGAGAATTAGAGCGGCTATGTGCAACAAAAGATGCAGAGCAGTTTTTTCGCCTGTGGGTATTAAAAGAAGCTACTCTTAAGAAAACAGGAACCGGCTTGGTTGATGGTGCAGCTCATATTGAGTTTATTGATTACGATGAAGATATTTTTTATGCCTATGGCTCTGTTTACCACCTTAAAAAGTTATCAGGTTTGTATTTTGCGGTGTGCGGCAGCCATCCGGTTCATTATGTTTCTGTTAGTTGTGATGAACTTTTAAATGGATAAAGGGAGATTACATATGATGATTAAAGATATTTTTGAAAAGTTTTTCAGTGAAAAGAGAGAAGATATTATTTTTTATGATATTTGCGAGGATAGAATACCGGCGAAAGATCTGAAATATGAAATTGAAAGCTTTGCAGAGGAATTGATCTGTAGAAATATTGTTAAAAAGGAGGAGTATGTCATTTTGCAGATGGCCAATAAGAAGAAATTTTTCAAGGCCCTGATTACTCTTTTCTATGTGGAAGCAATCCCGGTTATTTTACCGATATGTTCCAGTGAAAGCAGCTATGAGCAGCTTGAAAAAATCATGAAGGAGCATCCTGGAATGCTGGTGGCAGCGGATGAAGAGGGCGCACAAAATCTGGCTTACTTTTCTAAAAACAGCATTCAGACCTTTAATGTTGATCAGAAAGATTTACATATAAAACGGGAGGAAAGAGCTTTTGGAGAAAAGGATGAAGCAATTATTATGTATTCATCAGGCAGCACCGCAGAACCAAAAGGAACCATACTAACAAAAGATAACCTTTTAAAAACCGTTGAAAGCCGAAGCCTTGAATATCAGATAAAGGAAACAGACCGATTTATGACATGGATGTCTTTGGAACATATTGTGGGAATGGTGGATTTTCTGCTTTTGCCATTTAAAAATGGTTGTCAGTGTGTTTATTCGGAAATCAGTGCATTTCTGGCTAATCCCAAGGAGTGGTTTGATATTTTGGAACGGTATCAGATTACAATAACCGTGGCTCCTAACTTTGCTTATAAATACATTGCGGATTGTGTAAACGAGGAGGATGCTTGGGATTTGTCACATTTGCGTTACATGCAGAATATAGGTGAACCGATTTCCCGGAAAGTGGTTGCTGATTTTTTATCGATAGCAAAGCGATTTTCTGTTGGTGAAGAGGTGATGGTTGCTGCCTATGGTTTAAGCGAAAGTTCGTCTGGAGTAATAATCAATAAAGGTAAGGTGCTGCAATTAGGCATAAGGCCGGATTTAGAGATCATTTCTTGTATTGATTTTGATATTGAACATTTTCAGTATATGAGGGAAGATTTGGTATGCCAAGGAATGCCGCAGACGGATACACAGATGAGAATTGTAGATAATGAGGGTCGGCTGCTGGCGGAGTGTTGTATTGGAACTATAGAACTTATGGGTCCTTCCATATGTAAAGGGTATTTTAATTATAAAGGAGAACCCGTAGTAAAAGGAGGCTGGCTGCATACCGGAGATGTGGGATTTATTCTGGATCATCAATTATATGTGATTGGCAGAAAGAAAGATGTGGTTTTTTCATATGGAAGGAATATCTATTTAAGAGATATTGAACATGCGGTAGCAAAATATTTCCAGTTAAGAAGTGTTGCTTGTGGAGAAAACATAGCCGGACAGGGAGAATCTTATATTTATTTGTTTATCGAACTTGAGGAATCAAAAGGTGATCAAATGAAACATAAGATCCGCCATACCATATTAAAAGAGTTGGGAATCAAAATTGAAGAAATTCATTTTATGCCAAAGCTAAGTAACACAAAAGCTGGAAAGATAAGTAAAGCGGAAATTATGAAAAAATATATGGCAAATAAATCTCCGGATACGTTAAACCGATTGAAGGGGGTTTTAGAAGAATATTGTTCGGAGGATATTTCGGATGATACACTGCTTTTAGATATAGCCGAAGATTCTTTGAAAATGTTCAAGTTGATAGGGCTAATTTATAAGCAGTTTGGAATTCACTTAGGTATCCTTGACCTGTCCAGATGTGAGACAGTAAAAGCGTTGGGGGATTATATTGCTGAAATGCTGTCGGTTACCAGCTCCGGGCAAGAATCAGAAAAAAATAAATACGGAAAGACCTCGATTCAGGAGGCTTATGTGTTGGGGCGGCAGCAGGAGTTTTATGGGAACACGAATATGTCTCACTTTTATATGGAAATTAAACACTGTTTAGAGCCGGAAACAATAGAATCAACCATAAGAATGCTGATTAGAAGGCATGAAATGCTCAGAACCGTTTATACAGGTGATACGAAAACAGTATTTGATGAGACAATTGCTGATAAGTTTTCCTTGATTTCTATAGAGGCAGAAACTGATACTCTGGAATTACACCGGAGGGCGGCGCAGGAGAAAGTAAACCCTCCGGGGGAGTGGCCCTTGTTTGAAGTAACCAATTATAAAGTGGATACAGTCAATATTCTGGCTGTTGATATGGATATGCTGATTGCTGATGGAATGAGTATGAGAATCTTGTTTCATGATTTTAAAGCGCTCTGTAATGGGCAGGAGTTAAGGGAAATAGATGGTACCTTTGATGATTATTTGACCGAGTATTCAAAGGTTAAGAATAGCCTTAAATATAAAGAGGACAAGCAGTTTTGGCTGGATCGGAAGCTTGCTTTTCCAGATTCGCCCGAGCTTCCGCTTCGCAAGGCTTTTAATCCCCAACCCAATGTCTTTAAAAGAAAAGAAGAGCTGTTTTCCATAAAGGAGTGGGAGAAATTAGAACAATTCGCCCAACTGCATGATGTTACAGTGAGTATCCTGCTCTTGACTTTATATTTGAGGACAATCAGGCGGTGGAGTGAAGGACAAAATTTTGCAGTCAACGTAACAGTTATGGACCGTCCGGAACAGATAAAAGATTCCAAAAGGATGGTGGGAGATTTCACAAAAAATGTGCTGTTTGATTATGACCAGAACCAGTACTGTTTAGTGGAAGAACTGAAGCACAATAAACTTAAGTTGTATGAATATTTGGATCATATTAGTTTTGATGGGGTGGAATTTATTCGGGAGCTTGCTAAAGATAAACAAGATAATAAGGCGTTAATGCCGGTTGTTTTTACAAGCATGTTATTTGAGGAGGATAATGCCATAGACCATGAACGGATCAAATATTATATCACCCAGACATCCCAGGTGTATCTGGATTGCCAGATTTACCGCTACCGTTCCCAGTATGCTGTTGTGTGGGATTATCTGGAGAAATTATTTGATCATAATATGCTTTCTGAAATGTTTACATATTTTATCCGTTTGATCAGGTATGTATTAAACCAAAAAGATATGGAAGCTGCACCCATAGGCAATGAAGACAAAATCAAGCAATATAATCAAACGGCCTTTCCGTATCATGAAATGACCATTCCTGCTATGCTGGAACAATCCTTTGCAAGGTATGGGGGAAAACCGGCTATATCAGATGGAACGATTACCTGGACCTATGATCAACTCAGATTAAAGACAGAGGGATTGAAACAACAGTATGAGAGAGCGGGGATTAAAAACTTAGATCCGGTGATTGTATTAGTCGAAAAAAATATGGAATCTATAGCTGCAATAACTGCAATTGCCTGGATTGGTGCGGTATTTATCCCTGTTCCCAAAGATTATCCGGCAGAGAGAGTGGAATCCATGAAACAGTATGCAAAGGCCAGATGGGTGATTCATATAAGAAGAGATGAAATCATGGAAATTAAGTCCTTAAATCAGGAAAAGCGTACATCAGCAGCGTTATGTCAGCCAGACGATATTGCCTACATTATTTTCACTTCCGGCAGTACCGGTATGCCAAAAGGGGTAGCCATCACTCATAAAGGCGTAATGAATACAATCATTGATATAACGCAAAGGTTTTCTCTGTCAGCCAGTGATTGTATTCTGGGCCTTTCAGCATTGAATTTTGACCTTTCTATTTTTGATATTTTTGGAAGTTTCTATACAGGTGCGATGCTGGCGGTCATTAAAGAACCCAGAGATGAAGCGGAGATCAGCAGTATGCTGAATCAATATCCTGTGACCATATGGAATTCGGTTCCGGCGATTATGAAATTGTATTTGGATGAAATTCCGGCAGGATATAAAAATGAGCAGATGAAATATATCTTTTTAAGTGGTGATTGGATTGGAACAGAGCTTCCGGGCCGGATCAGGGATGTTTTTGTTAATGCCAGGGTCATTAGCCTGGGTGGAGCTACAGAAGCTTCTATCTGGTCAATTTATTATCCGGTCGAAGAGGTCCGTACGGAATGGAATAGTATACCCTATGGTTATCCTTTAGGGAACCAGAAGATATACATTTTAAACCAGGAACATAAAACCTGCCCGAATCAGGTTGTTGGGGAAATATATATAGGCGGGGAAGGTGTTGCCTGGGGATATGTAGGCGATGATGAAAAAACAAGCCAGTCATTTATCGAGATATCACCTTTTGGACGACTCTATAAAACAGGAGATTATGGGAAGTTTGGAGAAGATGGCTATGTAATTTTTCTCGGCAGAAAAGATGGTCAGGTAAAAGTCAATGGTTACAGGATTGAGCTGGGAGAGATTGAAAGTATTTTGTCCCGGAAACCGGAAATCAGGTCAGCAATTGTAACAGCCGATAAAAAGAACCGGCTGATTGCTTATTATGTAGGTGATAAATTCGAAGATACAGCGTTAAAGCAGTATTTGGAACATTATCTACCGGCTTATATGATTCCATACAAATTTGTGAATATGGATAAGCTGCCATTAAGCAGTAATGGGAAATTGGACCGGAAGGCTCTGCTTCAAATACCGGTTGAAACGAAGTTTGAACATCATGAGAGGCCTTTAAGCTCAGCAGAACAAACGATTACTAATATATGGCGGTTACATCTGGGTGTGAACCATGTGGGGCTTAATGAAAATTTCTTTGCTCTGGGTGGAGACTCAATGACAGCACAAAAAATAGCCCAGGAATTATCGAAACAATTTTCGGTAAAGATTCCTTTTGTTAAGATCGTAGATCTAGGAACTGTAAGCAGCCTTGCCAATTATGTGGAAGAGCAGCTTTGCAGTCAGGAAAATGACAATAAAGTCGTTGAGGGGCAGAATCAGGAAAATACGAAACTGGAATTAGATGATGAGTTTGAGGCCACCAATATTCAAAAGGCTTACCTTACTGGCAGAAATGATTCATTTGAATTGGGTCGTTTTAATGCACATTACTATTTTGAAGTAACCTTTCCCTATGAAGTGGCAGATTTGGAAAAAAGCATCAGGCAGTTATTAGAACGTCATGAAGTACTTTGCAGTGTCTTTCTTAAAAACGGAAACCAGAAGATATTATCGGATCTGCCAAAATATCATGTGACGGTTGTCACGGCTGAAAGTATGGCGGATTTTCACTTAAAAAATGAGCAGATCAGAAACCGGTTGTCACATAAAAATTATGATTTTAGTGTATGGCCGCTGTTTACCTTTGAAGTTTTAAAAAACAATGATAATAAGGAATGCATTCTGTTTGGAAGCATAAATCTGTTGATATGTGATGGAGACAGCCTAAGGATATTCTTAAAGGAATTAGCTGATGGGATAAAAGGAAAACAACTGCCGGAGCTTAATTATTCTTACCGGGAATATTTATGTGCTTTGACAGATCATAGGAATTTGGCAAGCTATGAACAATCAAAAACCTATTGGCTTGAGCGTTTGGATGATTTTCCGGAGTTTCCTCGTTTGCCTGCAAAAATAAGTATGGCCCAGTGCAGGGAATATAAAATCAAAAGGAAATCTGCCACTATTTATAAGGAAGAGTGGAAACTGTTTAAAGAGATCGCCAAGAAACATGAGGTTTCGGCGTCCTCCTTATTGTGTGCTATTTATGCGAGAGTACTTGCGAAATGGAGCAATCAAAAGGACTTACTGTTAAACATGACAGCTTTTGAACGGATGAATTTTCATCCGGATGCAGATCAGATCCTGGGTGATTTTACTAAGATTCTGCCATTGGAAGTTCATATTGACAGCAATGATATTTGGCAAAATGCCAAGGCGCTGCAGAAAGAAATCCTGAACAATTTAGATCACGTTGATTTTGACGGAACAGAAATCATCAGAGAGTTGAGCAAAAAACGTAATTGTATCGGAAAGGCCATTATGCCGGTAGTATTTACCTGCGTTTTATTTCAGTCACCTGAAAATTGGTTTGAACAAATTGGAAGATTAAGGTATGCGGTTTCCCAAACTCCGCAGGTTATGCTGGATAATCAGATTCTTGAGATGAACCAGGAGCTTTATATATCCTGGGATTATGTGGAAGATTTATTTGAGCCAGAGGTGATGACCGCAATCTTTGAAGATTTTATATGGGGAATCAGAAATATGGGGACCAGGGAAGAATTTGAGATACCGTCCCAAGTGGAACTCGCAGAAGTATGGAATCAGTATAATGGAACAACGGAACCGGCGGCACAAGAAACCCTACAGGCATTTTTCGAGAGTCAGGCAGGCCGGGTACCGGATCAGACTGCTTTGCTTTATAAAAATGAAACATATACATATGGTTTCCTGGAAAAGAAAGCGAATCAGGTTGCCAGATATCTGTGTGAACAAGGGATTTGTGGAGCCAATATCCGGGTAGGAGTAAGCGGTGAGCGCCGGCCAGAGACAATTATATCAATTTTAGGAATTCTGAAGGCCGGGGCAGCTTATGTCCCAATTGATCCGGGATTTCCCAAAGAACGCCAGGAATTTATTTTAGCGGACAGTGGCTGCAGGTGTCTGTTAACGGGGGAATTATACAGTACCGGAGAATTAAATCGTTTTGACGATACCCCTATTGGAATCAAGTCATTGCCGGATTCTTTAGCCTATATTATCTATACATCCGGAAGTACCGGTAAACCTAAGGGAGTCATGATTCAGCATTTGGCGGCTTGCAACACGATTGTTGATTTAAATAATAAAATTGCATTGAATGAATCGGACCGGCTGATTGGGATATCTTCCGTGTGCTTTGACCTGTCGGTATATGATATCTTTGCAACATTTTGTAAAGGGGCCAGTTTGGTGCTGGTGGAAGAGCCAAGAGACTGCAGTGAAATAGCTGCCTTGCTGGATCGTTATAAAGTTACCATATGGAATTCCGTACCGGTGATTTTTTCCATGGTTACCCGTCATCTGACAGAACGAAAGGATCCGCACAAATTTGGGCTAAGGCAGGTTTTGCTAAGCGGCGACTGGATTCCGGTTGATTTATTGGAAATGGCAAGAACTGTATTTGGAAAAATGAAAATGATGAGTTTGGGGGGCGCTACGGAAGCTTCCATCTGGTCCATTTATTACAACATAGACGCTGTTGATCCGGGATGGAAGAGTATACCATATGGGATGCCGCTGAAGAATCAGACAATCTATGTACTTAATTTTGCATTGGAATTATGCCCGGCAGATGTAATTGGTGAGATATATATAGGTGGAGCAGGAGTGGCAGTGGGGTATTGCATAGAGGAAGAAAAGTCCCGAAATGCTTTTATCTGTCATCATAAGCTTGGCAGAATCTATAAAACCGGTGATATGGGGATTTTACGGAAAGAGGGATATATTGAATTTTTAGGAAGAGCTGATAATCAGGTTAAAATCCGAGGCTACCGGGTTGAATTGGGAGAAATTGAGAATGCCATGAACCGGGTGAAAGGAATCAAAGAAGCGGTGGTATCTTTTATTACAGGGGGAGCAGGGAATAAACAATTAGCAGCTTACTATGTTCCGGACCAGGATGAGATTGCTGTGGAGGTTATCAAATCCGTCATTGGAGAATTCCTGCCGGATTACATGATACCACAATTTTTTGTTCCAATCCAAGGTATCCCATTATCAGCCAATGGAAAGATTGACCGAAGTAAATTGCCGGTCCCCAACGTTCAAAAAAGAGATGACAGCGAAGCGGTGAAAGTATTAAATCCAATGCAAAACATGTTGCTGAATATCTGGAAAAAAGTATTTGGTACTGAAGACATTCACATGACAGATGATTTCTACAGTCTTGGTGGTGACTCCATCATCTTGATGCGTATGTTGGATGAAATAACCCTGGAAGGTTTCGATGTGGTTGGTATTGATGAGATTTTAGAATTTGACACGGTTGAAAAACTGGCGGCTCATGTGTCAGAAGCATTAGGCGAATAAGGAGAATGCTATGATTGGGATTATCGGAGGATATGGAAGCGTAGGACAGTGGGCAGTTAAATCATTGGCAGAGCATATGGAAGATATGATCAGAGTGGGTGGCCGAAGTAAAGCAGGATATGAGATGTGTGCAGAGCGTCATCAACTGAATCATACTGAATTTGCCAGGGTAGATTTTACTGACTTGGATAGTGTCAGGCAGTTTGCCAAGGGCTGCCGCTTGATATTAAATTGTGCCGGCCCCACCTTTGGCCGGTCATTAAAAGCCGCAGATGCTGTTTTGAGTATGGGGAGCTATTTTGTCGATGTGGGATTTGACAACCATATGGATGAATTGTTTAAACAATATAATAATAGAAATTTACTCTGCAAAGCGGGAGCTATTCCAGGACTGTCCGGTTTGCTGCCCCGGTATCTGGCAAAAACGCTGCGGCAGGCAGATAAAGTAGAGGTTTATTATTCTGCATTAGGTAAATTCTCAAAAACCGCTTCGGAAGATTATTTAAACGGTATTTTTAGAAACGGCAGAGCTATCCCTGGGAGAAGAAGAGAAGCGGAAAGGAAATTTCTTCCTCTTTCTCACCAGGAATCTTATCTGTATCCGTACTATGACTCGGAATGTGATTATGTAAGCCGGTCATTACAGCCTGCTGGCTGCAAATGGTTTATGGCCCTTGAAGGGGAGAGCACAAATATGTTTATGTCAAATGCAGGAGAGATTTATGGAAAAAATCAAGAAAGTGCAATTGAAAGCCTATGCGATACATCCTATGCTGATACATTGGGCAGAAATGAATATGCAGGTTTTTTAGTCCAGGCTACGGGAATCGGCAGAGATAGGGAGATGAGCCGGACATTATACTTGAAAGCTCCGTCTCCGGAATATTTAACTGGTACTGCGGCAGCTGCCGCAGTACTCCTGACAGATCAATATCAGGGATTAACAGGCGGCAGTGAGCTTAGCATGATTCAGGATGTGGACGGTTATCTCGATATATTAAAAGAGATTGGAACGGCAATAGAAATAAGAATTGAAACGGGAACGATAGCAGATCTGCTGATTCAGGAAGAAGGAGAGATTTAGATATGAAAAAAATACGTGCATTAGTATGTGGTACAACCTTTGGAATATTCTACCTGGAAGCATTAAGCCGGATGAAGGACCGGTTTGAGATTGCGGGGATATTGTCCAATGGAAGCGAGCGCTCCCGGAAAGTAGCCAGAAACTATCATACAAAACTGTACACGGATATTACAACTGTGCCGGAGGATATAGACCTTGCTTGTGTGGTTATCAGAACTAGGGCGCTGGGAGGGAAGGGAACAGAAATCGCCACATATTTTCTGGAACAAGGGATTAACGTCATCCAGGAACAGCCAATTCATCCCAAAGACTTAGAAGTGTGTTACCGGGCGGCCATGCAGTCGGGAGCTTATTTCCAGACAGGAGATGTTTATCCGCATTTAAAGGAAGTTCAAACGTTTATTTTGAGTGCTGAAAAGCTTAATGAAATACATGGTGTCCCTTTGTATATTAATCTGTCATGTGCACCACAGGTCTCTTATCCGGCAATGGATATACTCATGCAGGCCCTACCTGACATCCGCTTGTGGGAATTTTCCCAGAATATAAAAAATGGACCATTCCAGGTGCTGAATGGAACTTTAAACTGGATACCAATTAGTTTGGAAATTCATAATGAGGTTTTTCCAAAAGATCCGGACAATAATATGCATTTGCTGCATAATATTGTATTTGTCTACGAAAGCGGCCGGCTGACATTGCAGGATACATTTGGTCCTGCCATCTGGAATCCACGGCTGGAGATCCCAACAGAATTATACAATAAAGGGAGATTAAGCGGTGATGTACCAGATTTTATGCATGAAAATACAGCACAAATTTTAGGTGGATATCAGAATGTTACTTTTAAAAATATTATTACAGACATATGGCCGGAAGCCGTTGGCAAAGACCTTCTGCAGACCGCTGACGGAATCGGAGATAAAAAGAAGTTCCGGATAAAGGCACAAAGGGAATTGATTTGTTCCAGGCAATGGAATGAGATGACGAAGGCGCTGGGGTATGCAGAGATAATGGACAAAAAGCCTGTGAAGATGGCACTGACCGATACATTGGAACAATTGATTTTGGAAGCTAATGGAGGATTAATATGAGGACAGCAGAAAAAACCATGAAGATTTTAGGATCATTTACAGACAGGGGGATTACTTTGTTTGTTGAAGCTGGGAAGTTAAAATACAGAACCCCAAAGGGAAAACTGACCCAGGAAGATATGGAGCTGCTAAAAGCGAACAAAGAATCTATCATCCAATATTTAGCGGAACATGATTCCGGAGTTTGCATAACGGCAGCCCCGGAAGACCAATATAAACCGTTTCCATTGACTGATGTGCAGGCGGCATATGCCTTAGGAAGAAAGGATACCTTTGAGTATGGCGGCGTTGCCTGCCATGTTTATATGGAATTAGGCTATGAGAATTTAGACGCCGGGAAAGTGCAGGATGTCTGGAATCGGCTGATTGTCCGGCATGAAATGCTGCGGGCGGTGGTATTTGAAAATGGGATTCAACAGGTGTTACCAGCCGTAAAAGAGTTTCGGGTACAGGAACATGAATTATATGGGGCTGATGAGCCGGAAGAACGATTATCAGAGTTAAGGGATCAGATGGGGAATGCCAAATATGAGTTAGGGTGCTGGCCAATGTTTGGTATTGCGGTCAGCCATTTAAATACTGGAGCTATCCTGCACTTTTCAATGGAATTCTTAATTGCCGACTGGAAAAGTATTTGGATGTTGCTGGCAGAGTTTGAAACACTCTATTTTAGTCCGGAACAGCAGCTGCCGGAAGTCAATGTATCATTCAGAAATTATCTGATAGCCGAAAAGAAATTAAAATCAACAGAGCGTTATACGAGGGACCGGGAGTATTGGCTGAGCCGGATTGATGCTTTGCCAGGAGCACCGGGGCTTCCGCTAGCCAGATCTATGGATATGACAAAGCCTCGGTTCACCCGGTATTTTCTGGAACTGGATAATGAAAGATGGACAATGTTTAAAGAAAATGCCAGACACTTCGGTATAACGGCAACAGCAGCAGTTTTAACAGTATATGCACAAGTCTTAGAACGCTGGAGCCAGACTTCGGAGTTTTGCTTGAATCTTACTGTTTTAAACAGGGAGCCGCTTCATCCGGAAGTAGGAGAAATCGTTGGTGATTTTACGTCAGTGAGCCTATTGGAAGTCACAATGAAAGAGACGGATATTTTTGTTAATAAGGCGAAAACAATATCCGGGCAGTTGTTTGAAGATCTGGATCACCGGCTTTTTAACGGTGTTGAGGTTATCAGAGAGATTGCCAGAACAAGAGGAGGAGAACAGGCACTTATGCCAATTGTATTTACAAGTGCTATCGGAATTTCTGATAAGAAGCTGAAGGGAGAGTTCCACGGGAATGGTATCAGCCAGACACCACAGGTTTTTATTGACTGTCAGGTAATGGATGGAGCATATGGTCTTCAAGCCGACTGGGATGTGAGAGAAGGTGTATTTCCGGATGGGTTGATTCCGGATATGTTTCGGGCATTTGAAGAGCGTTTGGTGGAGCTGGCGGATAAGATTGAGTTGTGGACCAGTGTTTCTGATGTGCCATTGCCAATGTGGCAGCAGACGTTAATTGATGATACAAATGGTACGGCTGCTCTAATCCCTTCTGAAACTTTATATGACCGGTTTGTAATAAATGTCCATAAGCAACCAGAAAAAATAGCAGTAATTGATTCCAATGGGAAATTTACATATGCACAATTGCATGATACGGCTTTGGGCATTGCCAGGTTGCTGCAGGATAAAGGCATAGAGACAGGAAGCAATGTGGCAATCCTGATGAAAAAAGGGAGGTATCAGGCGGCAGCAGCTATGGGAATTCTTTATGCAGGCTGCACTTATATTCCGATTGACATTGAGCAGCCGGTGCAGCGGCAGAAGAAGATGGAAGAGGCGGCTGATGTTAAGGCAATCGTATCTCTTTCGGAGCATGATCCAGATGTTCCTGACAGAATAATTTTGATAAATGTAGATGAAGCACCTGATGGAGTTGATGAAACCATAATCCGAAGGGTAGGCACAGATGAAGTGGCCTATATCATATATACATCCGGCACAACTGGTATTCCGAAAGGGGTAGCGATATCTCATGAAGCAGCATTTAATACGATTGATGATATTAATAAACGGTTTTCTATAACGGCTCAAGATTCAGTTTTGGGTTTGTCTAAATTGAATTTTGATTTATCTGTGTATGATATATTTGGTATGCTTTCCTGTGGAGGGACTTTGATTTATCCATCCGTTTCACGCTATATGGATCCATCCTGCTGGTTGGAAATCATATTGCAATATGGAATTACCGTGTGGAATACAGTTCCTGCATTTATGCAGATGCTGCTTGGTTATTTAAAGGGCAAAGAGGTTAAAATGCCATTTAAGGTTGTATTGTTGTCCGGAGACTGGATACCTGTGAGTATGCCGGATGAGATATGGAAGTTTGCATTTGATACCAGGATCATCAGTCTGGGTGGAGCAACAGAAGCGGCGATCTGGTCGATTTATCATGAATGTGATCGGGCTGAGGCAAAAAGAGGGAGTATCCCTTATGGAAAACCATTGTCAAATCAGGGATTAACAGTACTGGACCATAAAGGCCGTACATGTCCGGTTTACGTAACAGGGGAGCTGGTCATCTTTGGCAAAGGATTGGCAGATGGATATTATAATGACACTGAATTGACAAAGGAAAAGTTCGTGACAGATAGTAACTATGGGAAATGTTATCGTACAGGTGATATAGGGTGTTATCTGCCAAATGGAGAGATTGAGTTTCGAGGCAGGAATGATAATCAAGTCAAACTGCATGGCCATCGGATTGAGCTTGGAGAAATCCAGCATATCTTAGAACAGCATGCCAATGTATCACAAGCCCTCGTTATTCTAAATGATGAGAGAACAGAAATAATCGCATTTGTGAAAGAACGAAATAGGGAAGATAATTCCAGGGAGAAAATGAAAAGATATTTAGCAGAGGTTTTACCGGGCTACATGGTTCCATCTGAAGTGATGTTGGTTGAGAATTTTCCTTTGACCTCCAATGGTAAACTTGACCGGAAGCAGATACGGGATATGCTCATTCAAAGGCGGAAAACTATCATAAGTAAAGAAACTTATTCGGGCAAAGCAAGTGACCTGCAAGATAGCCTGATTCATATATGGAAGGAAATTACCTCCGGCAGCGATATAAAGGTGGAAGATAATTTTTATGACCTGGGTGCAGATTCATTAATCCTTGCACAGATGGCAACGAAAATCAGGGAGAAGACTACAAATATGATACCTTTTGATGCCCTGCTTAGGGAAATGATATATAAGCCAACGATTTTAGCCTTAGCCAGTTATATTGAACATGAAGTTATCACTAAGACACCAAAAGAGAGTATTACAAAAGAAAATGTTAAAGATTCTGAAATTGCGTTTGTCAGAGATTATGGCGGAAACCTAAATAATGGGCTTAGGGTTATTTTCCATGGAGCATTAGGATCCTATAATCGTTTTTATTATTTGGCCAACCGGCTAATTGAACTTGATCATAAAAAAGTCATTGGTATAGGAATCAAAGATGTTGAAAAATATTGTGCTATGAAATCTTCACAGCTAATCCCTGCACTATCCAGGGAATATGCGAAGCTTATTGCGGAATATGGTGTTAAAGAAGTTCAGTTGATTGGATATTGTTTTGGCGGAGTATTGGGCCTTGAAGTTGCGAACCGTCTTAACGAGGACGGAAGAATCACTGTAAGCAGTCTTTCCATTTTAGATAGTCTGTTATTGCCATCCGGATTTATTGTAGAAGATGAATTACTGATGGAGATGATGTTTTTGGATAATATACCTGTCTCATTTGCCGATATTGATATGCCAAGTCCTCAACTGTATGAGCAGATCATTGTCAGGGAAGCTATGAAAAATACAGTAATAAAACCAGGATTTCTTGAGCATATATCCGGATCTGTTGAAGAGGAAAAGCTGGGGGAATTTTTTCAGAAGATTTCTGGAATGGAAAAGGAACGCAGATTTAAACTCTATGCAAAACTCTGCGAAAAAAATACGGGTACTGAAATGCCATTGGAAATGATTCATAGTTTATATCGGGTTTGCATTACTACGTTTGATGCAATGCATTATGATATATGTCCATATATGGGCGTAATCAATTACTTTTATGCTCAGGAAGGGGAAGGTGGATTTAAAAACATGGTATTGGAAACATGGAAAAATCTTGCAGTAGATGAATTTAAAATAGTTGAAACTCCTGGGGATCACTATTCCTGCGTGGAAGAAAAAGAGAATGCAGAATGCATGGCGGAGTTAATTTATAAGATTGAAGATATAAAATAGTTGTTAAGATTTTAAGTTTAACACAGCCCCTTTTGTTGTTTATAATACGATAAAAAATGCGATATAAGAAAAGCTGCTCAATCTGACCTTACGGTATGGATCTTGCAGCTTATTCGCTGTTCCTATATAATTGACAGTTGATATGCCTAAGATTCCAGATCAGATTTCAGAAGTTCATTATACTTTTCAACAATCCGGTAAAAGGCATCTAGGTCTGACTCCCCGCACTGTTCGATCAGATAAGAGGTGGTCTGTGTGATGTCTGCTACATCGTAAGCTTTGTGAACCGAGGAAAGTCTTTGTCCCTTTTCCGTCACGTATAAGCATACGGACTTTTCATTATTCTCCTTGTAGCGTTTTTCTATATATCCGGAGTCGACCAGCTTCTTGATGACCTGGGATATGGCACTTTTGCTTTTGTGCCATATCTTTGACAGCTCCGTGGCGGTAATTCCGGGGGAGTCGTCAATGTAGGTAAGGGTGTGTATCTCCATCATGTTAAAGTTTTCATTCTCATATGTGTGATGGGCATAGATGTAATTGTGATATAAGATGATAAATTCATACAAGGTATCAGCCCGTGCATTCAACTTTTGATATGCGCTGTTTATATCTGAAATATGACTCATATAAATGCTCCTGTTCCAATTGATGATGTTTGTACATGTAATAGTACCATATATAGAATAGGGCTTCAATATATTATTTCAAACAAAGCAGGAAATATTGTTAAGTGAATGAACTATAAAAATAAAAAGTGAATAATTTATGTGTAAAGTGCCCTAATTATTAAAAATTTATTAAAAATATATTGACAATATATACTAAGTATTTTATAATATAGTTCAGTTAGTGAACAATATTATGCAATAACTTGCTTATACTACGAAAAGGATGGTATTTTCATGGACATTGAGAAGTTCTGTAGGGAAAATTGTGTGGAACGACGGGGAACAGGTACATTAAAGTGGGACTCACTCCAGGAAATTTTTGGAGATGCAGACTTACTTCCCCTCTGGGTTGCCGATATGGAGATCCAGTCGCCGGCAGCAGTAAGGGAGGCTCTGGTGAAGCGCGTGGAGCACGGCGTGTTTGGCTATGGCACAGTGGAGGATGCATGTTTTGAGTCTTTCTTTGCATGGCAGAAGAAGCATCATAATGTAGAACTTGCCAGGGAAAATATAAGGTTTGCTACCGGGGTGGTGGGATCCTTATATACGGCTGTAAGGGCATATACCAAAGAGGAAGCGTCCGTTATTATCTGTCCTCCTGTATATTACCCATTTTATGATGCCATACTGAACACTGGCAGAAAGCTTGTAACCTGTGAACTTGATAACAACAACGGTTATTATACCCTGGATTTTGAAAAGTTTGAGAAGGAAATCATGGACAACAAGGCAGAGATGTTCATCCTGTGTTCCCCCCATAACCCTGTAAGCCGGGTATGGTCTGAGGAGGAGCTGGATACCATGTTCGACATCTGCCGCAGACATGGGGTTCTGGTGGTTTCCGATGAGATTCATCAGGATTTTACCTATGAGGGGAAGAAGTTCGTATCCTCCGCCGTGGTCGGGAACGGTAAGTATAAGAATATTCTGATTACCTTAAATGCAGGCTCCAAGACATTTAACTTAGCCGGGCTGATTCACTCCCATGTCATCATATTTGACAAACCGCTTATGGAAACCTATGATGCATACATCAAAAGCATTGGTTCACCGGAAATCAACCTCATGGGTGTTGCAGGAATGGAGGCCGCTTTCAGGGGAGGAGAAGAATGGCTGGAGAATGTGAAGGCACTGATTATTCACAATTACAATTATATGAAACAGGAGTTTGCAAGGGAGCTTCCAAAGATCGTGGTTACGCCTCTTGAAGGAACATATCTGTCCTGGATTGATTTAAGGGGCTATCTCACAGGGGAAGAGACTGCCGGCTTTATCCAGAATAAGTGCCGTCTTGCCTGCGACGTTGGGGAATGGTTCAGCCTTATGGCACACGGATTTATCCGGATTAACCTGGCTACAGATACTAAGAATGTTGTTACTGCTGTTGAGAGCATTATCAAAAATATTAAAGAAAAGGTGGGGGAATAAATGGCTGTTTATATAAGTGTAGTTTGTTTTTTAATCTATCTGGGTGTTCTGTTTGTATTACAGAAAAAAGGCAAATCTTTTAATGTACGGGTAATAGCCGGTCTGTTCGGCGGTATTATATTTGGTGCGATCTTAAAGACAGTGGCAGATGATGCAGCGGTTTCTGAGAGCCTGCGCTGGATCAGCCTGGTGGGTACTGCATATACCAAGCTTTTAAAGATGATGGTCATCCCGCTGATTTTTGTATCCATCGTGTGTGCTATCATTAACCAGAAGTCAGGCAAGAACCTTGGCAAGATTACAGCTCTTGTACTGGTAATTCTCCTGTCCACGGCAGCAATTTCAGCTGTGGTAGGCGGTGTTACCGCTGCGGCATTTGGAGTCAGCGCGGAGGGGCTGGAGATTGGCGAGGCTGAGAGTAAGAAGACTACCCAGCTGGAAGAGAAGGCTAAGGAGGGCCTTTCCATTGAAGATACCATTATCGATATCATTCCATCCAACCCGATCTATGCCTTGACCGGACAGGGAAGCAATGCAACTCTTTCTGTGGTGCTCTTTGCAGCGTTCCTGGGAATCGGAGTGATCGGGGTACGAACCTATGCCCCGGAACAGGCGGAGTTTTTCGGGAAACTGATGAATTCGCTGAATACCTTGGTGGTGGAAGTGGTCATGATGATTATTATGCTGACGCCATTCGGCATCTTTTCATTGATGACCAAGACCATTGCAGGAAGTGACTATACCAGTATCCTGCGGCTTGTAACCTTTGTTCTTGCTTCCTATACAGCTATATTTATCATGTTCATCATTCACGGACTGATACTGGCTGTCGTGGGAGTCAGCCCTCTTACATATTTTAAGAAGGCCATGACAACCCTTGTATTTGCATTTACCTCCCGTACCAGTGCAGGAACCCTGCCACTGACCATCAGGACCTTAACAGATGAGATGGGCGTGGATAACGGAGTTTCAAACCTTGCAGGTTCCCTCAGCACCTCCATCGGACAGAACGGCTGCGCGGCTATTTATCCTGCCATGCTGGTAGTTATGGTGGCTCCTGCTGTGGGCCAGCAAATCACCCCTTCTTTCTTTATTCTGATGGTAGTCATCATCACGTTTGCTTCCATTGGTATCGCCGGTGTAGGCGGCGGCGCAACCTTTGCAGGTATCACCGTATTATCCGCACTTGGACTCCCGGTCGGTCTCGCAGGTCTGCTGGTAGGAATTGAGCCTGTTATCGACATGGCAAGAACTGCCCTGAATGTCAGCGATGGTATGGTGACCGGTCTGGTAGCTGCAAAACTGACCAATAATATAGATATGACAGTATATAATGACAAGTCACTGAATCTGGAAAAGAAGCCATCTTCAGCAAAAGGAGATTCATAACGAAAATAATTACAAAGGATGTGTGATCATGGGTAAACGTGTTCTTATTGTGGGAGGTGTTGCCGGCGGTGCGTCCGCCGCAGCCAGAATCAGGCGTCTGGATGCAGATGCGTCCATAACCATATTTGAGCGGGGAGAGCATGTATCTTTTTCCAACTGCTCACTTCCCTATTATTTAAGCAGGACCGTGGAGGATAAGGATTATCTGGTGCTGATGACGCCGGAGGGATTTGAGAATTCCTATGATATCGAGGTGCGTGTTAACAGTGAGGTGTGGGGCATTGACCGCACCCTTAGGAAAATACGTATTAAAGACAGTGTATCCGGCCGGGAATATGAAGAATCATATGATGAGCTGGTGCTTTCGCCAGGATCCTATCCTATCCGGCCAAAGTCAATTGTGGGAGTGTCTCTCCCTCATGTATTCACCGTGCGCAATGTAAATGATATTGCAGAGCTGGACCAATATGTTGCCAGAGAAGAAATCCGCAGTGTGGTTGTAATCGGAGGCGGCTTTATCGGCCTTGAGGTGGCAGAAAACCTGAAATCTGCAGGAAAGCAGGTAGCTGTGGCAGAGGCTGCCAGCCAGATCATGGCACCTTTTGATTATGATATGAGCCAGATTCTGCAAAAAGAGCTCTATGATCAGGGAGTGGAACTGGCTGTGGGCGACGGTGTTAAGGCAATCACTGAGGATAAGGTAATCTTAAACTCAGGCAGGGAGCTGCCCTGTGATGCAGTGGTGCTCTCCATTGGCGTACTGCCGGAGACAGAGCTTGCAAAGCAGGCAGGCCTGGAAATCGGTGAGACCGGTGCGATCAAGGTGACACCGGATTACCGCACCAGCGACCCGCATATCTATGCAGTAGGCGATGCCATCGAGGTCTACCAGCGTCTGACCCACAAACCAACCAGACTCCCTTTGGCTGGTCCGGCTCTGCGCCAGGCAAGGGCAGCCGCTGATGCCATGTATGGCATGTCCACCAGGAATAACGGGGTCATTGGCTCCTGCGCTGTCAGGGTGTTCGGGTTGAACGCTGCTGCCACAGGCCTGAATGAGAGAACTGCAAAAGCAAATAATATACCATGCGATTCTGTCTACACCATGGCTATGGATAAGGTAGGCCTGATGCCCGGCAGTTCTCCCATGCACTTTAAGCTTGTATTCGAGGTACCCACAGGAAGGATCCTGGGAGCCCAGGCCATCGGCAAGGGCAATGTGGACAAGCGGATCGACGTTATCGCAACCCTTATTGCCATGAACGGAACCCTGGAGGACTTAAAAGAACTGGAACTCTGCTACTCACCGGTGTTCGGCACTGCAAGGGATGTGGTTAATCTGGCCGCGCTGGTGGCACTTAATGTTCTACACGGTGTCTTTCAACAGGTTCATGTAAGTGAAGCGCGGGAACTGGTAGAGAGCAAAGCATACATCATCGATGTAAGAGGACGTGACGAGTTTGAGATGGGGCATCTCATCGGAGCCGTGAATATCCCCTTAGGGGAACTGAGGCAGCGTGTATCAGAAATTCCTCATGACAGGCCGGTGTACTTGCACTGCAGGACCAGCCAGAGAAGCTATAATGCATCCATGGCGTTAAAGGGCCGCGGTTTTGACAATATCATCAACATTTCTGGCTCCTTCCTGGGAATCAGTTATTATGAATACTTTACGGATATGACTACGGGACGGGAGAAGATACTAACGGAATATAATTTTTTATAAAAGTCATATATGGAGATGGACGGTATGCCCTGGGAAGAGGGGCATGCCGTCTGTTTTTGTAGGGCGTGGTCAGTTGCTCGCCGCTTGTTAAGTTAACTGCAAACCCTGTCAGCCTCCGTAAAAAAAGATCGTATGGGTTTCCTGTCTATGAAGATTTACTTAAGGAGAATTATGGAAGAGAAAAAATTGGCTATACTTTCTATATAATTCAAATATAGCAGGAAAAATGGAGGAACGTATATGAGAATTCCAAAGCACATCGGGATCATACCAGACGGCAACCGCCGCTGGGCCCTTGGAAAAGGAATGGAAAAAGAGGCAGGGTATGACAATGGAATATCCCCTGGAATGGTCCTTTACCACCTTTGCAGAAAACTTGGGATTAACGAAATGACCTTTTACGGCTTTACCGTGGATAATACAAAGCGTCCCTCAATCCAGAGGGATGCCTTTTCAAAGGCATGCGTAAAAGCCGTGGAGGAATTGTCAAAGGAAGATGCCGAGCTTTTGGTTCTGGGAAAAACAACGTCAGCCATGTTTCCGGAGGAGTTAAAGCCATATACCAACAGGCACCAGTTCGGCAATGGGGGAATGAAGATCAACTTTCTGGTCAATTACAGCTGGGAGTGGGATCTGGGACTTCATGACGGAGCCATAGGCCCTAAATTAAAAACCGCCGATGTTTCCAGGATCGATCTGGTGATCCGGTGGGGAGGCCGCAGAAGGCTGTCCGGTTTTTTGCCGGTACAATCCGTTTATTCGGATATGTATGTGATCGATGATTACTGGCCGGATTTTACGCCTCAGCACGTATACGATGCGATTGAATGGTATTCCAGGCAGGACGTGACCCTGGGTGGATGAAGATACACAGATCGGACTGTTTGATCCTGCAGCAAAAGAATAGGGCTGCTAAAATTTGGCATACTACTTACGGAATAATATTTTAATGGAGGTAATTATGCCAGAGACGGTTTTAGAAAAAACAGAAGGTCGGGTAAGCTATCATGACTCCGTGGAAGAGATGTTGGTCAGGATAAGAGATGACGGATTATCAAGCGTATTTTCCAGATGGGACGAGCAGGAAAAAATACGATGCAAATTTTGCCTGCAGGGACTAAGCTGTCAATTATGTACCAATGGACCTTGCAGAATCAACGAACAAAAAGGACCGGAAAAAGGTGTTTGCGGAATTGGGGCCGATGCCATGGCCATGAGAAATCTTCTCATGAGAAATATCATGGGTGCGGCCACCTATGCCCATCACGCATACGAAGCCTTCCGGACCTTAAAGGAAACAGGGAAAGGCAATACCATTTTCCAGATTACAGATACCAAAAAACTAAAATGGATGTGTGAAAAGACTGGGATCAATACCAATCAGGATGTGAACCAGATGGCTGTCTGCCTTGCTGAGTTTCTTGACAGGGAGATGAAGATAAGTCCTGATGAGAAAAGTGTTATGGTGGAAGTCTTTTCACCGAAGAAACGAAAAAAGATCTGGGAAGATTTACACATTTATCCTTCTGGGGTTGAACATGAAGTGCAAAACAGCATTGCAAGCTGCCTTACCAACGTAGATGGCGATTACGTTTCCCTGGCAATAAAAGCTCTGCGCTTAGGTCTTTCCACGATTTATACTGCACAGATTGGCCTTGAGATGACGCAGGATATATTATTCGGTACGCCGATGCCTCATGAAGTGGATGTGGATTTGGGAATTATGGATCCAGACTACGTAAATATTGCATTTAATGGACATCAGCCCTGGATTGGAGTCGCAACGTTACAGAAGGCCAGGATGCAGGAGTTTCAGGATATGGCCAAACAGGCCGGCGCAAAGGGAATCCACATCGTAGGCTCCATTGAGACCGGACAGGAATTGCTGCAAAGATTTGAAATGGATGATGTGTTTGTGGGCCTTATGGGAAACTGGTTATCCATTGAACCGTTTTTAGCAACAGGAACTGTGGACGCATTTGTAATGGAAGAAAACTGCTCACCGCCGGCCATTGATCAATATGCGGAAAAATATCAGGTCGCGCTGGTAAGCGTCAGCACAATTATCGGTGTTCCCGGCACAGAACATAAGATGCCATATTATCCGAAGAAGGCGGAGGAGATGGCTGAAACATGCATCAACGTTGCCATTGAGAACTTTAAGAAAAGGCATAAACAAATCAAGCCAATGGTTCCAAAGTACAAGCAAAAAGCCATTGCCGGTTTTTCTACAGAAGCAGTCTTAGATGCAATCGGGAATGATTTAAATAACCTGGTGGATGTAATTGCAAAAGGCCAGTTAAAAGGAATTGTCGCTCTGGCAAACTGCTCGACTTTGAGAAACGGGCCCCAGGATTGGAATACGGTGAATTTAACAAAAGAACTGATTAAAAAAGACATCCTTGTAGTTGCAGGGGGCTGCGGAAACCATGGATTAGAGGTTGCCGGTATGTGCAATTTAGACGCCATCGATCAGGCGGGAGAAGGACTGCAGGGAGTGTGCAGGGCTTTGGGAATTCCTCCTGTGTTAAGCTTTGGAACCTGCACGGATACAGGAAGGATTTCCATGCTTGTAACGGCCCTGGCAGACCACCTGGATGCTGACATTTCAGACCTTCCTATTGCAGTGACGGCACCGGAGTGGATGGAACAGAAGGCAACCATAGACGGCTTATTTGCCATAGCTTACGGAGCCTATACCCATCTTTCCCCAACTCCCTTTATCACTGGCGCACCAAAGCTTGTAAAGCTGCTCACAGAAGACGTCGAGGGCCTCACCGGCGGTAAAGTGGCGTTAGGAGATGACCCGGTACAGGTAGCTAAGGATATTGAAGATCACATCATGAAGAAAAGGAAGAACATGGGTTTATGTTAGAGTTTAAGCGGCAATTGAAGTGACTATTAACGGCTATGCAGACAAAGAAGGCTTCGGTGTTTTTACCGAAGCTTTCTTTGTGTATTGGACAGGCAGAAGCTCATATTTTAACAAAGCTTTTATTCTTAATCATACTCTTCAGGTGATTTTAGAGAAGTCAGGATAAACAAATTGAAATTGGTGTTCAGCCACCATGTTTACATCGTTTGCCTGCTGGAAACAGGGTTGTATTTCCCCATGATCAGCAAAGTAATTACAAAAGTCAACCGTAAACAGTTTTGATAAAATCAAACCGGCAAGATCCGATGACAGTGTGTTTTTAACAGCGATAAAAGAAGGAACGGTTAAGGCTCCCTCTTTTGGATACCGGAGTGTCAGAAGTGTTTCATCGGCCCGGAAAGCAAAGATAGAGGGAGTAATTGCCGCAGGGCAGAGCCCCTTTTGGACGCTTTGGAGAGATTGAACCGGCATATCCAGGATCGTGGCATTTTCCATAAAAAGATCGGTAAACTCTTTTCCGTACAGCCAGGTAAGCTGCTTAAAGACACCCCGCCCCGCTGAATTTGCCTTACCTCCAAACACCTTGGGATACACTGCCAATTCTCTAAGGGCTGTTGGCAAAGGCTGGCCGGATAATAACTGTCTGTTAAATACCATGATGAGCGGGATCACTAAAAAAGGAAGTAGACGCTTGTCCTGACAGAGATTGCTGTCACGGATCTCTTTTTTTAATGGAAGCAGGTCCTGTATTTCCAGGAGGTCTTCTTTAAATAAACCATAGATTTCTGGATCTTCAAACACCTCTAAATCAGTGGAAACCATGATATCCGGTGCGATTCCGGTGCTTTTAACCTCTTCTGACAGTTTTCTCGGATATCCAAGACCAAAATATTCTGTTTCCAGCAGGATATCCTGTTCTTTCAAAAGCGATGTTACTTTTTCTATGTGTTTCTTTTCATACCGGTGCAGGACACAGATATTATTCCAATACATACTTATCTTACGCATAATTCCCCGACCCTCATCTTTCTTTGCATTTCTAAAATATATTGCTGGTATGCATGCAGGCGTTCCCAGGTTTCCTGTTCTTTTTCATTTCTTTCGATTACCGATTGTATACCGCCGTTTTTCATGCAGATCCGGCAGTCACTCATTAATGCTGTGTGTGGGTCGTGTGTGGCGATCAGTACCAGTTTCTGCTTCTTCAGCAGCAGATGCAAAGACTTTTCTTTATGGATACCGGCATTTTCCACTTCATCGATCAAAACAATTGGACTTTCACACAGAATGGCAACATCTGCGATCATCAGGGCGCGGCTTTGGCCGCCGCTTAAAAGATTTAAGCTGTCACTTCCATGCAGATGCTCCGGAGTAATGGAATTGGCCTGGTCAAGAACTTCCGGCAGAACCGTTTGCCAGTCCCGCTGCCGGCAGGTACAGTGCATGCGGATAAATTCCTCAACTGTCACATCCAATACGAAACGCATATTCTGGCTGAGATGGGCGATCAGCTGTCTGGAGGTGTGAAAGCGGGCCTGTCTTTCTGGAATGGTTCCGTTGATCTGTATATGACGCCCGGAGACCGTGTCGCCGCAGGCCAGTTGTTCTAAATCCTGAATCAACCGGCTTTTCCCTGAACCGGTATGGCCTACAACTGCGTACAGCTGTCCGGGCTTCATGATAAGGGGAGCAGGAGATTCCGGCTGCCCGTTTTTATTCCGGCCTGGAATAATTGTTAATTCATGAAACATAGGGCACCTCCGTAAAGTCCATTTTTTCCACTATGCCCTGCTGATACATGGTGCCGATCCGCCTTTCTCCCACACAGTATGAGCAGACACCGGCAGGCATGGTGTGGCGCAGGGTGTCATTTCCGCTCCACCCTGTTTCTGGAAGGCTTTCTAAGTACTGGAAGAGAAGCCCGCTGCCGTAACCGGATAATCCGTCTACAGGAAAGATCTGAGCGGTTGGATTTAAGGAGCTTATATTATAGTGTATAATTTCTTTTTCTGCCTGTGAAACCATATCAATTTTAGTCATGAGAATGATATCTGCGGTGGTCAGCATTGGTCCCAGTTTTTTGGGGGAACGTAAGCTGCTGGTACAATCTGTCACACAGATGCTGGTTGTGTGGGTGGTGGCAGGGGAACAGCGATTACAGAGTCCGGCAGTTTCGATAATCAGATATTCGGTTCTCTGATGTTCATTCCATGCAATCATTTCCTCAAGGTTTGAAATCAGAAAGTGATCCGGGCATATGTCACCGGACAGGCCCAGTATAAAAGGAACGTTCAAAGCCTGATAGGCAGCGGGATCATCGGAATGCAGACAGTCAATCTTGCAGACAGAGGAACGTTTACCGGCAGTCTGAATATGCCGGATCAGATTTGTGGCAGCCAGAGTCTTGCCGGTGGCTGCTCCTCCGCTAATGAGAATTATTTTACTTTTCATTTTTCCTGTCTCCTTGTATAATAATGGTGTTTCCACCGTATTATAGCAGACATAGGAAGAGGGAGGTGTCTCATGTGACACAACGGGAAAAGGACCTGGAATTTTTAAAAAACACAGAATTATTCCGGGGAATGAATGTGGGGGGTATGGAGTACGGAATGTGTAATTTAGAAAAAGGCAGCCTGGTCAGCAACCGCTACCTGGGAGAGAAATCCATCGGTATTGTAGTATCCGGCGAGATTTCCGTCTCTTCGGTCACCCAGGATGGAAAAGAATTAATCATGAAACAGATTTACCCGAAAGACTGTTTTGGGATCTGCACGATTTTTACTCAGGCAGAGATGCCAAACACACTCCAGTGCATGTGCCCCACAACCGTACTGTACATAAAGAAAAGTGAGCTTCTGAAGGTGTTTAAAAGGGATCCGGAACTGATGCTTCATATCATGACGATTTTCAATAAAAAGATACTGTTTCTGCAGAAGAAAATAGAAATGCTTAATACCACCTCTGCCAAAGCCCGTCTGGCTGATTATTTAGTGAGTCATGCCAACAGCAAAGGGGTGATTTTCCTGCGTACGGGTAAGACCGGATTATGCTCCAGCCTGGGAATCAGCCGTGCAACTTTGTATCGGGAACTGGACAACTTCCGCCTTTCTCAGGCAATCGAGTATACGGAACAGAAGATTGTGATCAGGGATGTTTCTCATTTGAGACAGTTTTCCCGGTGTCATCTTGACTCCAAGGCGGCTTCATGTTAGTATGCAGAGGTTAGTTAACACTAACTAAAAGCGAACTAAGGAGAGCCATATATGTTAAAGATTGCAGTATACGGGAAGGGAGGAATTGGCAAGAGCACAACGACCTCAAACTTATCAGCAGCATTGTCTGACATGGGATACCGGGTAATGCAGATCGGCTGTGATCCAAAAGCAGATTCCACTCAGAATCTGACATTGGGAAAACCGGTAAAGACAGTTTTGGATGCAATTAAGGAAAAGTCTGATCATGTAGAGCTTTCAGATATTGTATTTCCCGGTTACAACGGGGTGTTATGCGTGGAAGCCGGAGGACCGACTCCTGGAATCGGCTGCGCGGGACGCGGCATTATCACCGCTTTTGAGCGGTTGGAAGCATTAAATGCTTATGAGATCTACAAGCCGGATATCATACTTTACGATGTTCTTGGTGACGTGGTTTGCGGAGGCTTTGCCATGCCCATCCGGGGCGGTTATGCGGAACATGTATTTGTTGTTACTTCGGGTGAGAAGATGTCCCTTTATGCTGCTGCTAATATAGTCAGTGCTGTGGGACAGTTTTCCAAACGGGGATATGCCCGGTATTCGGGTATCATTTTAAATTCAAGAAATATTGAAAAAGAGCAGGAACTGGTATCTGAATTTGCAGAGGAGAGCGGCGGGAAGATCGTGCGGATTCTGCCCCGTGACGGAATTGTACAGGAGGCAGAGCATCAGAAGAAAACTGTTGTGGAAGCATTTCCGGACAGTGCCATGGCAGGAGAATACCGTACATTAGCCAAATCGATTCTGGAGGTGTGCGGTCATGAAAACTGATTGCAGTACTCTTCATTATACATCGCCTGCCCACGGCGGGTGGGGGGTGGTCCGTCTGGCCATGCTGGTTCCGGAAAGTTACCAGCTGTTTGTATGTCCCTTTGCCTGTGGGAGGCATGGGGCGCTTGGAGCCATCGGGCATGGCTTAAAAGACCGTCTCTCCTATTTATACATTGATGAAAGTGATATTGTATCGGGAGGATATGAGGATTTGATTCCGGAAGCGGTGGCAGAGCTCCTTAAAACACTGGAGAAAAAACCGAAAGTTCTGATGATTTTTGTAAGCTGCCTGGATGACTTACTGGGAACAGACCATGAGTCCATACTGGCTGTTTTACGGGAACAGCATGAAGATGTACGGTTTACTTTCTGCCATATGAACCCGATCACCCTGGATACGGATAATCCTCCTCCGGTCAATATCCGCCGGAAGATGTACGGTCTCTTAGAACCATTGGAAGGTAAGATGCGGCAGGTCAATCTCATTGGGAATCCGGTGCAGATCCGGCCGGAATCTGAATTGTTTGCATTTTTGCAGGCGATGGGAATCCAGCAGGTCAACCACATTGCACAGTTTGGAACCTTTGAAGCATACCGGCAGATGGCGGCTGCCAAATGGAATCTGGTAACAGCCCCGCCGGGAGTGAAGCCGGCCATGGACATGAAAGAACGGCTGGATATTGATTTTGAGTTAGCTTACGCTAACTACCGGGAGGAAGATATTTTAAATACTTACGAACGGCTGATGGATAAGCTGGCGGACAAAGAGAATGTCCGGTTTGATCTGGAGCCATACCAAAGGAAGGCAAGGCAGGCAGTCATGGAGGCAAGAGCGGCAGTCCGGGACAGACCCGTTTTTATCGACGATACGGCTGTGATTTTTCCTTTTGCAGCAGCCAGGGCACTCATTGAGGCAGGTTTCCATGTGGCTGGAATTTTTGCCCGGACAGTTGGGGAAGCAGAAAAGAAACATGCGGACTGGATCCATGACCATATGCCGGAAATCCAGATTTTAAATCCGATCGGCTATGATATTCCTTCAAGGATCGGAGTATTTCCGGAGGACAGCATTGCCATTGGCTTTGAAGCCGCATATGTTACCCGTTCCCGCCATGTGTATGGTCTGGTAAACAATGAAGGGAACTTTGGATTTGACGGTTTGGTCCGTCTGATGGAGGGGATCGTCCATGCAGTCCAGGTGGAAGAAGATTTGGAAACGCTGATAAAAAATTATGGGTTGGTGATATGATGCATAAACTTTCGATACAACTGCCTCCCTTTGCTCCTGATTATTCCGGTGTATGTTCCGCCTTGTTTGCGCTGGGCGGCCTGCTGGTAATTCATGATGCTTCCGGCTGCACGGGGAATTATACCGGTTATGATGAACCCAGATGGTATGACTCCCGCAGTCTGGTGTACTGTTCAGGACTCAGGGAAATGGATGCCATCCTTGGCAATGATGAAAAATTTATACAAAAGATAGAAAACGCCGCAAATGATTTAAAGCCGAACTTTCTTTGCTTTCTGGGAAGTCCGGTTCCCATGGTGATCGGTACGGATCTGGAAGGAATAGCGGCAGAACTGGAAGAGCGTACCGGAATTCCTTCCATCGGACTTGCCACAACCGGTTTGCATTACTATGATAAAGGGATTTCAGATGCTTACATAGCTTTTGCGAAAAAGTTCTTTCCGCCACCGCAGGAGGTCCGCCCGTCTGGGGACAGTATCAATATTCTGGGACTGACACCCCTTGATTTCTCCAACAACAGCAATGCAGCTGACTTGATTGGCGAGCTGGAGAAACGGGGCGTTACCATTCAGGCAGATTTTTCTATGGTATCTGATTTCCATAAGGTTTGCCAGGCGACCTCTGCCGGTGTAAACCTGGTGGTGTCAAAGAGCGGTCTTGGCCTGGCAGAATATATGAAAAAACGATATCAAATTCCTTACGTGGTGGGAGTTCCGGCCGGGGAGCCGGCGGCGGACCGTCTGGCGGTAATGCTGAAAGAAACAATGGAAGATAAACAGGAGAGGGTATTGGAAACGGCAGCAGCAGAAGAAACGAACCAGATTCTTATGATCGGAGAAGAAGTTCTGATCCGGTCGCTGGCATTTCATTTTCAAGAAGAGAGGGGAATAAGGGATATTCAGACGGCGGTTTTATTCGGAGGAACACAGGGAGTGTACCGGCAGGACAGCCTTTCCTTAAATAGTGAGAGTGATATCAGAAAACTGGTGAACAGTGGAAGATACCATACCATTATAGCTGATCCGCTGATCCGGCAGCTGATCCGGGAAAAAGAAAATGTACGATTTATCGAGCTGCCCCATGTGGCGGTTTCCAGCAAGGTATGCTGGGACCATGCGCCGCAGCTGATGGGGAAACGATTGAGTGGAAGTTTATTAAGCTTTCAAGGATAGGAAGAAGGGAGAACTGAAAAGATGAAAAAAACAGTAACGCGAGTATTGAGCATGGCCCTGTGTCTGGCTGTATTATCCGGCTGTACGGCCAAGACGGCTTCTACAGAGGCTCCGGCCACAGCAGCCGGTACAGAAGCGGCGTCAGCGGAAGACAAAACGGAGACCGGGAAAGAGGAAGAACCCGCACCGGCAGCCGGTGAGACCAAGACGATCATTGACCAGGGAGGCAATGAGGTGGTCATTCCGGTTAACATTGAGCGTGTGGCAATTGCGTCCTTATGGCCGCTGCCGTCAGTTTATGTATTGTATCAGGGTTCAGGTGCAAAACTTGTGGGCATGCATCCGGCTTCTAAAAGTGCGGCAGAATATTCTCTGTTGATGAAGGTGGCTCCGGAATTAAAGGATGTGGATACTTCCTTTATTCAGGGCGGCGAGGTCAATGTGGAAGAACTCATTAAGCTGAAGCCTGATGTGATCTTTTGCAACGCCAACAATGCAAAAGAAAGGGAAGTACTTTTAAAGACCGGTATACCGGTGGTTGGCTTCAGCACTTCCATTGCCGGGTTTAACACGGTGGAAACAGTGAATCAATGGGTCGAACTGTTGGGAGAAATATTTGATGAACCGGATAAAGTAGCCGGTATTACGGATTACGGACGTGAAGTGGCCGCTGATATTGAAAAACGCTTAAAGGATGTAAAAGAGGAAGATAAACCGAACGTGATGATTATCTATCATTATAAAGACGGGGTATTCCAGACCTCCGGCAACCAGTTCTTCGGTCAGTACTGGTGCGATGCAACCGGAGCCGTCAGCGTATCAAAGGATATTCCGGGGTCAGGCGTGGATCTGACCATGGAACAGATCTATGAGTGGGATCCGGATATTATCTATGTAACAAACTTCAGTCCATACCTGCCACAGGATTTCTATGACAACAGCATTGAAGGATTTGACTGGAGTCCGGTTAAGGCCGTACGGGATCATAAAGTTTATAAATTCCCTCTGGGAATGTACCGCTGGTTCCCGCCGTCTTCCGATTCTTCTCTTTGCCTTTATTGGATGGCCCAGAAAAATCACCCGGAAGTTTTTGCAGATATTGATTTGAACCAGACAATTAAAGACTTTTATCTGAAGTTTTATCATGTGGAGCTGACGGATGAAGAGGTGGAAGGCATATACAATCCTCCCCGTGAAGCGGCAGACGGAGTATAAACATGTTGATGAAACGATATGGAACCGGAACCAGGATCTTACTGATCCTGGCTCCGGTATTAACGGCATTGATCTGTCTGGGAATCGGACGCTATTCTTTTAATCTGGCTGACATCTGTAAACTGCTGTATACCTATGCGGTTTCCGGAAAAGATGCCATCGAACCCCAGGCATACAGTGTTGTATTCAATATCCGGCTGCCAAGAATCATACTGGCAGTTCTTTGCGGAGCAGGACTGGCTGTCTCGGGAGCGGCATTTCAGCCCTTATTTTCCAATGCGCTGGCGACTCCCGATACTCTGGGGGTGGCACAGGGAGCATGTTTTGGTGCTGCACTGGCCCTTTTATTCTCTAATAGTCTATTATGGGTCCAGCTGGTGGCCCTGGTATTTGGCCTGATTGCGATCATGCTTACTTATTCCATCAGTAAGGTTAAAGGTCAGTCTTCCACGTTTATGATCATTCTGGCGGGAATCGCGGTTTCTTCTCTTTTTACTTCCCTGGTATCGCTGGTTAAATATGTGGCTGATCCGGAGTCTCAGCTGCCAACCATTACCTATTGGCTGTTAGGAAGCATGGCCGGAATTACCTACAAGAGTCTGGCCATCGGCGGTCCCCTGATCTGTGTGGGAATTGTGTTGATCTATCTGCTGCGCTGGCGGCTGAATATCCTGTCTATGTCTGAGGATGAAGCAAGGTCCATGGGAATTGATTTAAAAAAGCTTCGTATCATCATTATTCTGGCGGCGGCATTGATCACAGCTTCCTGTGCCTCCATGTGCGGCCGGATCGAGTGGGTGGGGCTGTTAATTCCCCATGGTGTCCGGATGTTATTTGGAAGCAATAACGAACGGGTCATTCCAGCCAGCATCAGTCTGGGGGCAGTATTTATGCTGGTTATGGATACGACTGCCAGGGCTGCAACGACTGCTGAAATTCCCCTGTCGATACTGACAGCAGTTATCGGAGCCCCGGTATTTATTCTATTGCTGAGAAAGACAGGAGGAGGATGGCTGTGATTTTTGAAGTAAAGAAAGGCTGCTTTGGATATAAGGCTGGGGAAGAAATTTTAAAAGAAATCACATTCCGGCTTCAGGATGGAGAAGTACTGGCAGTCCTGGGACCAAACGGCGTAGGCAAAACCACGCTGCTTCGCAATATGATGGGACTGCTGAAATGGAAATCAGGCGGAAGCTATCTGGATGGAACATGTTTGGCGGAAATGCCTGTAAAGGATGTCTGGCAGACGATCGCCTATGTTCCCCAGGCGAAAGCATCCCTTTTTTCCTATACGGTAGAAGAGATGGTTTTACTGGGACGCAGTGCCCATATCGGAAATTTCAGCCGTCCGAAAAAGGCGGATGTGGAAATTGCCGATGAGGCGATCCGGAGTGTTGGAATTGATTATTTAAGAGGAAAGCTGGTGAGCCGGATCAGCGGAGGAGAGCTTCAGATGGTTTTAATTGCCAGGGCCCTGACTGCAAAACCCCGGATACTGGTGCTGGACGAGCCGGAGAGCAATTTAGACTTTAGAAACCAGCTGATTATTCTGGATACGATCCGCCGCCTGGCGGATGAAAAGAACATATCCTGTATTTTTAATACCCACTATCCGGCACACGCGCTAAAGATATCCGATAAGGCATTGATTTTGAACCGCAGCGGAAAAAGTATATTTGGCAAAGTGGATGATGTGGTATCGAAAGAACATATGGAAGAGGCATTTGGGGTAAAGGTACTGATCAATGAAATTGAAGAAGAAGGGCATCGTTTTAAATCCGTAACCGCCCTGGCATTAACCTGACAGCTTTAAGGATTATAATACGGAAGGCTTCGGCATTTTTGCTGAGGCCTTCTTTTTGTTCCCGACTGACTGAAAATCTTATCCTATTTTACAAATTATGTTATAATACAAAAAGAAGAAAATTGGAAGAATTTAACAAAGGGGGAACATTGCTTGATCAAATATTTGGTAAACAGATACAGAGGATGGGGGATTGCCAAAAAGACATTGATCATCCTGCTTTTTGTCTCGATCGTCCCTGTCATGGTAATTGAAATCATAACCTGTATCATTGCCGC
>POVV01000264.1_pt1 | contig 39901 bp, 30 predicted proteins | sample 1560271 | NCBI WGS metagenome assembly POVV01 (sample SAMN08337232, study PRJNA429181) | Bioreactor metagenome, whole genome shotgun sequencing project. | biome: cows' rumen and soil; feature: anaerobic; isolation source: anaerobic chemostat enrichment culture, galacturonate as sole carbon... | reverse complement strand
AGAGCCTCTTCCAATCGCCACTTTGTTCCTGAAAGATTGTTATTATATGCTTTAAACTCACCTTGAAGGACGCTAACCTGACGTTCAATCTTTACCTTATCCAGCAGGTCGGTATTACCTGACAGGATGGCGACATATTCAGAGAAGTTCATCCCTCCGTCTTCACTTAATGCTCCTTCATCAATTGTACGCACTCCCAGTGAGTTTGTCTTCAATTGCTTAATGAAAAGGTCTTTGTTTTGGAGCAGATTGAATTTATATGTATCCAGGCTGTTATGTGCAGCATAAAGGATCGTATGGACTTCGTTTCCTGCATGTTCTTTTGCCACTTTGTTCCCTGCACGCGCATAGCGTCCCACACGCTGAGTCAGTTCCGAAGGTTTCCATGGAACATCCAGATTATGTCCTGCGACGGCTCTGTCCTGTGCGTTCACACCTGTTCCCAACATAGTCGTCGACCCCATAACAACACGGACCGTACCTTCCTTCATCTCGGAAATAATATTTTTGCGCATATCCCTGCTCTTGCCTTCATTAATAAAGCGGATCTCCTTTGCAGGTATATTATAATCCTGGACCAGCTTACGTTTTATCTCAGAAAACACGTTCCATTTTTCCGGATTATAAGTTCCAAGATCTGAAAATACAAATTGGGTTCCTTTCTGTAGATCATACTTCTTATAAAAATCAGCTACTTGTGCTGCACAATGAGAGGCTTTGTTATCAAAGTGGTCGTGGTATTTTTCCGGATCGATCATACGCATATCCAGAGCCATTTTGCGGGCATAATCGGTTACGATCAGCCCGATGGCTTTTTTCTCCTGATAACTTAGTGGTGGCCTATCAATGCAGCTGGCATCTTTCGTGTTGGAAAAGTCTATTAGTTTAGGAAGAAATGCTTCCATCTCCGGAGTCGCGGGTATAGTCTTAAGGGTAATGATGTTTTCCGGCCTGTCGACCTTCACTTCATCAGCAGTGCGGAAATCCGTTATCTCATTATAGAAATTCCCAAGCTCCGATACATTCTTAAAATAGCGGAAGCGTTCTTTTTGTTTGATCTCGCCGGTAACACTAAATTCAAAGTCGGTGGTTTTCTTGGCAAAGACAGCGGCCCATGCATCAAAAGTGCGTATTCCCTGTGCTTCCAAAGCCCGGGGACGCAGGTATTTAAACAACAGGTAAAGTTCCACCAGCGAATTACTTACAGTTGTTCCACTGAGGAAGGTAGCGCATAAATCTTTATCCTTCTTCATCTGTATAGTGCGGATAGCAAAGAGCAGATTTAATGCCCTCTGGCTTCCTTCCGGTGTGCCTAAGCCTGCTACACGGTCATAGCGGGTGGTAAATTGTAGATTCTTAAAAATATGACTCTCATCCACAAATAAATGATCGATACCCATCTCCCTGAAGTCAACTATATCACCATCCTTGCGTTTATCGATCCTATGCTGTACATCTTTCAGTTTAGCTGTCAGGTTTTTCTTACGCTTCTCCAGCCCTTTTATCTGCCCGCTGGAAGCATTACGTCCGCTCTGTTGCTCATATACCCTCAGATTTTCAGTTACAGAATCCAGTTCCTGTTGCAAAATACTCCGTTGAATTTCATGGGATTGTGGTATCTTGATAAACTGGTCGTGGGTAAGTATAATGGCATCCCAATTATTGTTTTTAATATTGTTGAACAACCTTTTTCGGTTTTCCGGTTCAAAATCACTTTCCGTCGGGAACAATATTTTTGCATTGGGATAACCTTTAGAAAAGGCATCGGCAATCTCATGAACATTGGATTTCAACCCTATGATCATCGGTTTATTCGCCATTTTCAGGCGTTTCATCTCATAAGCAGTAATGCAGATTGTCAGTGTTTTACCTGTTCCTACCTCATGATCCACAATTCCTCCTTCGTTACATTTGAGCATCCAGGATGCATCATATTGTGAATTATACAATCCGGGAATACCCAACGGTTTGAGCTGCAATCCGGGAAAGGTCTGGAATTTACCATCGTATTGAGGCTTAACCCTTGAATTGAATTTCTTGTTGTATAAATCCTGTAATTCGTTCTTTATTCCCGGTGACTGCCCACTTAGCCAATCCATAAATCCATTGCGGATCTCGTCTATTTTCGAATTGGCCAGCTGTATAGCTTCTGTATCCGGAAGCTTCACCTCCTGACCATCTATTATCTCGGTTTTGGTAATATCCGGACAGGTATTGATAAGGGCGTATTTGATAAGGGCAAGCCCGTCGTATTTACGCTTATCGGCAGTGACGATAGCATGATTCTCTTTTATTTCGATAGTATTTTCGTCATCAGCTTCAATGAAAAAATTATCCAGATCGGATAAATAATCTATGTCTATCTTCGTTCCCAAAAGTTCACTTGCATACTCTGCAAAATAATGAGGGGGAATCCACCTTTCTCCGAAATTGAAATCCAACTCGGTAAACGGAATCTGCTCAGGAATGGCATCCTGCAATACTTTCAGAGACTTTAGGCAACGTTCCAGCTGTTCATCCCCCGGATTTGCCTTGACATATATTTCTATTTGATCAGCCTTTTCCCGGACATCACCCGAGACAAAAGTTGTAGAAAATTCATAGTTTCCGATCAGCGGGTTATAGAATATCTTCCCTTCGAGATTCTCTGTCAACTCTTTCTCGCTCATGGTACTGATAGAGGCCATATAGCCGAGGTCGACTTGTCCGTATTTGTTTAGTGAAGAGGCCAACGCTTCATCGGGCTTGTCTGTCAACAAGCCCTTGTCCGACATGAAATTAACGGGGCGGGTAAAAATATCAGCCAGTTGTTTTTGCCCGTTTTGAAAAGACTCCAAAGCCAGAGTTTCCCTGCCGTGGGTATCCAACAGGATAAAGCGGATATTATCCTTTTCGTTCAGGTCTCCATGCTTCTTTACAAAATTTTCATATTCTTCATTCAGGTCTTTGCGCAGCCCTTCATTCTCTTTCTCATAGGAAAGTTCAAAAGCGTATATACGCAGATATGCGTCACGCAAAGGAATATAATCCCTGATGCGTGCGATCTGGGATGCCGGAACATCTACAGGGTTAAACAAGGTAATTTTTCCATCTTTTTGCGGGTCTTCCTTGTAACTGATATATCCGATCTGCCCCCTGTCTGTAACCAGTGTGTTTTTCTTATAGAAAGGTTCTATATTTCCCTGGTAAGGACGGGGATCCTTCGTCATGATTACGGTTGACATCGGGTCTTCCAATTCCTCAAAAGTTAAGGGTCTGGATTCGTCACGGGTGTTCTTTACGACCTGTTTGCGTTGTTTCTCACTAATCTGGGTACGTTCATTCTCAGGTATATCAAACAAGTCATAGAGGCTAATAAAGGGTTTTTCTTCCGCAGAATTACTATTTTCCAGAGCCGGTGCTTCCGAGATATCATGCTTCTGGTTTTTATTATATAGGTCCTGGTTCAAAAACAAGTTACAATCTGTTGTCAGTTTCTTTGATAGGTCGTCGGCAATAGTAGCCATATCTCCGCTATGGTAAAATTCCATGGCAGGTTGGCCGTTGTACGGATTTTTTCCTACTTTCGGCTCTGTATGCACGATATGACTGAAATCCATGTAGTAATTATTTACATGGATACCACCCGGGAAACTGCGGGTACCGATAAACGCCTGTTCCCGTGCATTTAACTCTTGTTTAGCGCTGTCTTTTTGCAGTACAATCAGGTCGCTGCCAATGCGTATTCCTGAACTATCGGCAAACAGGTTGTTAGGTAGGCGTATCGCCGAGACAAGATTACAATTTTCCATGAGCAACCGGCGTACATCCTCATTACGCGGTGAGTCCATTACTCCTTGTGAAGTGATAAGGGCAATGATACCTCCCTGCCGCGCTGCGTCAATGGATTTAACAAAGAAGTAGTTATGGATTGATTTAGAGGCGTTATACCGGGCCTTGTTTTCCTGTGTGAATGCAGGGTCGAAAACGGCATAATCCCCAAAAGGTATATTGGAAGATATAATATCAAAATAATTTTCAAATTCGGGAGGTAATGTTTCAAAACCGCTGTTAAGTATTTTCTTATCCGGATGCAATGCTTTGAGTATTTTACCCGTTAGCAGATCGGGTTCAAATGATACGGTCGTATATCCTTTTCTTGCGAAGGTATCCGCGAATTTTCCCGTACCTGAACTCGGATCAAGGAATCTGCTGCCCCGGATGCCTGCCTGTTCCAATGAAACGGAAACAGCTCCAACAATCTCCATAGGTGTATAAAATGCTGACAAGATGGAAGAACGCATACTGTCTGCATAACGTTTGTATTCTTCTTCATTTTGACTGGCTTCCCTTATGATATGGTATAAATATCTCGCAGGCAGGAACAGATCTTTTTCCGACTCATTCCATCCCGACTTATCTTCATCTTTTTCACAGGGTTTTAAGATACACTTCAACCCTCCGAAACCGGAAAACTTATACAACAGTTCACGTTGTGCTTCGGTTGCGGGCATTCCGCTCCTTTCAACTTCAAAGGCTGTTTCAATAGCGGTGATATTATTCAGCAGATGTGCTCTCTTATTAAATGCCATTCGTTTTCAGGTAATCTTTTATCATTGATTTAATTTCGGCTTCCATCATACGGAAACCGAATTCATCTTCATAGAAATCCGTATCACTGTACTTATCGAGTATGGGATCACATACCGGCAGCAGCTTGGCGGACAATACCCTGCGTTTAACCGCAGGGATTGTCCTGTCCTGACAAATAATGTCATGGATCAGGTAATACAGGGAAAATTCAAGGCCGGCATACAATTCGGCCAGAGCTATCGAATGGGCCGTATAATGATCTTTCCCCTCATGTATGAGTGTATGGAAAATATCTTCGGCTGCTTGCGCACGCATCTCGACAAGACGGGAGTTCACAGCCAGCAGCGGATGGTATTCCTGTAGGAAGTCGAGCAGGGCAGCACGGAAATAAGATAATTCACGTTTTTTTCCTTTTGCCATTACCTTTATTATTATTGTCTGAAAAATCATAAATGATATTGTAGCTGTCGTCAAATTTTAAGGATGCATCGAAGACAATACCATCTTTGTTCTTAAAGCCTTTAATCAGTCGTGTACGCCCTTTTTTCAGCAGTTCGCCCAGTTGTTCATCGGTCAGTTGCTTTTCACCTTTATTCTTATACAGGATATGCTTGCAGGATGAATTATTACAACGGACAATTTTAGGATAGAAGATCATCTTTCCCAGTCTGCATTTAGGACAGATATACGGAGACTCCATATAACCGTTTTTATCCAGGTTCATGCTGATGATTTCATCTGTCATCTGGCCTGCATGAATTTTCATGCTTTGCAGAAAGGTTTCATAATACTCAGGCTGGCCTTCAATTTTATGGATAGCTAACTCCCACTGGCCTGTCAGTTCCACATCAGCTATACGCAGATTTTTAACAGCCTTGTGTATTTCCAATCCTTTGCGGGTAGGTATCAGGTTCTTTTTTTCACGCTGGATATAGTCACGGGAAAGTAAAGTTTCGATAACCGCTGCACGGGTAGCAGGTGTGCCTATCCCTATACCTTTCAGTATATTTCTTGCCTGCTCATCATCAAGGTCTTTTCCTGCGTTTTCCATTGCTGTCAACAAGCTGGCTTCGGTATACAGTGGTTTAGGCTTGGTTTTCTTTTGCCTCATGTTATGATGGAGGACAGGAATCGTCTCTCCCTGATTGAGTTCGGGAAGATTTTGATTCTCTTCTTTATCCTCTTCATCCTTTTCATTACATACAGCCCGCCAGCCCTCTTCAATCATAGTCCAGCCTTTTGCACGGAATCCGATACCTCCACATTCGATATCTATTTGCGTGATATCTTTGACACAGGGAGCGGCAAAGGTTTCTACAGTTCTTTGAACAATCAGATCGTATACCCTTTTATCGGCTTCCGGGAGCTTTTCCGGAATAATTCCTGTAATAAGCAGTCCATGGTGATCCGTAACTTTTCCTGCATCGACACATTTTTTGTTCAGTTCTGTCTCTGGCAGGCTATCCGCCCACTTATTGTATTCAGGACTGGTCTTCAACACTTCCAGTAAACCCGGTACAGTCTCGAATACATCTTGCGGAATATACCTGCTACCGGTGCGGGGATAGGTTATGTATTTCTGCTCATAAAGTTTCTGTGCAATAGACAGGGTTTTATCGGCACTATATCCGAATTTTGTGTTAGCTGTTTTCTGGAGGCTGGCCAGATCATGCAACAGTGGAGGCTGTTCTGTAATCCTTTTTTTCTCTACTTTGGAAACAAAGGCGTTCTTTTGTGATTTCAGATGTTCATACGCTTTATCGGCTTCCTTCCTGTCATAATAAGGATTCGTACTGATTACATAAAAATCCTGTTCACTTTGGAGCTTTATTAATAGTTCCCAGAACGGTTCAGGTTTAAAGCCGGTATGTTCGCTGTAGCGCTTACAGATCATTGCCAGGGTCGGTGTCTGCACACGTCCTAATGAATTATTGTTATCTCCGGTACAATAACTCAAGGCACGGCTGGTATTGATGCCCACCATCCAGTCGGCTTTACTCCGGGCCTCGGCAGCAAGAAAAAGGCTATCGAATTTATGCCCGTCTTGTAGTTTACTGAATCCCTCTTGTATGGCACTATCGGTTAATGAGTTGATCCACAGACGAGAGAAAGGCTTGTTACATCCGAGATAATTATAGACAAACCTGAATATGAGCTCTCCTTCGCGCCCTGCATCGGTAGCGACTATGATGCTGTCGCATTTTTGAAATAGCATGCCGATCTGTTTCAATTGGGCCAGTGCCGTTTCATCCGGCTCGTATCCTTTTTTACCTTTGACTTTGCGGGGAACAAGCCTAAAAGGTTCGGGCAGGATAGGCAGGTCCTCTTTTGTATATTTCTCCTTCCTGTAATCTTCGGGCATGGCAAGTCCGACTAGATGCCCGTATGCCCAGGTAACGGCATAGCCGCCGCCTTCCATATATCCTTTTTTATTTTCCGTTATACCTAAGACGCGGGCAATATCTTTACCGACAGAAGGTTTTTCTGCTAATATGACTATCATAATTATTTGTTTTAAATAGAAAGGGGAGTACCTGATGCCTCCCCTTGACTATCGGCTGGTTAATTTATATTTATTCAATTTCGTAATCATCTTTGTTGATACAGACGATATTCACGACGGGGCTTTCTCCTTTTCCTGTTAATTGAAGTGTAGCATCGATATTCAGCTCATTTCCCAGCAGTACGATATCCAGATTCAGGGGATTTGTAATTTCCCCTTCAAGAAAAGTATCCATTGCTCCGTTAGCTGTCAGCAATTCGGGAGATATGCCTAAGGCATACATCTCATCCCAGTTTATATCTTCAATCTTGAATTTCTTTTTACTCATAAATTTTAAATTTTCTGGATGGATTACATTTTATGTCCAGATGTTTTTTTCTGGGACTCAGATTGGTCTTGCGTACGTGGGATTACAGCCGTCTGTGTCTGGCTCTTCTTTTCATCCGGATTAGTATGATAGGTAATCATTGCTGTATTGGTCCTGTTGGCTTTTACCCACAAAGGCATTGGTTGCATGTCGGTACCAATGGCTCCCTTTATTTCAACAGCCTCGCCGGATTGTATTTTACCGCGCATGCTCGCCGTAATTTTGACCCCGAACATTTTCTCAGGAATATCAAGTTTCGGTCTCTGATTTTCATCGAAACCATCCGGAAAATTACTCATCATAACCCTGCCTGATTCGGGGTGCATTTTAAGGAATTTATCCACTGTGGCATTTCCAATGTTCAGATCTTTCAGGAAAACGACACTTCCCTGTGCCAGATCTTTACGGTCTTCAGCCTCCAGCTTGACACCGCCGACATATTTGGGGATAATAATCTCCCGGGCTCCTTCAGGACTTTCCGGATTGAAGCTATTAAAGGAAGGACGTCCGCTAACAGGATCCAGCTTGACATAAGCATCATATAATTCGCCGGAACCTTTCCGTTTCATATCTTCCATCAGAATGACTTTACCGGCCTGGAGGTCTGTTTTCTGCTGTTCTGAGAGTTCAACCCCACCAAGTCTATTATACATCCCCGGTTCGTTGTTAAACTGGAAAGCAACGCGTCTATCTACAGCATCATACTGAATTACGGCGTCGAAAGGCTTTTGAGCTTTGGACATAAATCCTTCTACCTTTATCGCTTCACCGGCTTTCAGGCTATCGATCTCGTGTTGTTGTAGCTTAACACCCGCGATTTCCGGATGTATATAAATATGTTCCGCCGAATACGAATGTATTTCATTTGTCTTCCTATCCAGGGATATAACCGAAGGAGTCATCTGGAAATCGTTATCGATCAGGTCTACTACGCGTCCCATATTCCCTGTGGAAAGTAGGTTCTTCTTATCCTCGTCGGTAAAGACATGCCCACGGTAAGGTGTACCGAATTCAGGTTCTAACTTGACCGGATGGAGCCGGAGTCCATAAGTAGTATCATCCTGCTGCCTCAAAGAGATTTTGGCTTCTCCCTGAAAACTCATGCTGCCCACATTGATGTTCAGATGCATAGTATCAGGGCTTTTGCGTCCCTGTAAAAGTGGCTCAAGAAAGCCTTTCTTTTCCAGTAACTCTTTTGATATACCGGCTTCTTTCAACCCTTGCCAGTCCACCATACCGGGCATGATACGATACTTTTTACTCGTATCGGATGTTCCGACAGGTTCTTGAGTCTGATCCTTTTTTGTGCTACCCTGATTGATAAGGAATTTATCTCCTAATTTCGAAGTAAGTCCGTTAAACAGGTCTTTTACGTTCTTACCCATTTCATTGAATAGCTTTTCCGGTAGCTGGAAGAGTTTTAACTGGTTCGGATCTTTAGCTTGGCGAAGAAAGTTTCTCCATGCCGTCTGAACGAGATCCATCACATCGCTATTACTACCGACATCCATAAAGTTCTTTTGGTTCTTTTGGGTTGCCGGAACGGTCTTCAGGTTACCGTCCTTGTCTACTCCGCTAACTGCATTGACCGTTTTTTTGTCACTGTCGGTAATTACCAAATGACTTTTCTCAGGAGTTTCTACTCCCTTTTCTTGGGTATTTTCACCCGGTTTAGTTTGCTTTGCCATATACACATTTTTTAAGTGTTAAAAATCTATTGACATGTCAAATGTAACAGACTTATTTAATTATAATATTGATTATCAGATTACTGTCTATGTATTTCACTTGATTGCATCATATTTCACAACCTATGGGCAAATAGAATTTTCACAGATACTGTTTTTCCGGTTTTATTTGGTCGGATATTTTCGAATTACCTTAAAATCATTAAATTTGCTTTTGATAGGTATGACTCTCTTTCTAATAGTCAACTCTTATGAAAAAAAAGAATGTGATCCAGATATTCGAGAATAAAAAAGTCCGCATTGTATGGGACGAAGAGCAGGAGAAATGGTATTTTTCCATAGTTGATGTTATTGCCGCCCTGACGGACAGTAATAACCCCCAAGTATATTGGAGAGTACTGAAAAAGAGGTTGTTAAAGGAAGGTAATGAAACCGTTACAAATTGTAACGGTTTGAAAATGCAGGCTGCTGACGGGAAGATGCGTATGACAGATGTAGCTGATACTGAACAGTTGTTCCGGCTGATACAATCCATTCCATCTCCGAAGGCAGAGCCGTTCAAAATATGGATGGCACAAGTGGCCAAAGAACGCCTTGATCAGATACAAGACCCGGAATTATCCATAGATCAGGCTATGACCGATTATAAGCGCTTGGGATATTCCGATAACTGGATTAATCAGCGTCTCAAATCAATTGAAGTGCGAAAGGAGTTAACTGATGAATGGAAGCGAAGGGGAGTAGAGGAAGGTGTGCAGTTTGCATCCCTTACCGATATTATTACCCATTCATGGTCGGGAAAGACAACCAAAGAATATAAAACACACAAAGGGCTTAAAAAAGAAAACCTGCGTGATAATATGACCAATACTGAGCTAATTCTCAATATGTTGGCAGAGGCCTCAACGACAGACATATCGAAAACAATAGAACCGCAGACATTTGAAGAAAATATAGAGGTTGCCAAACAAGGAGGTAAGGTTGCCCGCGTAGCTCGTGAAGAACTGGAAGCCCGTACCGGGAAACAAGTTGTTACTTCCCAAAATGCAAAGAAGTCTCTTGGATCAGGGGATAAGAAAACCGATGAAGAATAAAAAGCCGGACAACTTATCCGGCTTCTTTTAATTTTCTTTTTTTTCTCGTTGCTTGCGGCTGTTCCAGATACATCGGATTCATACATTTTGTTTTCAGATTCAGGTAAAAACCTCCATAGTTAATCATCCCTTCGGTCAGCATTTCCCAAATCATATCGCAGCCTAGTTGTGCCAGTGTTGAATTAATAAATAAATTTTGTTCCCTCAGTGCATCTGCATGCGAGCAGGAGGGTCCTGAGTCTTTATCCTTTACTTTTTTCAGATTAAAGCGTTCGGTAAGTAAGGGTAATCTGTCTATGGTTTCAAAAGATACTGAATCGGGTTGTTTTATTTTACAGAGCGACCCCATAACAACCTGTCCGGTATTCCTTGCATTACCCAGATCCAACCAGTAGTAAGCAGTCATATATGGTTCCCGGTATGAAGTCCTTTCTGTATAGTTTCTTAACAGATCATCTACTTCCAATCTTGCTTTTACATTATCAACACAGGTCAATGTGAAATTACACTGAATGCCTGTTTCTTTATTAAAATAATCCGGAACAGCCTCCCAGCTCGTCCCGTAAAAAGCATTTACACGTGTCGTAAGCAAAACAGCCTTATTAAACCCGATATCCGAATTACTGAATAACTGGCGTCCGACATTAGATTCAGATACTGTATCCGGATCATAGGTTACGACATACACTCCGGGATGCCCCAATGCTTGCAGGCTATAATTAATTCGTGCCAGACTGGTCAATACCTGTGAGCCTGTCCCGCCACATCCGATAACACAGATAGTTACCGGATGGGTAGGGTTCAACAAATATTCGGGTAAAACATGCATTCTCATTTCAGTAAGTTTTTTAATGTGAGTTTCATTTCTATTAATTCCTCATAATCAAATCTTTCTTTTGACTGCTTTGTAACATTAACCAGATTATTCTTCGTAGGATTATGGCTACCTCCCAGATGAGTAAACTCAGTCAGCCAGAACATTTTTTCCCAATAGTCCAATATATCCGTATAAGATGGGTTAAGCGGATATTCAATTTTACTACTGCCAAGACAGACACTTCCATCAGTGGTATTGAAAAATGGAGCTTTAAATAGCTTTTCCTCAGGTTTATCTTCTTTAAAAGCATAAACATTCAATTTTTCGTTCGATGCTACATATATTATTCCCGGCACATGATACTCGCCGTTGGGAATGGATAATTGTTTTGCAAAATACATATACCTCTTTCGGGGGGGATTGTGCCAAATATATTTTTGGTGTCCCAACCTGTTGTCTGCAAACAACAGGTTCTCAGGTATCCTGCCATGCGGTGTCAAAGAAAGTTCGCATGAGAAAGACGATGCGATATCGGATATGCATTGTTTTGACACAGGTGCTCCGGCTCCCATCCTGCCGTTTCTGATCCTGTGTGTTTCAATGTAGTATTTTTCATTTCCGGCATCGTCATCAGCAATATAAAATATCAATGCCATTTCAGGGATATATTTAATATCTGTCCCGTCAAGTATTTCACAAGTCATATAACTCATACTCAAATCGTTTTATCCAGTTAAAAAAATCAATGACGTATTGGTTTATCTTCAGAGGTGCCCTTGTCCAGGGAGTTATAATTTTGCTCCCTGCAGAATAAATTTCTGCGCTTTGTTCCTGGGCCTCTTCCGTTATCCATTCGCTGATAAACTCTGAAAGCATATCTTTGTCATATATTATCATTAATGTCCGGTCAGCCTCGACAGGCCAGTAGCAATTATAGTAATCTTCCGTCTCATATGGAAAAAAAGTGTGCTTGGTTATTGCTTCTTTCCTTCTAAACAACTCCAGCCCTTCCAGCATTAAAGCAATAATCCCCGCCTCTTCCGGACGGGGATCATATTTTTTAATGCGGTTTTTCAATTTGGTTATACTGGTTACAGGCTCTTCTGCTATTTTATCAAGGATTTCGCCTACATGACCATTTTTATAATTCTCGGTCAGCTTTTTACGTTCCTCTTTATCTTTTAGTGCATAATGTCCGGTGTCTCCAATAAAAATTTCATATACAGGGTCTTCTTTTAAGGCGGCGAGTTTCTGCGTGTGTTGAAACAGTCGGAAAAAATCAATAAAAATATCACTTAGTACCGGATTTACCCTGTGAATAACTGCACAAGGGATATAATACAATTCCCATCCGGCGTTATTTTCTATGACATGTAAATATATTGTATCCGCATGCCGATACAACTCACACTCCTGATGTTCAGGCAACGCCAGATTAAAATGCTGGTACAATTTCATAAAATCATATCCATCAGACTTGATTCCGATATCCTTACCCAGTAATTTCAGATAGTTTTTAGCAGACCTGTATAGGAAATCATAGTTTTCTTGTGAATACAGGTCTGAAAATTTGACTACCGGATAAGGCATAAAATAAGTATTTAGAAAATCAAAGCCTGTTTTTGTGCAGGCTTTAGCATCCTTTTGACATTCCGTACTCCTCTGTCTATTTTCATTCTGTCCAGTTCCGATGAAAGGATTTCTCCAATATCCTGGTGTAATTGATATAGTTCCTCGTCCGCTTTCCATTTTTTCTTTCTTTTCATCCTTTTGTTCCTAATGTACTTTTAAACGTATATACCCATTTATCATCTTTGAACTTTTTCTCACAGGTGGCAACCGTTAAGGCGGGATACTGTGTCGAATAAAATTGTTGGATCTGTTCGACTGTCATATTCGGTTCGATATCAGGTAAGACTGTTCCTGTATCTTTGATGATGAATTCTCTTTTTAATGCTTTTACTTCCATTGCTGTTTTAATTTAAAGGTAATATTAAACGGTTTCAGTTACTTGCTGTGCCTTCATGAATTCCTGATATTGAAGGAATTTCCGGTACTGCTCCGGATCTACACCCGGTGGTACGGGGTTTGGCTTAATCTCGTCCTTGACAGGAGCCTGGCTTTCTACTTTTGAGGGATTCAGGAACTGGGCAAACATATCTACCTCCGATTCCTTATTCTCTGCTGCTGTAGCATTTGGCTCTTCTTCAGCGGTAGGAACTGTTTTTATCTCTGTTTTTGGAGCTTCGTCAACTACAGCCGTATTCTCCTCGGAGAACACTGATCTTTGCGACATTTTAGCCCATATTTCATGCATCCTGTTCCCAATTTTAGTATCGGTCTTATCCTGTTCATACAGTTTCTTATAGATTCCGTATGCACCGGGTAGATTTGCAGCTTTGAATAATTTCTCAGCCTCTTCTATCTGCTCTTCTTTTCTTGACTTTTTGGGAACTGCAATTTTCTCCGATGAGCCACCTTCATCAACTGTCACCGTATTTTTTACCGGGGTTTTCGGCTGCGCTTTCTGCGTACTTTTCTTAAACTCTTCCATATTAACGAGCATACTGAAACGTTCCTGCAAAGGGGAACAAATTGCCGATATAAAGCCTGCATCGAGTTCCTCTGGCGTTGCTGTTATTACCAGTGGAGTCAGATTGCTGCCGGTGGCTTCCGATGTATTGGTAGCCAGTGGTTGGAAACAAACAACCAGTTTCTCTCCTGTTCTCATCAGGTTCAGGTTTAACGCCTGATTTTCCTGCATGACATTAAAAATTGATGTAAACATAATTTTATTGTTTTTAAAAATTAAAAATGACTGTACAACATTGTCTGTAAAAATTATTCCTGTATTATTTCTTATCCGGTAGAAAGACAAAACCTTTTTCCATAATAAATTTGTCTTCAAATAACCGGTTAGCATAACTTATAAAATCAAAATGAGGGTTACTTTCCCTGATAATCCCCATTGTTTCTTTAGCATGATACGTGGCAAATTGCTGTGTATCTCCAAAATATCCCATATAACTTCTGATGAATGACTGTATTATTTCCGTTGATTTTAGTGTATAGATGGTATCAGGTTGTCTTGCCAGCCATATAGCAAAACCCTGTTGCTGTATTTCTTCCATAACTATAACCTGTTGAGTCAGTTTAAATACCTTAGACGATATTCCGCTTTCATTTATCAGATATGGCGGTATATTCTGCCAGTCCAGATGTATGATTGCAGGTTCGTGTTCATCGGGAAAAAGTTTCCGGCAATGCTCTGCATAGTCTTTCCTTTTTTCAAATCCGGAGAGTTCGACCCATATACCAAAATGGTCATGAGCGGTATATCTTTTTCTTGTTGAAACATATACCCTTGAATTACTTAATACATAATTATCCATATTATACTTCCTTACATTAATCGTTTTACAGCTGTTTTTTCAAGGAAAGGCAAAGATTTGTGTTTAGCATCGGCAACTCTAAAATGTTAAATACGCTCGCCCGAAGGGAGAGGAAGATTTAACATTTTAGAGTTGACAGGGCGTTAAAAACACGAATCTATTTTAGCCGCAGAAAAAACAGCTGTAACGATTAAAACTCTTTACCTTCGCACATTGAAGAAAAAAGAGGCTGAGAGGAAAAGCGAAAATCAAGTAAAAAACTTATATGCAAGGACTGAGTGCCTGTAGCTTTTATCCCCCTGTTTTACTACAATTATATATTTATGATATTATTTACTATACCCGTGTGAACCACGACTAAAGACCTTCCCCTCTCTTATATGCACTGGCATCGGCACTGTGAGCTATATCCCCTTTGCTCTTTAAATGAAGGCGGGCGACATGTAAAATTTTTAGCATTGGAATATCACGCAAAAGCGTGATATTCCAATGCTAAACCGTCAGGCCTGAATTTTCACCAATAAGCCCGCAGGTATAAGTTCGCAAAGGAGGATATAGCGAGTGCCGATGCCGGTTAGATGGAGAGGTGAGCCCCTATTTCCTATCTCTTAAAGAAACTATTTTCTTCTTGGGTTTACTTATGTGCCGCTTGTTTTGGGGAGATCACGTGTACTCTAAGTATATTATAATTAAAAGGCATTGTAAATTATCTACAGAGTGTAATATTATGAAATACAGCGCAATGAATAGACATAGCATCCAAACTTCCATATAACTGATTTTCATTTGCCTTGTAATCTAAAAACAAGGTATATGCAAAATGAAGACGATTTAAGAGGGTTGGCAAAGATCATGGAGTTCATGCGGGCCATTAGTATTTTATTTGTAACGATCCATGCTTACTGGTTTTGTTATGAATGTATCAGAGATTTAGGGATAAATATTGGTGTTGTTGACCGGATACTTATCAATTTTAATAAGACGGCCGGATTATTCTCCAACCTTTTATGGACAAAGTTATTCGCCATTGTCTTTCTTGGGCTATCCTGTCTTGGGACTAAAGGAATAAAAACCGAAAAAATAACGTGGAATAAAATATATGTATATGCCGTTTGCGGGTTAATTGTATTTTTTCTTAACTGGTGGATATTAAGTCTGCCATTACCAATTGAAGCAAATGCCGCTTTATATATAGTTACTCTTGTTATCGGCTATATTCTATTATTGATAGCGGGGCTATGGGCCAGCCGCCTGTTAAAAAATAACCTGATGGAGGATGTCTTTAATAATGAGAATGAATCTTTTATGCAGGAAACCCGCTTGATGGAAAATGAATATTCAGTTAACTTACCAACAAAATTTTACTATAGGAAAAAATGGAATGACGGCTGGATCAATGTCGTCAATCCATTTCGGGCAACTATTGTATTGGGGACTCCGGGTAGTGGTAAATCATATGCTGTGGTTAATAATTATATCAAGCAACACATCAAAAAAGGATTTTCAATGTATATTTACGACTATAAGTTTGATGACCTGAGTATTATTGCATATAACACGCTTATCAACAATATACATCTTTACAAGATAAAACCCCAGTTTTTCGTAATAAACTTTGATAATCCTCGTAAATCTCATCGCTGCAATCCGATAAACCCTGCGTTTATGACCGACATCAGTGATGCTTATGAAGCGGCCTATACGATCATGTTGAACCTTAACCGAACGTGGATTCAGAAGCAGGGCGATTTCTTTGTTGAGTCCCCGATTATCTTGCTTGCAGCGATAATTTGGTACCTCAAAATCTATCAGGAGGGCAGATATTGTACTTTTCCTCATGCAATAGAATTCCTGAATAAGCAATATGCCGATATATTCACTATTTTAACATCTTATCCCGATCTTGAAAATTACCTTTCTCCTTTTATGGATGCCTGGCAAGGCGGAGCCCAGGACCAGCTGCAAGGACAAATCGCATCGGCTAAAATTCCATTATCCCGTATGATAAGCCCGCAATTATATTGGGTAATGACAGGTGATGATTTCTCGTTGGATATTAATAACCCGAAAGAACCCAAAATATTATGTGTAGGAAATAATCCGGATCGCCAGAATATATACTCGGCTGCACTTGGGTTGTACAACTCCCGTATCGTAAAGTTGATAAATAAAAAGGGACAGTTTAAATCGTCTGTTATTATTGACGAGTTACCTACCATTTATTTCCGGGGACTGGATAACCTGATAGCTACTGCCCGAAGCAATAAAGTGGCTGTTTGTCTGGGATTTCAGGATTATTCGCAGTTAATTCGTGATTATGGTGATAAAGAAGCCAAAGTAATTCAGAATACAGTCGGAAATATTTTTAGCGGTCAAGTCGTGGGTGATACGGCTAAGAACTTGTCCGAGCGCTTTGGTAAAGTCCTCCAGCAAAGGCAATCGATGACTATCAACCGTCAGGATACTTCCACCTCCATAAATACACAGCTCGACTCGCTGATCCCGGCATCAAAAATATCAGGGTTGACACAGGGTATGTTTGTCGGTTCTGTCTCAGATAACTTCGATGAACGTATCGACCAAAAGATATTCCATGCAGAGATCGTTATTGATAATGAAGCTGTAAAAGAGGAAACAAAGAAATATGTCCCCATTCCACAGATTGTAAATTTTGTCGATGAGCAGGGTGTAGACCGGATGGATGAACAAATAGACCTGAATTATAAGAAAATCAAGATAGAGGTAAATCAGATAATTAAAGATGAATTTCAACGTATTGCAGATGACCCGAATTTACAGCACCTTGTGAAAAAAGAAGAAAGCAAACCTTCTTAAAATGAAGAATATCTGTAAGCCGTTCTGAATATTAGTGTTTTATTATTATTTTTGTTTCGTACACAATAGCTTAAAACATTATTGTATGACTGAGCGGTTTTACTCTATAGATCACTTGTCAACCTTACAGTTGAGAGAGTTATACACTTTATATGCCTGCTACGGATGGACAGATACCGAATTCTACACACTGGTACCTAAAGATGTAAAACGCCCGGAACTTCCGTTTAATGAGATTATACTGAATATCTATGCAGGCCATAAACATAATTATTTTGTACTGATGAATGGTTGTGAAGATGAAGAGGACGGGATCATGATTGGGCTGGGCATGTCCGGTTATCCTGAATTTGCCGTTTACCTGCATTTACCTGATAAGTTCCTGAATGAACTTGTCCTGAAATATGAATTGAATAGTTCCAAAGAAGCAAAGAATTACACAATAGAAGAATATCTGATAGAAGAAGCTAAGGATAACCCCGAGAATTGAGAGGAGGTCAGAAAAGAGGATTAGGAAAAACAACGAAGATGAAACATAAATTGTTTCCTGAAAAATGGTTTTTACCAAAATAAAACCCGGCATCATAGCCGGATTTTGTATTTTATCCTATCTGGATATTGATTTCCTTTCGGAAAGTTAGTGGACTGGATATAAACGGATAGGAGCTTGTCGTACCTCCAGTAGTAACCGTTATAGTACCGTAGTTAAAAATCCTCCCTAATACGCTTTGCTTAATATACAGTCCTTCGCATTTAGTCAGTACAAGATCGACCGCCTTTCGACTCACTACTCCTGTTTTAAGCACTACCCGCTTGTTCGTTACTACATATTCAGAACCTATTTTTACCATTAAACGCTGTACGAGCGAGATCAGTCCTATAGCCAGAAGGAAAATACCACCGTAATGCAATACTCCGGTTTCCGAGCCATAGAGCCACCAGCCCAACAGGAATAATACCACAGGTTGCAGGAATAAAAACAGATGTAGCTTCGCTTGGTATTGTATTTCTTCTCCAGGTTGTAAATTTGCTTCTATATAACTCATAATGACTTGTTTTTTAAGAACGTTTGTAAATATACACATTTTCAAAACAGGACAAAGTATAATTATTTGTTTTTCAATATTTCAAATATCAGGTTGCACCATCAGCCCGAATGAATCTTCGATATATACGTCGATTATTTGCTGATCGGCACAATACGAAGTGTATTATATTCTGAATGTTCCTTCCTTCAATGGATAAAGGTCGTTAAGGCGCAATACCCGCCCATCATCCAAACAGAGTTCCCTACACCATACGGGGTAATTTGATTTGTAATTTGTCCTTGTCTATAGGTAAGGCCACTGTGATAAAGGTTTGAAACATGAAGCAGGATAAAGAGAATATGTTGCTATAAGGTAAATGAAATTATTGCAGGAAGAAAAATCCCAGAATCATTCCGATAAGCGTTTTATAATCTTCTTTTTCCTTTCTTCTTCCTTTTCATTCTTCGGATAAACTCTTCTTCCTCCGGATCGGGAGTTCCGGCTGTCACCCGGCCTCCGGTTGGCAACGGATGCTCCGGATAATAACCGGAATCTGTTATTCTTTCCTGATAATGGACGGTATCGCTTGCAAGGCTATTTTCTTTAGATATCATACCCTCTTTGCTATTACTGTCTAATTTCTTTAACCAATCGTTTATGGCATTGGCAGAGAACTCTTTTCCTATTCTCGAACCATTAAATGCAATCCTTTCTGCATGGTCGATAAATGTGATACCATAGAGCTTACCCTTCTCGTTTACCCTCCACAGAACATCAATATTATTATTTTTAAGTTTATCTATAAATTCATTTTTACTTCCGGATTCCGATTTAGCTTTTGCTATGATATTTCTGGCCTTATAAGGAGCAGAATCTTTTTTTATAGTTTCTTTGGTTTTGAGCATTGATCTTGTCAGTTCCGTATACCCGCAAAATTTTCCGATTCGGGATGATTTAATACGGTTCCCAATATAATTCCCTTCATTGTCTGTTGTTGAATAAACGATACCATGATACAGGTTATCCTTACTTTCTCCTTTTATATACTTTGACTGGATATTAAAACAGGACAATATAGCATTATATTCCCCTATACTTTGAAAATCATAATTATCGATAACACTCCGTATAATATTAGACATTTGTCTTTTGATATCTCCTTTACGGTAGTCGATAGGTTTTACAAACAGATGTACATTTTCGTCTTTTTCATCCGTAATTTGTTTTAGTCCGTATTTAATCTCTAAGTCGCGGCATGCTTTCATCGAACGGATCTTTTCATACCTGTCGTTGATCTTTTTACCTTCTTTATCTATTTTCAATGAAACTATATGGATGTGTTCACGCTCAATGTCATTGTGTTTAAAAACGATATATGGTTGGTCAGCATATCCCATTTTTTCCATGTAATCGTTTGCCAGGTCAATGAGTTTTTTCCCGGATAATTTATCCTCCGGGCTTGGATTTATCGAAACATGAAGGACTGGTTTCTTTGTTTTTCGGTTAGCCAGTAAATATGATTCAAAAGAGAGTAAGGCATTTCTCATAGATATTACTGAACCTGAATGGGTATCTTCAATCATGTTATTGGTATGAATAACCGATGCATTTTTATCTTCCACTTTATTCATATTGTAAGAAAGTGCTGAAAAAACCGAGGTCCCGCTATTGATCTTTGCTATCATATTCCGTGAACTCTTTGTTATATATTAAGATAATTTTCTTCAAACTCTTTTGACAAACGAAGTATTTCCTGACTCAAACCAACCAGTTTTATTGTTTCCTTTTCAAGTTTATAGAGTAAAGACATAGCCCTTTTATCTCCAAAATTTGCTTTAATAGCCTTTACTGTTTGGTTATAATTTACACCGACAGCTTTGTATTGGGAATATATATTTGTCAGTCGCATGTAATAATCAAGAGTAGCTCTGTCTATTTTTACAACCTTAATCTCCTTTTCGAAGATCATCGCTTTTATAAATTTTGATTTTTCCGTTAGACCCGACCTCAGGAATAATTCTTCAAAGCGTGCATTATCTACGGAGTTCAGCTTAATACTATATCTGAATACAGCAGGATCATCTATTGGCTTACGTCCTCCTTTATATTTACTCCTTCCGGCTTTACTTTTATCCATAATACATACATTTATACACATCATTACTCACCTGATTTCCGACTTTGGAGGAAATCGCCCCCCGAACCGTAGGGAGGGGCAAGTTTTGTTTTGGGGTGCCGAATTTATTTCGGGCGTCCCAAAACACAACTTGCAATTGTCAAGTGACAATGAATCCTTCCTCCGGTCGGATTATACATTTAGTTCTTTTACCTGTAAATATCCGTGAATAGCCATTTTATAAACTAAGAACCTTGACGGTTCCCATCGTACTGTATCCGGATATTATGATTTCAAATGGTGAAAGAAAAAATAGAATAATCTTGTATGCAAAGTTAAATGCTTTAGATGTTGATAGGAAATGGATTGCTGATGTAATATGATGAAATACAGTGAAATAAAACGATATTATATATCTTGAATAATGAATCTTTCTTGATTAGAAATTATAAATTAATTATATAATCCCATTCCCTGATAGACCGATTATCTTATGGATACGTTATTTATCATGTTATTTGATAAATGGTTTGTTTGTGAATTAATTAATTAATTGGTTTACCAACCGTTTAAGTGAATCTCTAATTAAGTAATCCGGTTATCCGAAAGATTAATAATTAATTGTATAATCTAATTAATTATAAGATCAACTAATAATAAAATAAGAGGATTAATTAATAAATCATTTATTCAACAACTAAATGATTATGTATATAAATTGATAATTGACAGTATTATCCGCTTATCCAGATGATTAATAATTAAAAGAGTTATATTATTAGTTGTTAAATAATCTAATAGTAAAATAAGTTGATAACTAAGAAGATTATTTATTTTTATTTATTGCAAATAATTTGCATTTGCGAATATATTTTATTTAATTTGCTTAAAACATAAAATACAATAGGTGGATATAGGTAATATTATTAAAAAAGCGGGATTGAAAGTAACGCCTCAACGCAAAATATTATATGGGATAATGACTCAATTAGGTCATGGTACTATTGAGGAAATAATCATAAAGGTTCAGGAAGAAAATCCGGATATTACAGTCTCAACTGTTTATCGAATTTTAGATTCTTTTTGTGATGTGAAGTTATTGTCCCGAATCAACCATCCTAATGGCAAATCTTATTTTGACATAACTCCATCGGATCATCATCATGTAATTGTCGATAATGAGTTGATTGATTACAGCGATCCGGAGCTTACAGAATTAATAAAACAACACCTGAAAGGAAAGATGTTTGAGAATCTGGATATTGATAAAATAACGGTACAAATAACAGCTAATTATAAAAAAGACTAACATGGAAGAAAAGAAAAAAATGACAACAGCTTCGGGCAGGCCTGTTGCTGACAATCAGAATGTTCAAACAGCCGGGCAGCGAGGCCCTGTTCTATTACAAGATCCCTGGTATTTGGAAAAGCTTTCTCATTTCGACCGCGAAGTAATACCGGAGAGGCGTATGCATGCTAAAGGTTCGGGCGCTTATGGAACATTTACGGTAACACACGATATTACGAAATACACCCGTGCGTCTATATTTTCTGAAATAGGTAAGAAGACGGAGTGTTTTGTGCGTTTTTCGACAGTAGCGGGCGAGCGTGGAGCCGCCGATGCAGAGCGCGATATACGTGGTTTCGCTATGAAGTTTTATACAGACGCAGGTAATTGGGATTTGGTTGGAAACAATACTCCCGTATTCTTTTTGCGCGATCCGCTTAAATTTCCCGATTTGAATCACGTTGTAAAGAGAGACCCCCGTACTAACATGCATAGTGCAAATAGCAACTGGGATTTCTGGACACTCTTACCTGAAGCTCTTCATCAGGTAACCATCACGATGAGTGACAGGGGTATACCATCTTCCTATCGCCATATGCATGGCTTTGGAAGCCATACGTTTAGCTTCATTAACAAAGAAGATGAGAGGATCTGGGTTAAATTTCATTTCAAAACATTACAGGGAATTAAGAACCTGACAGATGAGGAAGCTGCGGCAATCATAGCCAAAGACAGGGAATCTCATCAACGGGATCTCTATTATTCCATTGAGAATGGAGATTTTCCTCGCTGGGAGTTAAAAATCCAACTTATGACAGAAGACCAAGCTGATAACTATCGGATTAATCCTTTTGATCTGACAAAAGTTTGGCCTCATAGCGAATTTCCATTGATCGATGTCGGAGTTTTAGAACTTAACCGAAATCCTGAGAATTATTTTGCCGAAGTAGAGCAATCTGCTTTTAATCCAATGAATATAGTGGATGGTATAGGCTTTTCTCCCGATAAAATGTTGCAGGGACGTTTATTCTCATACCGGGATGCACAGAACTATCGCTTGGGAATAAATCATGGACAGATTCCGGTTAATCAACCACGTTGTCCTTTCCATTCCTATCATCGCGATGGAGCCATGCGCGTAGATGGCAATCAGGGTTCTACTATCGGTTATGAACCAAATAGTTATGGACAGTGGCAAGAAAGTCCGGAGACAAAAGAGCCGCCATTGAAATTACATGGTGATGCCTACAATTATAATGAAAGAGAGTATGACGATGATTATTACAGCCAGCCGGGTGATTTGTTCCGTTTGATGTCTCAGGAGCAACAACAAGTTCTTTTTAAGAATACAGCCTCCAATATGGGCGATTCTGAATTGTTTATCAAACAACGCCACGTAAGGAATTGTTATAAAGCCGATCCTGCCTATGGACAAGGGGTTGCTGATGCATTAGGCATCTGTCTGGATGAAGCATTGAAGTCAACAAGATAATTTGGGGAAGACTTTACAATTATAGGATAAGGCTATTTAAATTATCTCGGATAGCCTTATCTATTATTATTTAATTTTTATTCTCCTAACTTTACACCCGTGGATTTATTGGTTATTAAGGTAATACTTTAATATTTTCTTTAAAACCTTTTTTACACCGATTGATAGTTGTCCGGCTGTAATTGCTCTGGCTTAAGAATACACTTTTATCTATCACTATATCGTCATCTGTTACAGGGAACGGTTTAAAACATTCGTTTCTCCTTAATTTCAATACAATATCTTGACCATTCTCTGCCTTAAGAAGATATATCCCTTATTTCTCCCCAAACTTTTTTAGCTGACCTATTAGTGTCCGCATCGGAGATATGATCGTAACAACATTGATATCCTATGAGTCTACAGGGAAACGACAATTTCTAGAATTGCATAAAGACTCTATAGACCCGAAACTTCCTTATTCAAGGCATAATATTTTTTAACATCCTTCCAATCGTAATAAGGTTGGATATCGCTATTCAGTCCAGGTAGTAAAACCTCATTCTCATGCAAAAGGAATTTTACAAGAATACCATCTGAACCTGTTTTACGAAAAAATATAATTTGAATATTCCCAGCCATAGGGGTTATTCTGAAATTAGCCCATGCTTTATAAAACTCTGTTGGTTCAGAAACACTTTCATAGCAATTTTCCAGATGCATAAGCATTGCCAGAGGGATAATATTACCATCGTGTCCGAAACGAAGGTCAGCGCCATTACGTCCTTCCTTTATAGCATTATCTGCCAAGGTTATCATATCTTGCAACAATGGTTTTGCATTATCCATCATTACACCATTATTCAGGGCATAGTTGGCATATGTTACATATTGGCGGTAGTTACAACATTGCCACAAATCGAATAACTCCTGTTTTTCGAATAGTTCAAGAAAAGAATGACGGGTCTCAATATTTTGCATACCGACTGCTATATAATATAGCCCCCACATTAGAGATTTTAGGTTTATACGTTTGATTACATAGTCTTTATCAGAAAAGAGGGTAGAAACAAACCTTTCGGGTTTTACATGGTCTGCTTCAAATTTATTGTATTCTTCTCCCCAGGTATCGGGCGAATATCGGAAAGATACGGCTTCTTTGGTGTGATAATTTAGGCAACGGTTGTGCCTGACGCTTGCATCACGCGAAATTTTAAGTTCGGGATTCAATTCCTTTAGTCGCTCGCAAAAGGCATCCATACTTAAAGTACAGCGTACAACTGGCGTTGAGCGTGCTGTGATATGAATAGACGAGCCTGTAAAGACTTCCGGATAAGATTTATACATGCGTTCGGCAATATCGCGATGCTGTTGAACGCCTAACGCTGACAAATCTCCTCCACGTTCTTCGGCTTCTGCCCATACGTCTCTCAGCCATAGCAGTATATTCTCACCTAAGGAAGTTAATGCCTTATTTTCCGATGCTTTCTCAAATATATTCAGGATATCCTTGTATTCACTGTCTTTGCTCAGATATCGCGATCCATGGCGCCCAAAGTGGCTCACATAAAAAGCTTTATAGCCCTTAAGAGCGGGAGTATGTTGCTTTATCTGATTATCCGGATAGGCATAATAGATACCCCCTGCTTTTTCTATGGTATTGAAAATCTCATCTTTAGCTGTTTGAGCGGATACAATTCCAAAAGAAGATAACAAAAATAAGATTGTAAAAATTTTTATTCTCGACATAGATAATTAATTATTATTAACATTCAGTTTTTATATAATTAGATAAACATATTTACTCAAATACACATGAAATACTTAATGAGTTAACTATAATTTCAAAGAAGATGCACAATAATGTTTTTTTCTGCATTAAAAGAGTTAAGAACGTTTTACAGACAACAATATATGCAAAAAATAGATTAAATTGCAAGAACTAATATAGAAAAACATGGACATTTCACAGATTATATTCAAAGTAAAAACAGGTTTACTGACACTGATATTTCTATTAATATCATTTCCCCAATTATTGTCCCAGAATAATAATTGCAGAAGCTCATTAAAAGAGCTCGATAAAGTATTAAGTGAGAAGGAAGCGTATGAAAATCTAAAAAAAGAGCGTATAGCACAGCTAGAAAATTTGATAAAAGATACAAAAGCGGATCAACTATATGCATTATATCACAAACTATATCTCGAATATGAACTGTATAATTTTGATTCTGCATATATGTATATGAGAAAGATGTTGGATATAGCAGAAACTGCGAGTGATCACGGCAGGATAATAAAATGTAAATTAAATCTTTCTTATTGTTGTGTTTCCGCCGGCTTATTTTTCGAAGCCAATGATATCCTGCAGGAAGTGGAAACGATGAAACTGGACGATCCTTTAAGAATAAGGATGTACTCTGTCTATGCCAAGTTGTACTTCGATATGGCGAGATCAATTGTCACAGAGCGGCATAGCATGGACTATTATCAAAAGTCCATATACTACACTAATAAGATAATAGAGACCTATGACAAGAATGATCCGGCAATATTACCGCATTTGGCTAATATTTATCGTTGCCGTAAGGACTATAAAGGTGCAGCTGAAGCTATAACCCGTTATATGAATTTAAAAGAACTTGATCAGCGCAGCCTGACATTATGCGCAGGAGGTTTGGGTGAGTTTTCCCTGATGATGGGTGATACGGTCAGTGCTGTGGAGTATTTATGTTTTACTTCGATAGAAGATATTAAAGCAGTAACAAAAGAAACTCCGGGACTATCGTTACTGGCCGGGGTGATGTATAAACAGGGTAAGATAGAAAAGGCATTTAATTTTGCACAAATAGCACTGGACGATGCTAATTTTTATAACGCACAACATCGGAAAATTGAAGTTAATAATGTATTGCCTATTATTGATGTTGAGAGATACGAACTAATGGAGAAACAGAAGAATATCTTCTTTGCCAATACTATATTATTATCTGTGCTATTTCTGCTAAGTTTGGTTTCAGCATTGATCATTTTCAAGCAGGTAAAACAACTGAAAAATGCCCGGAAGAAAATAGAACAACAAAATGAAGAATTGGTACAAATGAATTTGTACCTGAAAGAGGCAAACAAGGTAAAGGAGGAATACATAGGACTATTGTTCAGGTTAAATTCGGCATACATGAGGGATTTGGAAGAATTTCAGACTTTTGTTAAACGCAAGCTTGTTGCGAAACTATATGACGACCTCCTGCGCACAATAAACAAAACAGATATAAAGCAGGAACGTGAAAATAAATTGTCGGCTTTTGACGATATCATTCTCAAACTTTTTCCCAATTTTGTTAAGCAGTTCAACTCTTTGTTCGACGATGGAAATCAATTTATTTCAGGAGGAGGGAATTGGGGTCTGACTCCTGAAATGAGAATTTTTGCACTTATTCGTTTAGGAGTGAATGATAGTGAAGAAATAGCAAAAATACTCAACTATTCAGTCCATACAATAAATACCTATAAAACTAAAGCCAAAAATCGTTCATTGTTAGCCAATGAAGAGTTTGAAGATAAGATAAAATCTATCATCAAACATATAGATTAAGAATATATCCATATTATCAGAATAATATTTTTAGAGGCACCCAACCCTGTAAATAATTGTAAATAAGCTTATAAACAAAATAATTCTTTATATTTTTTTTAGATAGATTTTTTATTCATTGTTTTTGGGTTTCTAACTTGATAGCTTTGCTATGAACCTGAAGAACCAAAAAATGAATCTGATAAACCTGAAGCTGTCAATATTACTACTGTTTGCATTATTGCTGTTTTCCTTTCCAACCTATGCACAAAAAGTAGAAAGAGTAGAACCTCTTTCTTGGTGGGTCGATATGCGGCAGGATTTACAATTGATGCTTTATGGAGAAGATCTAAAAGATGGAAAAGTTAGTGTAAAGCCCGAAGGTATTAATATAAAAAAGGTTCACAATGCCGATAGCCCAAACTATCTGTTTGTAGATGTGAAAGTCGGTAAACCGGGTAAATATACCTTTACAGTGACCAGAGGGGCGAAAAAAATAGCATTTGAATACGAAATACATGAACGTCGAAAGGGGGCTTCCGAACGGAGAGGGTTCACAACTTCCGACGCTATATATCTCATCATGCCCGATCGTTTTGCAAATGGCGATACCTCGAATGATGTGTTAAAAGAATCGCAACAAATACTCGACCGCACTAAACTCGAAGCCCGTCACGGAGGCGATATTCAAGGTATTATCGATCATCTCGATTATATAGTTGATCTGGGGATAACTACTCTTTGGTCAACACCTCTCCTCGAAGATAACCTCTACTATCATCAATATTCGTGTAGCGATTATTATCGGATCGGTCCACATTTCGGAACCAACGAGCTATATCGTAAAATGGTTGAGGAAGCCCATACCCGAGGGTTGAAAGTGATAAAAGACGTTACGCCCAATCATTGTAGCATTGGACATTGGTGGATGAAAGATTTACCGTTCAACGATTGGATAAACTATCTGGAGAGTAAGACTAGAACCAATATAGCTCTCAATTCATTCAGTGATCCGCACGCTTCGGCTATCGACCGTGAGATATGTGAGAAAGGCTGGTTTGTAGAGTCTTTACCGGATATGAACTTGTACAATCCGTTTGTAATGAATTATCTGGCACAGGCTGCAATCTGGTGGATAGAATATGCCAATCTCGACGGATTACGGGTGGATACCTATTTTTATATGGGTAAAAATGCGGCACATTGGACTAGCAGGCTTCGAAAAGAGTATCCCAATATGAACATGGTAGGAGAAATATGGGGCAATGATGTACCTGTTGTATCATATTGGCTTGGAGGGCAGAAGAATCATGATGGATTCGATAGCAATTTGCCGTCTGCGATGGATTTTCCGTTGCAACGATCCCTCATTATGGGACTGGCTACCGACAACGAAGGGTGGGGTGGTAGTACTAAGGCTATTTATAATACACTTGCCTTAGACTTTCTTTATAATGACCCGACAAATCAACTGATTGTCTTTACTGATAACCATGATATCGAAAGGCTTTATAATATGTTGGGGAAAGATATAGAGAAAGTGAAACTGGCTCTGACATTCATTTGTACTACGCGTGGAACCCCGCAAATTACATATGGAACCGAACTCCTGTTTGAGAGTGATCCCCGTGGGGGAGACCATCGCATGCGACCCGATTTTCCCGGAGGATGGAAAGAGGATGCAATTAATCTCTTTGACCCTAAACAACGCAATGCCGAACAAACCGATGTATTCAATCATACCCGTACTTTACTCAATTTTCGGAAGAATGTTCCGGCACTTCATTCCGGCAAATTAATACACTATTTTCCGGAGCAAAATACATATGTTTATTTTCGGAGCAATTTGCAGGATACAGTAATGGTGATAATAAATGCTTCAGATAAAGCATATGAGGTTAATTGGAACCGTTTTACGGAATGCTTACCAAACAAAATTGAAGGAACAGATATTCTAACTGATCAAAAAATAAAAACAACTGAAAAACTGAGTGTAGGCTCAAAAAAATCCATGGTAATCTATTTTAGATAAAAGGGATTTACAAAACAAAGAGAAACAAGTTGTAATTGCTACGTAATCATGAAAAACTGGAAAATGAAGAATAAATCCTTAAAAATACACGCATCAATACTATATGCTTTACCATTACTTCTTTTGATGACTCTTCCGGTAAAGTCACAAAAGAAAGTGGAGCACTCTTTACAACTAACCTGCGGTACTGTACAGCGTTTTCAGTTCGAGTCCAAGTTTATTGCAGGTCGTAATGTCGATATTTGGACTCCGGATGGATATTCTCCCGAGAATAAATATGCTGTACTGTATATGCATGATGGCCAAATGCTTTACGACGGAACATCTTCGTGGAACAAGAATTCCTGGCAGGTGGGCTGCACCATCCAACGTCTTATTGACATCGGACAAATAGATAATGTAATTGTTGTCGGTATTTGGAACAGCGAGAAGCGTCACGCCGAATATTTTCCGCAGAAAGCTCTGAAATATATACCGGAGGGTCAAAGAGGAGAGTTACTCCAATACATGCCTGATGGCCTTTTGGCTGATAATTACCTGAAATTTATTGTTAAAGAACTTAAGCCTTTTGTTGATCAAACATTCTCTACACTGAAAGATCCTAGCCATACCTTTATTGCCGGGTCGAGTATGGGAGGGCTCATATCTCTTTATGGACTTTGCGAATATCCGAATGTATTTGGAGGTGCCGGATGCCTCTCTACACATTGGATCGGGACTCTCGAAAACAATCAATACATACCCGAAGCATTGAATAAATATCTTGAAACTGCTCTGCCTGCTCCCGGCAAACATAAGATATATTTCGACTACGGGACGATAGGTCTGGATTCCAATTATCCGACTCATCAAGCTTTGATTGATACGACTATGAAAGAAAAGAACTACAATAAAACAAATTGGATTACACTCGAATTTCAGGGCGATGACCATAATGAAAAGTATTGGGCTGCCAGATTTTATTATCCTTTATTATTCCTTTTAGGAGGGTGTAAATAGTCCTTATGTAAATATATATAATTAATGAATTATCTAAATCTAAATTTATGAAAAAATGCAAGTTAAAATTAGTGTATCTAATTGGTATGTTGCTGTTTTCTATTGTCAGCTTGCAAGCCCAAACCAAGTCGGTTACAGGAGTTGTGAAAGATGCTAATGGAGAAACTATGCCCGGCGTGAGTGTGGTCATAAAGGGTACTACTATTGGTGTAGTAACCGACGTAGATGGCAGCTATTCTCTATCCGTACCAGGCGAACAGAGTACTCTTGTCTTCTCTTTTATCGGGCAAACACCTATTGAAATCGTTGTCGGCAAACAAACAGTCATCAATGTCGCGTTCGAAGACGAGTCTGTTGCTTTAGGGAATGTAGTTGTTATCGGATATGGTTCGGTAAAGAAAAAAGACCTCACCGGAGCAGTATCGAGTATAACAGAAAAAGATTTGACTAAAGGTGTAGTTTCTCCCGATCGTATGTTGGCAGGTAAAGTTGCCGGTGTACACGTTACTCCGGGAGGAGGTAGTCCCGGCGAAAGTTCTCGTATTCGTATTCGTGGAGGAGCTTCCTTAAATGCTTCAAACGACCCTCTGATTATTCTTGATGGTATACCGTTGACAGGTGGCAATTTGAATACAATCAACCCGAACGATATCGAGTCGATGAATATATTGAAAGATGCATCTTCGACAGCTATCTACGGTTCCAGAGCATCCAATGGCGTAATAATTATTACGACCAAACAAGCGAAGTACGGCGATAAGTTGAAAATTGAATTTCTGACCCAAAACAAACTATCTACTCCTGACAAAATGGTAGATGTTCTCAGTGGTGACGAGATGCGTAAGCTGGTGAGAGATTATAAAGGAAAGGACTCCTTTAAAGGACTGGTAGGAACTTATAGTACCGACTGGCAGGACGAAATATTCAGAACAGCTTTCGGTACCGACACCAATCTGAGTATTTCAGGAGGTTTGAGCTTACTGCCATATCGTGTGTCGATAGGCTTGCTTAACGAAGATGGTATTCTGAAAAACGATAATATGAAGCGTGCTACGGCATCTGTCAATCTTAATCCTCGTTTGTTTGATAATCATTTGAAAATTGACATTAACATACGCGGAACTCAAAACAAATTCCGTTCAGGAGAGAATTCCGTATCTTCTGCCGTATTGTTCGATCCCACTCAGCCGGTAATGGCTTGTGGATACAATAACTATCACGGCTATTTCAACTGGGAACTATCTGAAGGTAAATATAATACGCAAGGTTTGCCTAACCCTGTAATGTCTCTGAACGAAATAGAAAAGAGAACAAATGCGACCAGACTGATTTTAGGAGCACAAGTTGATTATAAAATGCATTTTTTACCTGAACTGAGAGCCAATCTGAATTTGGGATATGATTATAGCAGAAACAAAGGCACTACCTATATTCCCATATGGTTTCCAACCTTAGCGCACCGTTATGGCGCCAATAACCAAAGCAAAAACAACAGTGCCAATAAGTTATTTGAATTTTATCTGAACTATAACAAAGAATTCGACTCACTGAAAAGCCATATCGATGCAACAGCAGGCTACACTTATCAAGACTGGCTTACTAAGCGATATAATTTCAATGATTATAATACCTATGGTGACATGATAGGCTCGGAAGCTCTCTTCCCGTACGATAGACCACAAAACACAATGATTTCGTTTTTCGGGCGTGTCAACTATACGTTAATGGATAAATATTTACTTACGGCATCGATCCGTCGTGATGGAACATCGAGATTCGATAAGGATAGCCGTTGGGGTATGTTCCCGGCCTTGGCTTTGGCGTGGAAGATAAACGAAGAAAGTTTTCTGAAAGATGTGGAAAGTATCGATGAACTGAAACTCCGTATAGGTTATGGCGAAACAGGTCAGCAAGATATTCCTACGGCCTATGGTCACCTCAATAGGTATCAGATAGGAGCGAATGACCATATGTACTACTTTGGGAATGAATATTATTATGTGTATCGTCCCAGCCCATATGACAAAACTTTGAAATGGGAATCGACAACAACATATAATATAGCCTTAGATTATGGCTTGTTCAAAAATCGCTTATCGGGTAGTATCGATTTCTATCTCAAGAAAACAAAAGACTTGTTTGCAAAAGTAGATCTTGCAGCAGGATCTAACCTTACTAACTCTATGATAACCAATATAGGTAAAATGGAAAATAGAGGAGTCGAGTTTAACTTGAATGCCAAGATCGTAGAAGGTAAAGACTGGAATTGGGATGTGAATGCCAACTTAGGTTATAACAAAAATAAGATAACGAAACTTACAATGGTAGAAATGGAGGGCTATAAAGGTATACCTCAAGGATGGCTGAGTAGTTCTACCAATACAGTGCAAATACATACGGTAGGATACAATATGTATTCGTTCTTCTTGTATAAACAAATATACGATGAAAACGGAAAACCCCTCGAAGGTGTGTATGCCGACCTTGACAACAATGGCATCATTAACGATGATGACAAATATCGCACAAAATCGGCTGAACCAAAGCTTACATTCGGACTATCTTCTAATCTAAGTTTCAAGAACTGGTCGCTGAGTACAACATTGCGGGGTAGTGCAGGAAACTACATGTTCAATTTTGTAAACTCACGTGCCATTTACAATAATCTGTTCAGTCCTGCTAATGTTTTACTTAATGTGCCTAAAGATATTTTGAATACACATTTCACAAACAATCAGCCTGGTTCGGATTATTATCTGGAAAATGCATCGTTTATCAAGATGGATAACCTGAGTTTGAGTTACGACTTCGGACGCTTGGCTAATAAGGTTGGTTTACGGACAACTTTCAGTGTACAAAATGTATTCACTATTACCAAGTATTCTGGGATTGATCCTGAAATAGCGGGAGGAGTCGATAAAGACTTATATCCTCGTCCACGAGTATTTATGCTTGGCGCTAGTTTTAATTTTTAGAAAAATAAGGAGATATAACCATGATAAAGAATATAACTAAAAATCTGATAGCTGTATCGTTTACAGCGATGATCATGCTGGGCACATTTTCATGTTTGGATGACTTGGATCGTTTTCCAACGAATGATATTACCAGTAAGGAAGTATATAAGTCACTTGCAGGGCACAAAAGCGTAATGGCTAAAGTATACGGAGCATACGCGATGACCGGAAATAGTGAAAATCTGGCTGAGGCAGATATAGTGCTAGGCGACGGATCGTCTCCTGATTTTTTACGTACTTTTTTCAACTTGCAGTCGCTAACTACCGAAGAAGCTATTAATGGTTGGACCGACAACGGTATTACCGATCTTAATTTCAATACATGGTCGGCCAGTAATGCCAATATACAAGGTCTGTATATCAGGTCTATGTATCAGATTACGGTAGCTAACGAGTATCTGCGGGAATCTACAGATAGTAAATTGGCTGAATATGGAATAAGCGATGCTAATGATATAAAAGAAATACAGTATTTCAGAGCCGAAGCTCGTTTTATCAGAGCATTTCAATATTGGGTATTGATGGATCTGTTTGGAAATCCTCCGTTTGTAGATGAAAATTCTCCTGTAGGTAAGTTTTTACCGCCACAGATCAAACGAGCCGACCTGTTCAATTATATAGAAAGTGAACTTCTTGATATAGAGACAAAGTTGAAAGATGCGAAGCAAAATGAGTACGGCCGTGCCGACAAAGCGGCATGTTGGTCCCTATTGGCTCGTATGTATCTGAATGCAAAAGTGTATACCGGAGTAGAAAAATATACACAGGCGGCTACTTTCTCTAAGAAAGTAATAGGTAGTGGTTATTCATTGAAACCAAGCTACGAGGAGTTGTTTTTGGCAGATAATCACCTCAATAATCCTGAAGTGATCCTATCGATCAATTACGATGGACAAAAAACCAAAGGATACGGAGGCATGACTTTCTTGATAAACTCATCTTTCAAACCTACCCGTGAAGATATTTCGGGCGTAAACTATCAAACCTATTACGGCATGGGCGGTCAAGGTGGCTGGTTTGGGAATCGTACACGTCCACAACTTTACCAACGTTTTACGAACAATGACGGTCGAAAACTTTTTATCGGAACAAAGGCTGATGTGGATGAAATTGCTCGTTTCGAAGATGGAATGTCTATTCACAAGTTTCGGAATGTAACATCTACAGGAGAGGTTGGCTCTAATTTCTACGAATTTTTTGCCGATACCGATTTTCCGTTATTCCGTTTGGCTGAAATGTACTTGATCTATGGCGAAGCAGTACTTCGAGGTGGCGAGGGTAGTACGACCGATGCCCAAACATATCTGAACAAAATACGCGAGAGGGCATTCGGCAATACAACAAACAATATTCCATTGACATTGGATAATATACTGGACGAAAGGTCGCGCGAATTGTATTGGGAGTGTTTCCGCCGTACCGACCTTGTTCGCTACGATTTGTATACTTCATCCGCTCATTTGTGGCAATGGAAAGGTGGCGTGAAAGAAGGGATCGGATTACCAAGCTATATGAACCTGTTCCCTATCCCGGCACCGGATCTGATTGCAAATCCGAACCTGAAACAGAATACCGGCTATTAACCTTTAACATACAAGACAATGAAAACATATTTTAATCTTATTATAGGACTATTTCTTACCTTATTCCTTGTTTCGTCATGTGAAAGGGATGTTCAGGAGCAGGTTTTAACAGTAGTGAGTTCACCAAGTGGAGTAGGTGTGGATAATACCGACCCATTCGAGTGTACAGAAGCAAATGCTAAAGATGTCGCATTTACATTCGATTGGAAAGCAGCCGATTTCGGGCCTAATATATCATCTGTATATACACTACTATTCGATCTCAAAGGCGGAGACTTTTCTAGTCCGGTACAATTTGTTGCAGGGGCACAGATTAACGAGAAGTCCATATTATCGGGTGATCTGAATACAATAATGCATGCACTGGGATTACCAATAGATACTGAGACTGAATTGGATGTAAAGGTTATGGCAAAGCCACTCGTCGTAGGTACGGCCGATCCTGTATTACCAGTAGCTATATCTGCAGACAGAACATCTATAATAGTATCATCGTATGTCAGACCCGGGATTCATATGATGGGATCTATGTTCGATGAGTATTTCAATAATGATAAGTTCTTTTGGTCAAACTCTAATTACCAATACATAATGTTCAGGGATAATCCTCTGGATATTGTAGATGTTTGTACAGCCCATGTTTTGGATTTTACCGGAAATGGACTTCGAGGAGAGTTGGCTTTCATCGAAGATGTAAAACTTAATACATGGACTACACTGAACAAAGATATAGAAGGAAAACTTAAATATGGTGGCTCTAATATAAAGCTGGAAGGAGAGGGCTATAAAACAATAAAAGTAAATCTTGCGAAGATGACTTATTCTATAGAAAACTATGATGCAAGTGGTGCTACTAATTATAGCTCTGTTAAGCTTATTGGTGCAGGTGTAACATCAGATGTCATGATGACCCAGACTCATTACGATCCTCATATCTGGATTGCTGATAATGTAGTTCTCAGTGCCGACCAAGTTAAATTCAATCTGGATGGAGAGCTGTGGGCAAACGATGTTTATCCTTGGGGAAGAGCTGTTAAAAATGGATCTGCCATAAATGTGACTACTGCAGGTAAGTACTTTGTGAAATACAATGACCTTACAGGACATTATGTATTCTATAAAAGAAATAATTGATAGAGAGGATAGGTAATATTTTTCCGGACTGGATTAAAACAGTCCGGAAAAATAAAACAACATCGTAATGAATAGAAAAATCATATTATTACATACCGTCGTTTTTTTACTTTCTCTGTCCTATCAATTACACGCTCAAACCTTGGAACGTGTAGAGCCCTTATTTTGGTGGACGGATATGAAAACCGAACTACAACTTATGCTTTACGGAAAGGATTTACAGAATAGTTCCGTTAAAGTATTAGAAGAAGGTATGTCCGTAAAAGCTGTTCATAATGCCGATAGCCCCAATTATCTTTTTGTGGATGTGTATATTGCAAAAGCTGGAACATACACTATTGAAATAAGTAAGGGAAAGAAAAAGATAAAGACCAGATATGTAATTCACAATCGCCGAGAAGGATCGGCAGAGCGAGTTGGCTTTACGCAGGCCGATGTTATTTATCTGCTTATGCCCGACCGTTTTGCCAACGGGGATACATCCAATGATATAATCGAAGGCACTCTGCCCGAGTTGGATCGGAACGGATTAGAAACTCGTCACGGAGGCGATTTACAAGGTATTATCAATCACATGGATTACATGGCCGATTTGGGAATTACCGCTATTTGGCCAACGCCGGTTCTTGAAGATAATCGCTATTACCATCAATACATTTGTTCCGATTTCTATAAAATAGATCCGCATATGGGAACAAACGAGCTGTACAAAGAGATGGTTCAGATAGCCCATAGCAAAGGCTTGAAAGTGATAAAAGATGTGACTCCCGATCATGTGAATATCAGTCACTGGTGGATGAAGGATCTTCCATTCAAAGATTGGATCAATGATTTCGATGAATATGGTACCGGAAACTATATGGCACACTCTATTGGCGATCCCAATGCTTCGTTGAAAGATCAGGAAAAATGTGCTCGCGGATGGTGGATAAAGGAACTTCCGGATATGAATATGACCAATCCGTTCGTTATGAAATACCTGATTCAGTGCCATGTGTTCTGGATTGAGTATGCCAATTTGGATGGTTTGCGTGTCGATACCTATTTTTATATGGGAAAAGAAGCCGGTACATGGACAAAAGGCATTAAAGATGAATATCCCAATATGGGAATGGTAGGTGAAGTATGGGTAATAGAGCCTGCTACTATAGGTTATTGGATTAGGAATGATAAAAATAGAGACGGATTCAATAGCCATTTACCTATGGCAATGGACTTTCCTTTCGAACTGAGTGTTTTGATAAGCTTTACCAAAAATGATGACTTGTGGGAAGGCGGGATGATGAAAATATACAAGACTTTGACACAGGATTTTGTTTACGATTCGCCTAACACATCACTCGTTATATTCGCCGATAATCACGATTTGAAACGCATTTACACCGAGTTCGGCAAAAGTCTGTCCAAGGTGAAGATGGCAATGACTCTGATCGCTACCATGCGTGGCATACCTCAAATATTTTACGGAACGGAATTACTGTTCGAGAACGACCCAAGAGGTGAAGGCTTCTTGTTATATGATCAATGTCGTCCCGATTTCCCGGGAGGATGGGCTGAAGATACGGTTAACTTATTTACTGATAAAGATCGTAGCCCCGATCAGCGGGAAATGTTCAGCCATGTACGTACACTTCTCCACTTCAGAAAAAATACGCCGGTAGTGTACAACGGGAAATTTATGCATTTTATTCCTCAAAATAATATGTACACATATTTTCGGTACGATGACCAAGAATGTGTGATGGTTGTAATTAACGCAGCTAAAGAAGCACAGCCAATCGATTGGAGCCGCTTCGACGAACGCTTGTCGGATAAACGGGAGGGAACAGATATACTCACCGGCAACAAAATAATAAAAGGGGATGTAATAAAAGTTCCCGCCGAAACATCAATGGTAATCCACTTTCGATAAACAACGAATGTGGATAAAAATAATTAGTTGAATAAAGAAATAATCATGAGAAGAATTTTTGCGAGTATACTCTCTGCATTTGTAATATTAGCTGTTAGTGCTAATGACGGGGAAAAGAAGACATCCCCTCAGATGGATAAATTTATTTCCGATCTGATAAGTAAAATGACCTTAGAAGAAAAAATAGGGCAGTTACATCTCATTTCCGGAACCGATGCCGTGTCGGGGGAGACTGTAAGCAACCAGTCAAAGGTTTTGCAGCAAATCAAAGCCGGAAAGGTTGGGGCTTTTATCAACGCTAAAGGAGCAGCGAAAGTTCGCGAAATACAACGGGTGGCAATTGAGGAGACTCGTATGAAGATACCATTACTATTCGGTATGGATTTTGCCCACGGCTATGAAACTATTTTCCCGATTTCATACGGCTCGGCTGCTTCATGGAATATGGAAGCAATCAAAGAGTCGGCTCATATTGCTGCTGTCGAAGCTAGTGCCGATGGGCTGAATTGGATATACAGCCCGATGGTCGATATAACTCGCGATGCCCGTTGGGGGCGGATAGCTGAGGGTGCAGGTGAAGATCCGTATCTCGGCGGACAGATAGCCAAAGCATTGGTGAAGGGGTATCAGGGAGAACCTGCTTACGCCAATAATACCAATATTATGGCCTGTGTAAAACATTTCGGACTGTACGGAGCCAGCGAAGCCGGACGTGACTATAGCGTAGTTGATATGAGTAAGGTACGTATGTATAATGAATATTTCGAACCTTACAAAGCAGCTGTTGAGGCAGGTGTGGGTAGTGTGATGTCGTCGTTCAATGAGGTGGAAGGTATTCCTGCCACAGCTAATAAATGGTTGTTGACAGACGTATTGCGCAATCAATGGGGTTTTGATGGTTTTGTGGTTACCGATTACGCTTCAATCGGCGATATTATCCGTTTTGGTGTAAGTGATTATTACGGTGCTTCGGTTATGTCGCTCAAAGCGGGAACTGATTTGGATATGGAAAGCTATGGTTTCACCAATAACCTTAAAAATGCTTTAGAAAAAGGGGATATTACCGAGAATGAAATCAACATTGCTTGCCGTCGTATTTTGGAGGCCAAATACAAACTCGGATTATTCAGCGATCCTTATAAATATTGTGATCCTAAGCGTCCTGAAAAAGATATAAAGAAAAAAGAACACCGCGAAGCTGCCCGTAAATTAGCAGGAGAAAGCTTTGTATTATTAAAGAACGACAAAAATATTCTCCCTTTGAAGAAAAACGGGAAAATAGCTCTTATCGGTCCGCATGGCAACAACCGCCCCAATATGTTGGGATCGTGGGGATGGCCATCCAATCTGAACATGGCATCGACTGTCATGGAAGGTTTGAAAGACGCTGTAGGCGACAAAGCAACTGTCTCATATGCCAGAGGTTGTCAACCGTACGGAAATATGGAACATGAGGTCTGGCTTTCTCTGACTAAGGATTTTGAAAAAGACGGACGAAGTAATACCGAGTTACTTGCCGAAGCTCTAAAATTGGCTAAAGAATCTGACGTGATAGTGGCAACTTTGGGCGAATCGTCGGAGATGAGTGGCGAGTCGAGTAGCCGTTCAGACATAAATATACCTGCTCCTCAAAAAGAATTGTTGAAAGAATTGGTTGCAACAGGCAAACCTGTAGTGTTGGTTCTATTCACCGGGCGTCCGTTGACTATCAAGTGGGAGAGCGAAAATGTACCGGCTATTTTAAACGTGTGGTTCCCGGGGTCGGAAGGTGCTTACGCCATTGCCGATGCTCTGTTCGGAGATGTGAATCCAAGTGGAAAATTAACGAGCAGTTGGCCTCAGGACATAGGGCAGGTACCTATTTATTATAATATAAAGAAAGTAAGTAAACCGATGGATAAATGGTTTCAAAAATTCCGCAGCGGCTATCTGGATATATCGAACGAACCCCTGTATCCGTTTGGTTACGGATTGAGCTACACAACATTTGAATATGGCGATATAATATTATCCGACACAATAATGAATAAAGGAAAGAGCTTAACGGCCTCGGTTGATATTACAAATACGGGAAAGGTTGCCGGTTCTGAAATTGAGCAGCTATATATTCAGGATATGGTGTCCAGTATCACACGTCCGGTTAAAGAATTAAAAGGATTTGAGAAAATATACCTCAAGGCGGGCGAAACCAAACGTGTAAACTTTACTATTAACGAAGACTTATTGAAATTCTATAACTATAATTTGGATTATGTATCCGAACCCGGTGATTTTCAGATCATGGTCGGACGCAATAGCAGCGATGTAAAGAACTTAAAATTCACATTAAAATAAACCTTTTATTATGAAGATAAAGTATATATTTATCTGTGCAGCAACTCTTTTGTTATCTTTTTCTTGTAATAAGGAAGTTCCTGAGAATAAGTATGAAAAGGATGCAGTCTACACTCAGTTTTACTTTGGTGAAATTAAACCTGCC